>ENA-OZAV01000756-OZAV01000756.1-human-gut-metagenome-genome-assembly--contig:-NODE-756-length-13184-cov-7.256531_pt1 | contig 13184 bp, 11 predicted proteins | sample MGYA00243307_ERZ653511 | MGnify/ENA primary metagenome ERZ653511 (study PRJEB26926, sample SAMN06165165) | human gut metagenome | biome: ENVO:00009003; feature: ENVO:2100002; material: ENVO:00002003...
CTAGAGTTCGTCGGCAGCGTCAGATGTGTATAAGAGACAGAAAATGTTCAGTGCAACCCTCAAACCTATGTACACTTGGCTTTCTGATTACGCTGCAAAACTACTTGCTTCTGGGCTGATTAAAAGAGAGAAATTAATGGGTGGTTTTACTTCTCTTCTTAATTGTCAGCTCGTCCGTTATCGTTTTGACGCTGCAAAGATGGGATATAATGGCAGGATTAAAAGAGAGAAAAAAAGTCCTGCTCTTATGTACCCTCTTAATGGTACGGAGCAGGACTGTATTAATTATCAGAAGTTTATTAGAAGTATATGCTGTTCGCAGTATCAATTCTCTTGTCTTTATATTGCTTGATGTAACCTTTTAGAACATCTTCATCCTCTGAGAATTTACTATGTTTGGATAGCTTGGTGAAGTAGATAAGCCTTGATATGAGCAATGTTTTACTAAGTGATATGGTGCTTCCTTTCTTCTGTCTGACATTAAACTGCTTGTTATATGGCTCTAAATTGAAGAAGTCATTGAACATCTTATAGAACAGCCATATCTGAACGGATTCCTTTTCTTCTGCGTGGGTGCTTATGCTGACTTGTTGGCTCTGCATCCAAGGGTGTTCCTCTATCTCTTTTAGGTTGTTGGCAATGGTAGTAGCCAAATATCCTATGGCATTGGCATTATCAATTACTATCTGATGCTTGCCTTCAATCTTTACAGAGATAGTAATAGGCTTTTTAAAACTCACTCCAAATTGGTTAATCTCCTTATGGTTGTCAGCTATGGCTTTAGCGAATTTGGTGAGCTGTTCTATTCCAATGCCTGTAGCTTTCATTCCATCCAAGCACGTTCCACAAGTATAGTCAAAGATGAACAGAAGTAGAAACCAGAACTTATCTATATCAACTCCCAAACCTTTCAATGTATTCTGTATGTCCTCATTGGCTATATAATCTTCGTATGTGAAGTTGCCATATAGTTCATTCTGATTGTATCTCCTTATGAATAGGGGTAAGGCAGTAGTGCCACAGACGTATCTTTCTCCTGTGGCAGGGTCTATATCTACGTCTGGAACATATTTAACGGCTATGGCTTCCATGTATTCCAAACGGGTGTCAATGCTTATGTAATCTTCCTTTAGCTTCTCCATAATTGTTAGTTTAGGACAAAGTTAAAAAATAATCCTCACCTGCATTGCTACAAGTGAGGAATTTGTGGATAGGATATGCTTTAGTAATCAGAAGCTCCTGTAAACGTATCCATGAGTTTATCCATCTGCTCACCTATGCACTTGTCTATTAGCTTTGCATAGTGGGCAGTCATTCGTGTATTGGTATGTCCTAACATCTTAGAAACAACTTCCAGAGATATGTTATTGGCTAAAGTAACTGTACTTGCAAATGTATGCCTACTTGTGTGGAAGCAAATTCGTTTATTAATTCCACAAAGTATAGCTATATCCTTTAGATATTTGTTGATGTCCGCAGGGTCTTGAATAGGGAGTAATTTCTCTCCACCTTTGTACTTATCCAATATCAGTTTGGCGATGGGGAGTAGGGGAATGCGTGATAGAACCCCTGTCTTAACCCTACGTTTCTTAATCCATATTCTGCCAGTGTTATCTTTCTCAAAGTGTTCTGGTGTCAAGGTCTTAATGTCAATGTAACTAAGCCCAGTGAAGCACCCAAAGAGGAACATATCTTTAGCTCGCTCCAATCTTGGCAGGGGAGTATCAAAGTTGATAATCTTCCTCAATTCTTCTTCGTCCAAAAAATCTATATCTACGGGTTCTCGTTCTACCTTATAGGTAGAGAATGGGTTGAATGCCATATAGGAGTTGGCTACTGATAGATTTATAATCTTCTTCAATAGCTTTAGATGTTTGGTAGATGAGTTCTGTGCCATGCCTTTATCAATTCTTAGGAATGAATGAAAGGATTGGATGAAGTTTAGATTCAGTTCACGTAAGTATAAATCTTCTCTTTTGTACTTCTGCTGAACAAACTCCCTTAATAATCTGATGGTATAGACAGACACCCAATGAGTAGCTTTAGAAACTCCATTGCCTACCAACTTCTCTTGTTCTTGATTGTGTTCTTCAAAGACTTCAAACAGACTTCTCTCCTTTAGAGATTCTACCTTATCAAAGTAAGCGTCATAAAGAATTTGGGCAGTTATGATAAAGCCTCTTTCCAAAAGTTCTGCTTCTTTCTGATAGAGTTTCGCTTTAATCGCTTTTAAATAATTGTTGAGATTCTGTGTCTCTTGGTCTTTTCCTTTTACTTGCTGTTTGGTTTTGTCCCATTTTTCAATAGCTATTTGTTTACCTGTGGAGAAAGAGTTTCTTTCACCATTTACAGTAATCATAACTTCAATAGGAACATTACCATTCTTTCTTGCTTTGCTTTCTCTTATAAAAAAGAGAATAGAAAATGAACTTCTTACCATTGTTCTATCATTTAAAATTAGACTTATGGAAGTTCTTTAAGAATGATATATCTATTTGTAATATAGATGGTTAATTGAAATTTTGTGACCACTTTTGAAAAAAGAGGAAAATGGTCACAAATTGGTCACAAAATAGCTTCATTTTAGCTCCATTTTAAGGATAATCAGCCACGTTTACCCTTAGAGATTCAAGCTCCATTTAAGCTATAATTTGCTTCAATTCCATTATCCAATCACAGCTAATTATAAGAAGAATAGCAAGAGGAAATGAGTATTAGATAGGGGATAAGCATTGCGGTACAACTAAAATAAAAATCCCCATAACCATTACGGCTACAGGGATTTATATATTAGCAATGTATTATATTACTTGCTCAAAGCAGTAGCAACGTCTACAGCACAAGCCACTGTACATCCTACCATCGGGTTGTTACCGATACCCAGGAATCCCATCATTTCCACGTGAGCAGGAACTGATGAAGAACCAGCGAATTGAGCGTCAGAGTGCATACGACCCATAGTGTCTGTCATACCGTAAGAAGCAGGACCGGCAGCCATGTTGTCCGGGTGAAGAGTACGACCTGTACCACCACCTGATGCAACTGAGAAATAAGGCTTACCTGCAAGAACACGTTCTTTCTTGTAAGTACCTGCAACCGGATGTTGGAAACGAGTCGGGTTAGTAGAGTTACCGGTGATTGATACGTCTACACCTTCTTTCCACATGATAGCTACACCTTCGCGAACATCATCGGCTCCGTAGCATTTTACTTTTGCACGAGGACCGTCAGAATAAGCGATTTCACGAACTACTTTCAGTTCACCTGTGAAATAATCGAATTCAGTCTGAACGTATGTAAATCCGTTGATACGAGAGATGATCTGTGCAGCGTCTTTGCCCAAACCGTTCAAGATACAACGCAGAGGTTCTTTACGTACTTTGTCTGCTTTTGCAGCGATTTTGATAGCACCTTCGGCAGCAGCGAATGATTCGTGACCTGCCAGGAATGCAAAACATTTAGTTTCTTCGCGCAGCAACATAGCAGCCAGGTTACCGTGACCGATACCTACTTTACGGTCGTCGGCTACAGAACCCGGAATACAGAATGCCTGCAGACCGATACCGATAGCTTCGGCAGCTTCGGCAGCGTTTTTGCAACCTTTCTTCAATGCAATGGCAGAACCTACTACGTAAGCCCACTTGGCATTTTCGAAACAGATAGGCTGAGTTTCTTCACAAGTTTTATAAGGATCAAGTCCGGCAGCTTCGCAGATTGCGTTAGCTTCTTCGATGTCTTTGATGCCGTTTTCGTTCAAAGCAGCAATGATCTGTTTGATACGACGGTCTTGGCTTTCGAATTTTACTTCTCTAATCATATTCTTTCCTCCTTATAATTATTCGTGACGTGGATCAATTTTCTTAACAGCTCCCTGTTCTTCAGTTACACGTCCGTAAGTACCTGTAACTTTCTTCAACGCTTCGTTAGCATCAGTACCCTTCTTGATTTCGTCCATGAACTTACCCATGTGAACGAATTCGTAACCGCAGATTTCGTCGTTCTTATCCAGGAATACGTTCTTGATGTAACCTTCAGCCATTTCAAGGTAACGGGGACCTTTAGCCAAAGTACCATACAAAGTACCTACCTGGCTGCGAAGACCTTTACCCAAGTCTTCCAGACCGGCACCGATAATCAGACCGCCTTCTGAGAAAGCCGACTGAGTACGTCCGTAAACGATTTGAAGGAATAGTTCGCGCATTGCTGTGTTGATAGCGTCACAAACCAAGTCGGTGTTCAATGCTTCCAATACAGTCTTGCCCGGAAGGATTTCAGCAGCCATGGCAGCCGAGTGAGTCATACCTGAGCAACCGATAGTTTCTACCAATGCTTCCTGGATGATACCTTCTTTTACGTTAAGGGTTAGTTTACAAGCACCCTGCTGAGGAGCACACCAGCCAATACCGTGTGTCAAACCAGAGATGTCTTTAATTTCTTTTGATTTTACCCACTTTCCTTCTTCAGGAATAGGAGCCGGTCCGTGATTGGGACCTTTCTTCACAACACACATGTGTTCTACTTCGTGTGAATAAGTCATATTCTTTACGTTTTTTGGTAATAAAATAAATATTCGTAACCACGTGAAAAGATTGGTTATTCTTTTCGCCTACAAAGTTAGTCGTTTTATTCTTTTCTGCAACTTGTTGCCCGTCACTTTTTATCTTTAAATAAAATAAATTTATTGTAGGACAGCATTTTGCAAACTAGAGTTGCCAAAATGTTTTTTCTTTCCGATGAAACCTCTATCTTTGTACCTATATTACAATGATAGGAATGGAAGCAAATAAAATAGCAATTACAGACGAAGCTTTGCGCCGAGGTGCGGAAGAGGGTATGGATGGTTTTTTGAAGGTGTTTATAGATAAATACCTAGAGGTGACAGGGGGTGTTGTCAATGCGGAAACAATGCCTTTACTCAATGGTTACCAGCATTCATTGTTGGGGTATCATTTCTTGCGTGAAGAAATAAATGAAGGTGGTTTTGTACAATTGATACAGAATGGTTTTGGACCTTATATCTTTGATAATCCTTTTGCAAAAGCAATGCGGCAGTTTGGAGCGAAAGAATTTGCCAAATTGATTTATAGCGCGAAGAAAATATATGATGAGAACCGTGCTGATTTGGAAAAGGACAGGGATGATGAGGAATTTATGGCAATGTATGAGCAATACGAGGCCTTTGATGAGTTGGAAGAGCAGTTCATGGATATGGAAGAGTCGGTAACTGCCCGGATTGCAGAATATGTGGACAATCATATTGAGGAGTTTGCGGAGATTGTATGACAAGGACTTTTGCGTACTTTGTCGGGTATAAGCTCATGTGTTTTGATATAAAAAAAGTAAGTTGGCTTCAATAGCTAAGTAAGATACGTTCGTTGGCTGACGAACCTATGTTGCTTGGTCAAGCAAGTTAACTTACTTTTTTTGTCTTGTTATTCCGGTGTCATTCCATTTATTGTTTCCTGATAAACCAACCTTTGATATAGGCGGTTGCCAGTACGGCAAGTCCTGCCGCCAGACAGATTCCCGTAAACACCAGCCCGTAACCGTTCAAGAAAGCTACCGGAGCGAAAGTTATCAGAGAAATCTCTACCGGGGCGATGAACAAGTAAGCCAGTGCATAGTTATCCAGGCATCGGCTGCGCATTTTGGGGTCTGCAACGCGGAGCAATGCGATGCCCATAGCCATAGTTCCTGTAAACCATCCCCATGTGAAGATAGCTTTCTCGAACCAACATTCTTTCATTAGTTTGCGGGCCATGACCAGAACATAAATCAGGGTTGCGATTAATCCTGAGACTAACAGAATTAATAAGGGTATGATGTACTCTATTACAACAGATATTTTAATGGAAGCAATTCCAAAAGCTACCAGAAAATCGGTAAAGGCTCCGCTGATGTGGCCTATGGTTTGCGGGCAGACATAATCACTGGTTCTTGTTTTGTCGAATATCTTTTTGATGAATATACCTACCACAAATGCACAACTGAATACCGGCAGTTCAAACCCCGGCATAAAGTGGGATACTGTTTTGCTGATGCAGTATCCGCCTAATGCTATCACTGCTACAATGATAAGATTGAAGGTCAGCGGGTCAATGGAGATGGAAGAGCAAGAACTTTCACCCATGCTTTCCCGTTTGTCGCCGGGCAACAGGCCTGTCTGTAATTCGTGAGGAAGGTCATCATAATTGGCGAGGAAGGAGGTGTGCCCTTTCTTTGTCCCCCATTTTATGATGATCAGTCCGATAATGACTGCCGCTACGATACCGAAGGTGGCGGCAGTCATGGCCAAAGTTAGAATTTCGTCATATCCGAACTGGCTGAAAGCCTGTCCGATGGCTGCTGCTGTACCGTGCCCGCCGCAATAGCCGCTTGGCATAGTGATGCCGAAGGCAGGGTTCAAGGGCCATATCCGGTTTAAGACAAGCAATCCCAACAGTCCCCCAAAAGCCCATTGCAACAACATTCCTGCCTGTGAATATGCCCACATGCTGCCTATATTGTCTGCATCTCCTTTAGCTGCCTTTTGTGAGGTGAGGGGGAGGGCACCGAAAATGAAGGCTATCAATATGCCGGCATAAGTTCCTGTTTGGGTGGAAAGAGGTATGATGCCGAAACCGTGAGGTCCCAAGGACAGTCCTATAAACCCGGCCAACAGGCTGGGGGGGATGAACAGCCTTTGGATGAATCTTATTTTTACTCTCATGAGTTTGCCGAACAGTAGCAGTACTGAGATGATGCCTGTATCGACAAAGAGTGTCCACGGGGTGAAATCGGTCATAAATCTAGGGCTTGTTTGGATGTATTCGTTGAAGAATACAGCGTTCATAAATAGTTTATTTTACCGAATCGGTTAGGAATGGAAATTGATCTTATCGGCAAAAATAATGTATAAGATCATGTAGATTGCATATTTAACTATATATTTATGCCGATTCTTTTAGTCATAGGCTGATTTAAAAAAATGTTCTTGAAAAATATAGGGTAGATGAGGATTGGTTATGCTGTAGTCCACTTCATTACCCTATATTAGATTCAAATGTTTCATTTTATATCTTTAAGAATATAAGTAACCTTGGAACCTTTATTGAATGCTCCTTTCCATTTGCCACTCATCTCTATAGTTTCTCCTTTGTCATTTTCAAAAATAGCCAAATAGGTTGCTGTATATTCTTTGATATATATTTTACATTCAGTCGTTACTTTTGTATGTGGAGAAAGTTTTAGTGTTTCTTTTGATTTATATAGAGGGGAAAGCACTGTTTCGTTAAGGGACAGAGGTGCATGTAAGTCGGATGATAATTTTCTATATTCAGAACTCAAGGTACTGGCATTAGCTGTAATATCAACCAATATATTCTCTTTTAAAGTCAAAGAATTGAATAGTTCCGGGTCGTCACTGTAAAATTGTGATGTCTCTTTTATGTTTTTTTCAAATGAAAAAGTGATAGACATAGGTTCTTCTGTATTGTTGCTGGTTATTTTAGGAGGCAACTCAATTGTATCGACTTTCTCGGCATCATCTGCACTAAGTTTCCATTGAATGGATTGCAACTGATAATTGTTGATATCCAGTTTATCATTGCTGCTGCAAGAGTATATAAACAATGTACATAGGGCGGTGATCAATGCTTTACATGATTTCTTGAGTATTAGCATAATATTCTAGATTTTATGGTTAATGGGTGTTTTGTTTCAAAGATAGGAAATAAAGTGATACTATAGCCAAACTGCTTGTTCTTTTATGTATTAATTTTTATTAATGGGTTAATGGCGGATAGGCTACAAGTGAATTTCAGTGAAAAAAATAGTTAAAACAAAAGATAAAGCAAGTCTTATCAGAGGATGAAACATGAATAAAAAATAATGTTAAAAGACAAGTGGCGACGCAGTATTTAAGCCAATTTTTCATTTAATCATTAAAACAATAAAAAGAATTAAGTTTCTTTCTTGGAAACCGATTCTTTTATTTAATTTTGCAAACCCTAATAATTATAAAGAAGAAAATGAAAAAAATGAAATTGGCAGCAATATTTGCTGGGTTAGTATCGGTGTTTACTTTTAGTTCTTGTTTGAATGATGGTGATAGCGGCCCCAATTATGATCTTTATGAGATCGTTACTGTGGAAGATGGTAGTATTTTTGGTGAACCTGTCCTGAAAGGAGATGCATGGGGATATACTTATACTCCAGTGGCTTCAAGTGTATTGGCCGGTCTTAAGGCATCTGATGGCAGTTATTACAAGCGTGTGCAGGTAGGGATCAAACTGATGGAAGGAGAAGCGATTACAGAGGGGAAAAAGTCTTATAAGGTAAGTGAAGTTGGCGTATTGGCTATTTTGAATTATAAAGATTTTAATGTTCAGTCTGATACATTGAGAACTGATTATGCACTAGTGTCATTGGAAGATTCTAATAATAAGATATGGGCTATAAATGGATATGTCAACGTACCTTTTACCTTTAAAACTAAAGAACAGCTGAACATGAATGATTTCCATTTATATGCTGTAGAAGCCAAGGAGGATACATTGGTGACAAGACTTCGACAGACCAAAGGGGCTGATGATGCTTATCAGACAGGAGGTGCTTTGATTAGTTTCCATATGCCTTTTAATGATATGGAATTTAACGAAACTTTCAATAAAGTAGTACCTAAGAGTGATACTATTGTAGTTAAGGTGACTGCAAAGGGAGAAAATGACAAAGAACTTGTTTCTACAGTGAAATGTAGTGCTTCGAATATGCGAGGAAGCTATTAATAATACTTTATTATATAGTGAAATCCCCTTCAGTTACGGTTGAAGGGGATTTTTATTTAATGGAACTATGTGGTTCAATTTATAAGATAAGGGGGGAAGAAATTTAACGGGGACTACTTCTTATTTTCCTGTTCATATCTTTCTTTAGATTCAGTATATACCTCCTGCGTGTGAAAAGAGTTGACATGATTTTTTAAACGGTTCGATCTTTCTGCTGCCGTAATAACAACATATCACATTCGTTCCTGTTGCATAAGCCTTTTCTCTTCCCTGATTAAGCCTTTTTATACGGATGTATTCTATCTCCATAGCCTTTGGAGTTGTCTCCATAAGCTTTGGAGTTATCTCCCAAGGCTATGGAGTTAACTCCAAAGGCTTGCGGAGATAAAGCAAACAGGAAGAAAACCCTTAACCATAGGGCAGGAAAGGTTTAGAGATATGGATAAGATCTTTTAAGGATGAATCTGATTATAAAGTTACGAATATGTATCAAAAACTTTGCAGGAACATGAAAGAAACGCCCTCTGATCATCTCCCGCAATGGGTGTAATTCCCTTTGACGGACTTATTTTGGTCTGTCATACAAACCATCCCTAAAAAATGACGAGTGTTCATACAGGGTATCACAAACAATCGCATGAAAAAAATCTCCACTAAGTTTCTGCTATTCCGAAACAAGATTGTTTCAAGACGATAAATAATTAAAAAGCAAAAAACGGACGTACATTCCAATAAGCTTTTTTATCATATCCTTGCAAACAGACTCTATCCCAATTAGGATATTCAGGATCATCAATGTGCCAAAGTAACATCCAGCATCTGTCTTTATCATATTGGGAACTGCAACTGAAGCCAAGTCTGTAGGTATCACTAAACTGCGGTAACGAATTACCTACTTTAGATAACTGTATAGTCAATTTATCCAGTGTTTCTTGTCCCCATCCTGTGTCGTTTAGGCCGTTACTGGTTTCATTTCGAAAATCTCTTGGAGATTTTCCACAAATATTCACCAGCATATCAAACCATTGTCCGATACTCGGTACGAACCATGGACTGCGATTAAGTCCATCAGGAATTTTGTTACTGTCTCTATATTTTCTTATTGATTCAAAAGCACTGTAACTACCCTGTACATTAGCAGTATAATTCTTCAACATTTGTTCTGTTTCAGAATAACCGTTCATATTCTTCTCAATTTCATCATCTTTTGTCATTGGAGTAATCCCTTCTTCGACTCGTTCCATTCCCCCCCAACGACCGGTCCCTAAATTTTCAAACCCCATTACATAAGCATGATTCCAACCGTTTTCATTGCATTTTATATCTGTCATTTTTTTAGAATCGCAAGTAATGACCATTCCAATAGCATTCTGATAATCATATATTTTCCCGTTTTCTTCCAGCATGCCGTCTCCGGGATGTATCTCTATTCGTTTTTCGGTTTCATTCTGAAAGACAAAATCTCCGGGATAAAGTTTTCTTTCTGTGCTTCCTTTGCCGGGTACAGGGCTGATTACTTTCAGAGTATAGCATTTCCCAGAAGCAAAAGTGATGGAACTGCCCGAATAGTTTATCTTTGTATTCGTATTATTTCTGCCGTCGGCGGTCACATAGCTTCCGGTAATTCTGGCATTTTTTTGTGATGGGACAATGGCGCAGAATTTTACAGAATCGATCTGATATGGAGTAATGCCATTCAAGTTCACATTGATAGCTGCTGAGTCTGTTCCTAAAATTCTTGATTCTTTGTGGTAAACAAAACCTGCATTTTCGGGTGCAAAACAACCTATGTATGCTTGTGGTTGCAGCACAAGCAATGTAAATTGGTGTTTAAACTGCAGGTTCAGGATTATTCCGGAAGAATTGCCGGTAGTAGGTACGCCGGTAGCAATCAGCAGGTCGCTCACAGTATGCTTTTCTTTTGTGGATTGGTCTTTCGAAGGTTGCAGTTTTTCATTCCCGGTCAACGAAGCAATAGCTTCATCTGTATCCTTTGAAACATCTAGTGTGATATTCTTCCTATATGGATAGTATGCGATGTAACTCGCTCCATCATACCAATAGAGTGTCTTGCTGTTTTCAACCGGATTCCAACTATCATTTGACACGTTATAAACCAATGGGATATTGTTAATGTCATCCACTATTGTGCCATCTTTTATGGAGAATATACCAATAGAATCACCGTCTACAAATTCTGTTTTAAGATGTTCATCTGTCACAGAAGCACGTGTGGAAGGCTTTTCGGAACCGGGAATGTTTTCAAACCCGGTTGCTGTAGCTCGAACAGTGAGAGGAGTTCCATTGTAGCAGTCCGTTCTTTTTCCATTATTTGTTTCATTTTCGTCGGTGCATGCACTACAAATCAAGAGGATGCTCCAAAAGATTATGCCGGTGAAAGATTTCATTTTTCTTTGTTATTATCTTGTTTAAAATTAGCACCTTGGTACAAGGCTGATTTTTATTTGTCCCATTAATTCGTTATCTGTTTCTCTTCTGTTCCATTTACCGTTTCAGAATCCGTGCCTCCTTCCCATGATGTGATATCATTTTCTGACATCACGGAAATAGTTTTTCTTGAGATACCGATGGTATAACTTACAGAAGCTCCCGGATTCCAAGTGTCAGTAGAAGGTAAAGATTGATTTTCTATGCGGATAGCTTGAGTAATGGCATTATTATTTCCGTCTTTTGCCGCATATTGATAAGTGATGCTGAACTGACTTCCTTTTCCGGCAGGAAGCAGGAAAAAAGTAGCTAACAATTTCTTTTCTTCCGCAATAGTATTCGGTACAGGGAAATTGGTTATGTCAGCGGTAAAAGTTTCTTTCTTGTCAGGTGATGGGAATGCCCACAGCCAGCCTTTGTCGCTATCAGTCGTAGGAGTATGATAGGTCAGTGTTCCGCTTTTTATTCCCGTAATGGAGAAAAAGGTTACGGACTTTCCCTCCGTATTATCATTACTTTTTACGTAAACATTGATCTTGGTTAGTGTATGGCGCAGTTTAAAACTTACATTGCCATTGTTTTGATTCATTACTGGAGTTGCAGCGAGAAAATCTATCTGTTTGTTTTCGGCTGTGGGAACGGTATAACTTAACATCGGAAATCCATTTGAACTCTCTTTGTCTTGAACGAAAAAGTTGCTACCTGTTGTTTCATTTATATAAGGAGCATAAGCAAAGAAACTGATTTTATCTGTTGTTGAATTGTCCGGCCAGAACTTGACCGGACTATAAGACCATGTTCCCTCATCCAGTTGTTTTTCCACAAGCTGGTTATACATAAAATTCGGTATGGCAGTATTCCTGTCGAATTTTCCATGTGTAAAATATGCAAACACTCCCACATTCTCAAGTTCATCAGCAGTGGCAAATTCCCCGATTCCTCTCGTCATCGTAATAACTCCGGAAAAGCCGATAGGAATATTCTCCTGCGGAAGTCCGTTCTTACTTTCTTCCCCACTGCATGCTCCCAACAACAAAAGTAATGCAAGGAGGATGCCACACAACCGCTTCATCCCTATATCTTCTGCTTTTCCTTTCATACTCCTTCTACCTAAATGTTACTTTCCCCATTACTGGTCCATCCCGTCATATTGTCATCAACAGCAATACTGATAGCATTCATCTTGATGGTCAACACGTAAGTATGCTGTGTCCCTTTTTTAAAAGTTCCTTGCGGCAATTTGACTTCTTTATCCGTCACAGTACTTGTCAGATTACTACTATCATTCACCTTTGTCACAACATCATAACTAATCTTTAGGCTCAAATCCCCTTCCTTGGCTGTACCGTTTTGGTTATTCACAGGAATGAAATAAAGAGCTTCCTTTTCTGAGAACAAAGCTGTTGCATCGGTATTACTACTCACGTCGACAGCACTCTTCTTATACCCCCATTGGTCAATGCCTGTTCTATTCACAAACTCACTAAGGTCTTGCTCAGCCGAAAAATAGGATGCGGAAGGTGAGATGGCATTCCAAGCATCAGTACCGAAATCATAAACCGCTTTGTTGTAAAGTATTCCACTTCCCGGAGACAGTTTTAATCCTGTTACAAAGATTCTTGTTTCAGCGCCCAGATTCACGTCCGGCTTCACCTTGACATTGGCTATTTGGGTAAGCACATGGCTGAATTTAAACTGGACTGTTCCTTTGTTACCGACATTGCTCTCAGAAGTCAAGTCTTTTATGGCAGTACGGCAATCCGTTACTAAATCCACCATATCTTTCCAATTATTTGAAGTTTTTACTTCAAAGGTGATTTTAGGAGCCTCTTTATCACTTTGTGCCGATAAAATTATTTTTTGGTCTGTTCCCTCTCCCGGATTGGATTCATAAGGTGCATAAGCGAAGAAAGTTATTTTATCATCATTCGTCGGCCAAAAACGCAGAGAAGCATACCCCCAACTACCGGA
>ENA-OZAV01000761-OZAV01000761.1-human-gut-metagenome-genome-assembly--contig:-NODE-761-length-13120-cov-4.503406_pt1 | contig 13120 bp, 18 predicted proteins | sample MGYA00243307_ERZ653511 | MGnify/ENA primary metagenome ERZ653511 (study PRJEB26926, sample SAMN06165165) | human gut metagenome | biome: ENVO:00009003; feature: ENVO:2100002; material: ENVO:00002003...
AGATCCTGAGATGTCTCGTGGGCTCGGAGATGTGTATAAGAGACAGGTGATAATGTACACCTTGCCTTGACATAAACATCTCTCTTGCAATCTGGGATACTGTCTTTATTTCAATATATCGCTTTGTTAAAATATCTCTGCACTCATCATTTTCAATCATCTGAATTTGATCAAGAATACACCTTTTGACAGCAGCAGATTCCAAAATCAGATTTTTCAGTTCATTCTTCAAATCAGTGATTTCATTCTGAAAGACACTGCTCATTGCGTTTTCTTTCGCAACCTCTGTCATACTATCCAATTGAAGCTTCACGCTTCTGATCTGCCGATCAATCATAATGTACTGCCATAAAAACTCTTTACCTGTCAAAATAGTAAACCTCCTGCATTTTCTGTATAAAATATCTTCCGTCAAGTCCGGACAGCAGTCCAAACCACTCCGACAGAAAAAAGCTTTCCAGTTCTTCTTTTCTCCGGTACACAGAATCGCTTCTGGTATGATTTTTGACAGCTAAGAGCGTATATTTGTAGCTTTCTGCTGCCACAGCAACAATGGCATGGGCAAGCTGTATGTAGCCGTCAAGAAAAGCTGACATCCAGTTCACCACTTTTCAGCTGCTGTTTCAGTTCGTTTATCAAAATTTGATAGACAGAATCGCTGTCGACTGACACATATCGAAGCATTTCAAGGAACTTTTTGATTCCGAACACTTCCAGATTGACATCGAATACCGCCTTTTTGTCTTCTGTGAAGATGTCCAGAATGATCTGGGAGATCTCAGCGGTATCCAAATCATCAAAATTGCCGACGTTCACCAGTTCGCCGCTGTCAAGCAGTGCGAACACTGCATAGGGGATCACTTTGTCCTCTGCAAGAAACATGGTTCTCTGTGTAAATTCCTTGACCTTTTGCATCATAATCGGTCTGCCGTACTCTGTTACGATCATTTTTTCCATAGTAAAAACCTCCATTATTTTCTTTCTGTCATGGTATAATAGCTGCCAACATCGTAAACAAGCCAGTTTTCCAGCTTGTATCTGGCATAGTCACGTTCTTCTTCGGTCGCATAAACTGCAAGGACTATCTCATCTCCAAGTGTGGTAAATGCAGTCACGGCAAATTCCAGGGTATCCGGATCGAAGCTGTCATCGACCATTTCGCTGATGCTGCCGGTAGCGATATTCATGAAAACCGACTGAATTGTTGCAATCACATCGCAGTTCATTGTCATGCCCTCATAAGTTTTGATCATTCTCATTTGTGTTTCTGTCCTTTCCAATTGTTTCTTCACTCAAGAGCAGATCTTTGAGTGCTTCGTAGCTTTTCTGTGCCTGCTTCATGCGATAGGAAGTCCCTTTCATAGCAAAGGCAAATGTTGCAGGCAGAATACGATCAAATGTGCGTTTCTTTTTCAGATCAGCACAATTGCCCATATCCGTAATATCGATATTGGTGGTTACGATCATCGGTAAATTTGCTGAGATACGGGTATCCACAAGGCTGTGAACACGCTCCAATGCAAAATCTGTGCCACGTTCTGCTCCCAGATCATCAATGATCAGCAGGTCGGGAGCAGTAATGCTTCGGGTATACTCAGCATATTCTGATTCGCTGTAGAAGCAGCTGCGTTCCACGATCTGCATAGCGGTCAGCCATTTTACGCTTACGCCCTGATTCAGCAGAGCATTTGCAATGCAGGCTGCCAGAAATGTTTTGCCCGTTCCTACATCGCCATAGAGGAGAAGTCCGATTCTGCCCAGTTTCTCGAAGTTTTTGATATAGTTCCTGCCGATTCTTTTGGCTTCAGGAGATTCCAAAATTGCCATATCAGCTGACAGATAATGTTCGGGAATATCTGCGTTTTCTTTATTCTCTCTGATGACAGATGCAAGCTGTTGTTTCGCATTCTCCCGTTTTTCCTTTGCAGACTGACAGGCACAGCAGCAGCCGACAATTTCAGGCATTCCCATTTTCATAAATCGCTCAGGCAGTCGGAACTGCTTTGCTGTACCGCATTTTCCGCAGTGCCAGAGACCGTCCTCCGCAAGATAGTCATTGGCATTTTTGTGCTTTACGAAGTTTTCCTCTGCACTTTCAGAGAGTGTCTGAAAAATGTTTTTCAATGTATCATTCATTGTGGTTCCTTTCTGTTGTCAGATACTCCATAATATGCTCAGGAGCAGCATTCCAAAATTCTTTCGATATGCCGTATTTCATCTGCATGATATTTTCCAGCGGAGCAGTATCCGGTTCTTTGCCATATTTCAGACTGAGAAGATATTCTTTTGTCAGCTCCGAAGAATATTCCTGCAATATGCTGTCTGCTGCAATGTGATAATGCTCACAGAGGATCAGAAATCTGTCCCAAAAGCGGAAAATATTCTTCTGTTCTAATTCTTCCAGTGTATAAATTCCCGATGCTTTCGCCATTCTCCGAACCGTTTCCGCAAACGAAAGATTTTCAATTTTGCTGACAAATCCAAATACATCACCGCTTTTACCACAGTGAAAACAGGTGTATATCTCATCATGGAAAAGATTCAGAGAATTGGTTTTGCTGTGACAGAATGGGCATTTACAGCAAGCATCTATTATCACTTCGTATTTCCCGATAACAGAAGAAAGGGGATTTTTCAAGCGGATAAGCTCCAGTAATTCCGTATTGACAAACATTTTCTCACCTCGTATAATAGATTTTAGGGTAGTTTCAAGAGCCCCCAATGAACCTCTGCCACGCTCAGTTGAGAAAGGCAGCATTGAAATCGGAATGAGCGTAGCGAATGGAGATTTCAATGCTGCGGCGGAGTTCCGCCGGGTTTAATCAAACAATCAACAGACATTCACATACCCATGATAAAATAGCTGTGATCAGCAGGAACAAGTTCTGTTTCACCTCAGTTGAGCCGCATGGCTGCTTCCGTAGTGAGTCTGTTCCCCAGAGCTGTGAGTTAGCTGATTACACGTAGGCTGTTTATCCGGGATGTGTTCCATCCGTTTTTACAGGCAGTACGGATTATCGCATCGGAGCGCCCCGGAATGTATTCTGATAAGCGAGGTTGATGATGCCACAGTATCATGGGTAGCTGAATGCCTGTTGATCGCAAATCCCATTGAAGGGAGGTGGAAATGTGAATCAAGACAAACTTTATGTTGGCATTGATGTCAGCAGCAAAAATAACGTCTGCTATCTCATGTATTCCGACGGCAGTAAACATAGTTCGTTTTCTGTGCCGAACAATAGGAATGGTGCAAAAATAATTGTTGACAGAGTAACCTCTGTGCTTCTCTTGCAGGATATTCCACAGGTTGTGATCGGTATGGAAGCGACTTCCGTTTACGGCGACAATCTCATGCGTTTTCTTCGTGAAAGCGGCAGTCTTGGACGATTTGAAAGAAGCCTGCATATGCTCAATCCTAAGCAGGTCAAGAAGTTCCGTGATGCCTATTCCGATCTTCCGAAAAACGATCATGTTGATTCCTACGTCATTGCTGACCACCTTCGCTTCGGCAGAATCAATAAGGAGGTCTACATGGACGATTACAAGTATCAGGCGCTCAAAATGTATACCAGAGCGCGTCACCAGCTCGTACAGGAACTGACACGGGAAAAGCAGCGTTTTCTGAACACTGTTTTCATAAGTTTTTCTGGACTGACACAGGAGAAGATCTTCTCCAACAAATTCGGCGCAACGTCAATGGCTCTAATCGAGGAGTTTTCTTCGCTCGATGAATTGGCATATATGAGTACCGATGAGCTTGTGGATTATATTCGTAAAAAAGGCAAAAACCATTTTGAGAATCCAGAAGAAATTGCAGAAGCAGTTCAGCGTGCTGCGAAAAATTCTTACCGTCCGCCGCAGGTCATTGCAGATGCCGCCAAGCAGATGCTCGCCATATCTATGAACACCATCCGTTTGCTTCAGAAACAGATCAAGGAGTATGACAAAGCGATTGAAAAGATGCTGGAAGCATTCCCACAGACACTGACCTCGGTCAAAGGCATTGGCAATATTTATGCCGCCGGAATCATTGCTGAGATCGGTGATATTAACCGTTTCCCCAGTCAGGCAAGCCTTGCGAAATATGCCGGTCTTGTCTGAACTCAGCATCAGTCCAGTGACTTTGAAGCTGAGGATAAGCGCATGATCCAAGGCGGTAACCATCATCTGAAATACTATTTGTGCGAAGCTGCAAACGCTCTGAGAAGATGCGACCCGGAGTTCAAGCGCTTCTATGCTCTCAAATACAAAGAGGCTAACAAGCACAATCACAAACGCGCACTCGCTCTCACTGCCAGAAAGTTGGTCAGGTTAGTCTATACACTGCTGAAGACTAACCGCCTGTATATCCCGCCGGAGGAGTATTGATCCGGCACCTCCAGCCCGTCGAAAAATTTTTTCGGCGCAGGCTTTAGTAGGAGATACCCTTTTTGTCTCTTCTTAGGCAGAATGTATGGTTTTCTTCCTTGTTTTTCTACTTTTTGCCTATTGACATTTTACCGTAGGACTCACAAACTGGTCAAATGGATTGATATTGATGTCATAAGCCGGGCTTTGTACAGAAACAGGCTTATCCAACTGCGGGTAGTCCTTGGAAACTCTTTCGATCACCCAATTGAGAATCGTGTGATAATCTGATTTATATCGTTTTCCGCTGGAAAGCTTATAGTTATTCAGAACTTCAATACATTTTTCTACAAAAGTGGTTGTGTGTTGTTCGGTCAGTTTCTGATATTCTTCTTCCGTCATAGTAACTGCTTCGGCATATTTTTTCTTACTGCACGGTGCCTTTTTCTTCGGTGGAGCAGAAGCCGTTTCATTTAATTCTTTCATATTTGATTCTTTCATACTTGATATGTAAGTATTTAATTGTCCCTGGTTTTCTACATCCTGATTTTCAAGATACAGGTTTTCTGCATCTTGTTTTTCTGTATTTGGGACATCTGCGTTTTGATTTGTTTCAGACTGCTTTTTGAGAAACAGTTCCGGACATTCCAGACCATCAGGAATATTCTCATATGGAATTTCATAGATGTGATAGACATATTCAAACCGTCCGCTTTTGGAGTAGTTCGGCGGAAGCTTCTCCAGATACACATACCGCTCGTCGATCAGTTCATGGAGGGCAGCACGAACTGCCGTTTCACCCTCTTTACAGATTTTCACCAGTCCGGCAATGGAATAGTTCCAGTCACAGGGTAGACCCAGTATTTTGGACATCAGCCCGATTGCTTTCAGACTGAGTTTCTGATTTCTCAAATGATGATTGCTCATGATTGTGAAGTCAGTATTCTTATGCACTCTGACAACCGATGAATTTGATTCATTTGCCATAATAACCTCCGAATAAATAGAAAAAGCGTTCCTCACTGATATATGAAGAACGCTTTTCGTTATCTATTCAATTTTCTTTGCAAATTTAAGCCTGTCTGTTTGTCTTAACGCTTTAGTTGTAAATAAATTATAAACAATGTGGTTCCCTTAGTTGGGTACGACTGGGTGTGCAGCTCGTCGAACACGACACCGTGGATGTTGAAGCCGTGCTTGCTGTATGCCTCGGCGGAAAGCACCTGATAAAATGAATTGGTCGGCGTGAACACGATGCGCTTCTGGGAGGTCAGAATCTTCACGCGTTTGTTCAGCGCAGGACACATCCGCACCATATCCGCCGCGACATCGAACACGATCGCCGCCTGCTGCCGGTCAGCCGCGCAGCCGTATACCTCGGCGCGTTCCTCGCCGTCGCCGCACGTGAGCAGCAGCGCCACGGCAGCGGCAAGCTCGGACTTGCCGTTCTTTTTCGGAATTTCAATGTAGGCGGTATTGAACTGCCGGTAGCCGTTGGGCTTCAGGACACCGAACAGGTCGCGGATAATGCGATCCTGCCAGTCGATCAGCTCGAACGGCTTTCCCGCCCATGTGCCTTTCGTGTGGGCAAGGCACTCAATAAACTGCACCGCGTAGTCGGCGGCGTTTTTGTCATAATGCGAATCGTCCGCCATAAATCTAGTCGGTGTATATTCCTTCAGCTTTCGCAAGCGCATCACCCCTTTCAGAGAGATCGGGCGGCTTCCTTCCGGTTGCCGCCCTTGCTGTTTATTTGTACTCTTCCATCAGGATCGCCAGCGCCATCTCTGCCTCCGGGCAGGTGGGCTTGATGTCCCAGCCCCGGTCGTAGGTGGCGATCCATTCGCCGTCCATCTTCAGCGCCAGCTTGCTGATCCTGCCGCCGTCGATTCCGTACTGGCTGCCCTCGTCGTAGACCTTCGCCTCGTAGTGAACCGCCTTGTACTTGCCGCCGTCCTGCGGGATGCCGATGCAACCTTTTTTCCACATAATTGTATCCTCCGTGTTTTTGTATTCCGTGGGCTCGCGGTCTCGGCTGTCGCCTCGGTCGGCGCTTCTGCTTCGCAGAGGTCTCCACCGGAGACCCGCGCCCCTTTCGGTAGAAAGAATGATCCGGTGGATCATTCTGATATTAACTCTTTTCCGCGATAATAGCAAGCCGCTAAAACTACAGAAGATACGGGGAAAATCGGCAGGTCATATTGTATATATTATGACGGCGCACAGCCGCGCCCACGTTCGCTTTGTGCGGGCGGGTTTTCGCAGGGCATAACTTTGCGGAGGATACCCATCCCGCCTACACGCAGCGCTGTAGTGCGGCTGTGGGGCTTACTGCTCGTTCAGGACGATCGGCAGCAGCCCTCGTTCCGTCTGGATGAACTGCTCGATGTTCCAGAAGCGCTCCTTGTACTTGGCGGTTAGCTCCGGCGAAAGGTCGTCGAAATCTTCCTCGCCCAAGCCGCAGATGAAGAAGGTGCCTTTGATGACGTCGCGGCATTCCGGAATCATCCGGTTCCAGCGGCTGTCCGCCTTGAGCTTCGCTTCCTCATCGCAGACGATCGCAACACGATCCTCGTAGGGGTAGATGGCTTCGATGTAGCCGCCAACGATCTGCTGGAGCGTTTCGAGCTCGTTCGGTATGTCTGCCTCGCGTGGGTGGCAGCCCGGTTCAATGATCAGTATTTTCATGGTGTTCTCCTTTTCCGAGCCGTGGTGGGGCGGGCTGTCCCGCCCCCGGCTCCTTGTCTCAGGCGTTCAGTTCCGCCTCGGTCATGATCCTGTAGCCCTTGTCCTGCCAGAAGGAAATGTAAACATCGTAGCGGGTTTCCCATTCGCTTTCGTAGTACTCGTCCGGCTCTTCGTCGTACTCCTCGCTGGTTTCCGTTTCGGTGAAGCTGGCGATCTCGCGCTGCTCGAATCCCTCGCCCCAGCCGTCTGCGTACTGCCCGGTGAGGTATTCCTTCAGGTCGGCGGTGTCGGTGTCCGTCCAGTCGTCCTCAACCGTCGCGGTGCAAAGCCCGTAGAGCTTGCTGCCAATCCACTCGACCGTGATCTTGGTGCTGCGGAGCTTCTCGTGAAAGTGTGCTCCGTGGCGTCCGTCGGCGTAGGGTGCGAGGTCGGTGTCCTCGAAGTGCAGCGCCTCCTCCAGCTCGTTTGCGTACTCCTCGGCGCTGCCGTAGAACTCGTTCGCGTCGCCTGCGATGCTGCAGCGCAGCGTGTTGTAAAGTTTGATTTCCTTCATGGTGGTATCCTCCGTGTTTTGAATTCCGTGGGCTCGTTGTCCCTTTCGGTAGTCACATATTAACTCTTTTAGCGAATTATATCAAGCCGCTAAAACTACAGAAGATACGGGGAAAATGTGCCTTCTCTATTGTGTAATATATGCCAGCGCACAAAAGCCGCCCTGTGCGCGTTTGTGGGGCTGACTTTTTGCGGGGATCACTTTGCGGAGGGTGCGGGTGTCCGGTGGACACCTCTGCCGAAGGCAGAAGCACCGACCGAGGCGACAGCCGAGACCCCGGTGCAGCCCACACGCGGCGCTCAGGTCGGGGACACAGGCTCTGTGCGGCTCTTGCGCGATTATTCGTTTATCGTATGGTCGTGGATGATCCCGATGATCTGCTCCTGCTCATCGCGGGAAACCCCGATGGATTCGAGGGCTTCTCTCGTTCCGCAGTCCGGGCAGATCGCGCTGCCGTCCAAGCGGGAGTAGGCGGGATGCTCCGTGTAGGTCTTGCCGCACTTGGGGCAGGTGCGCTCCGTTCTGGTTTCAGTTTTCATGCTCACACCCCCTTTGCGCTCCGGTCGTAGGCGTCGTCCAGATATTTGAAGTCGAAGCCGAAAACCGTGTAGCCGTACATACAGGTGCGGACATATACCGGTGACGGAACGCCCAGCTTCCGCTCCTCGTGCATGATGTAGACGAAAGCGGGCAGATTTTTGGTCTTGCCGTTCGGCAGTGTGACCGGCAGCTTCACTTCCTTTTTGTAGTAGAAGTTCGGGAAGCCCTCGTAGCGGTCAAGGCTGCGCTCGTCACTCTCCGTCACCTCCCACACGGCGACCGGAACAATCCCGTCCGGCTGCTTTTCGATGGTGAGGTAGGCTCCGGTCTGGCTGCCCTTGTAGAGCAGCTCGTAGCCGTGGATCGCCGCCGTGCCGACAATCTTTGCGGTCGGGCAGCGCCAGCGCATCTGGCGAACGTCGAGGTTTGATCCGTAGGCGAGGTAGTATCTTTTCATTGCAATCGCTCCTTTGTGCATTTTTGTCTTTTGACAGTCACATATTAACTCTTTTGGCTGTGAATAGCAAGCCGCTAAAACTACCGAAGATGTGCGGAATTTCAGTCTTGCCGTTGTGTAGAATATGCCTTGCCGCTGTCGGCGTTTTCTGCGCCCTGTGTGGCGTTCTTCTGCAGGTGGGGTAACTTTGCGGAGGAAACCCGTGCCGCCCCACACGGGGCGCTGTGGGCGGCTGTGTTGCCGCCCTTGCCCGTGGCTGGCAGACCGTCAAGGTCTGCCGAAGCGGAAGGCGCAGTCGCCGGAAAGGTTGCGCGTCAGGAAGTCGCGTGCTGTTGCGAATTCGTCGCCCATGAAGCCCAGTCGCATCAGCCAAGTGCGCATTGCGAATTTGGGGTTTTCGTGCTGCTGGGGCTTGGAGCTTGCGCTACGCACATCCTTTGCCATCTGGCTCAGTGCGAGGCAAAGCTGAATGTAGCTCTTGAGCTGCCCTGCGTGGAGCCCGTTCTTCTTGCCGTTTGCAGGCTTGTCGAACTGGAAAAGGCGGAATTCAATCGTGCCTTTTGTGAAGGTGGCGTGCAGGTTGAGCATATGGTAGCGGCTCTGATTGTAGTGCTGGCTTCTGCCAAAGTCGCATCCCTGTGCGCCGTACCAGATGTCTGCAAGCTGCGCCATCGTGGTGGGCTTCTTCTTGTTGAGGGTTTCAAGGAAGCGTGGATCAACCGTTCTGCAGAAGCGGTTCATTCTGCTCTGGTCGATCTTGATCGCCTCGGCGATCAGGCTTTCGTGGCTCGCCATGATGTTGGCGAGGTTCCGGAGCGTCTGCGGTGTGTGTCCGTTGGCGCCGATGTGAATGTGAACCCCTGCGCCGACTCCTGCGTGGCTGATCGCTCCAGCCTTTCTCAGGCGGCGGATCAGCTCCTGCAGGGTTTCGATGTCGTCGTAGTGCAGGATCGGCGTTACCAGTTCGCACTTTTCGCTGTCGATGCCCGCGATGCTGACGTCCTTCTGGAACTTCCACTCGCGTCCCTGTGCGTCCCAAGCGCTGTAGGTTTCGTAACCGTTCCGGCGTGCTGTGTTTTCGTATCTGCCGGTGCCGAAGAAGTCGGCGGCGATCTTTGCAGCCGCGCTGCGCTTGATGTGGTTCATCTCGACCTCAACGCCGATCGTCTGCTCCTTCATTCTGGTGATCTGCTGTGCTGTTCTCTCAGTCATTTTCGTATCCTCCGCAAAGTTAATTTTTGGCTTACCGTAGGGCGTTTTCCCTTTCGGTAGTCACATATTAACTCTTTTAGCGAATTATATCAAGCCGCTAAAACTACAGAATATCGCGGAAAATACAGCCTTCATGATTGTGTACTTTACAGGCTTGCTATTCTTGACATTCTATGGTAATATGGGATACAATGGAATAGGTGCTCTATTTTTTGGAGCCCCCGGTGTCGGGGGAAATGACCTCGAACTCATCCACGCCCTCGATCAGCGCCAGCGCTCTGCCGTTCTGCCATTTCATGTGGATGTTACCAGCATCGTCGATGATCGCAACCACGCCGATCGTTCCGGGTGGTACCGGATTGGGATCGTCCGCCATGCGGATCAGGCGAATGCGTGTACCTGAGGGATAACGCTCCCGCAGGGCTTTCAGTTCTGCATCATTCGGAAACCGCATCGTCTTCGCCTCCTTCCGGCTTGCCGTGGCGGAATGCGGAGCTGCCGGTCAGGTTCCGGAGCAGCACCTTCCTTGCCGCCTTGTATTCCGCGCCGATCATACCGATGCGCAGGAGGAAGCAGCGGAAGGCGTACTTCTCGTTGTCGCTGGTGTCCGGCTTGTCGTTGACGCGTTTGCGCTCCTTGACGAAGGCGCAGAGCATCGAAATGAACTTGATGTAGGCGTCGCCGTCGGAAGGATCGTGGAGCGTGAACCACGGGAACCCGACCGTCTCCTCATCCTCGTTGATCTCAAGGCTGTCGGTCTCCAGTGCGTGCATCAGGAGCGTTTTCTTGTTGGCGATGACCTGACGCAGATTCGTCAGCGCCTGATCCGTGAAGAGGTCTCGCGGCATCGTGACCGTCAGCTCATCGGTCGGCTCGTCCCAGTCGTAGCCAGCGTCGTCCAGATCGTCAAGCAGCTTGTCGAGCGTTTCGTCATCCACGCTATCGTCGAAGGTGAGCACTGCGTCCTTGCTGAGGTGGAATGCGCCGATCTGAAATGCGCAGCTCGGAACGCCGAGGTACTTGACCTCGCCGCCGGTCGATGCTGCGATTGCCTGTGCCAGCCACTTGCGCTGGCTCTTCTCGATATTAAACTTGATTTCCATAATGTGACCTCCTGTTTTCGCCGTCGCTGCGGCTTTGATTGTAGTCACATATTAGCTCTTAATCGCACAGATAGCAAGACTGTAAACCGCCGAAATGTACGGAAATACGAGCCTTTCTATTTGTGCATATTACGTCTTACTTAGTATCAATCTGTTCACAATTTGCTGCAGGGCTCAGGAATCCGAGCGTTCCACCTCTTTTACAAGGTCAGCATACGGAATCTGCTGCCCGTTGCGGGTAACAAATACACCTGCCGCGTCGCCGGTGTCCTCCACATAGCGGCGCAGGATCACCGATGCGTATTTTTCGTCAAGCTCCATCATGTAGCAGATGCGGTTCATCTGCTCACAAGCCATGAGCGTTGAGCCGCTGCCACCGAAGGTGTCGATGACGACGGCATTCTCCTGCGTGGAATTGCCGATCGGATAACCGAGCAGATCCAGCGGCTTGCTGGTCGGGTGGTTGGCGTTGCGCTTTGGCTTGTCGAAATTCCAGATGGTGGTCTGCTTGCGGTCGGAGTACCAGTTGTGCTTGCCGTTCTGCATGAAGCCGTACAGCACCGGTTCGTGCTGCCACTGATAATCGGAACGTCCGAGCACAAGGCTGTCCTTCACCCAGATGCAGCAACCTGCAAGGTGGAAGCCAGCATCGATGAAGGCGCGGCGGAAGTTCAGTCCCTCGGTGTCTGCATGGAATACATAGGCAGCGCCGCCCTTTTCAAGGTGGTCAGCCATACACTGAAATGCCGACAGCAGGAATGTGTAAAACTCCTCGTTCTTCATGCTGTCGTTCTGAATGGTCAGCCCGCTGGCACTCTTGAAAGATACACCGTAGGGCGGATCGGTCAGGATCAGGTTTGCCTTCACGCTGCCCATGAGCGTATTGACATCATCTGCGCTGGTGGCGTCACCGCACATCAGGCGATGCCTGCCGACCGTCCACACATCACCGCGCTGCACGAAGGATGCTTTCTCCAGAGCAGCGGTCAGGTCGAAATCATCGTCCTTTGCATCGCTGTCGGTCTTGTCGGAGAACAGGTCAGCCAGTTCCTTTTCGTCAAAGCCGGTCATGGCAAGGTCGTAACCGAGGTCTTGCAGCTCTGACAGTTCCACGGCGAGCAGTTCTTCATCCCAGCCAGCGTCAAGCGCCATGCGATTATCCGCGAGAATGTACGCTTTCTTCTGTGCTTCGGTCAGGTGGTCGACATAGACACACGGCACCTCCGTGATGCCCTCTGCCTTCGCCGCCTCAATTCTGCCGTGACCTGCAATGACATTGAAGTCGCGGTCGATGATGACCGGATTGATGAATCCGAATTCCCGCAGCGAGGAGCGTAGCTTCGTGATCTGTTCCTTCGAGTGCGTGCGGGCATTGTTGACATACGGGATGAGCTTGTCGGTCGGGACAAGCTGAAAATCGGTTGTTGTTTGCATACATTCCTCACTTTCTGCTGCGGAGCAGACGCTCCATCATGTCCTCCTGCGGATTTCCCTGAAACTCCGTCGAGCAATTCGCACGGACGATCTGGTAGATCTGATTCCAGCAGACGTTGGACTGTTTCAGGTATGACTGGCTGATCGCCACATACGGAGAAGCGATCGGGCTGCCGGTCGTCGGATGCTTTGCGATGTAGCCGGTCTTGGACACCACTTCCTCGCAGTGTATCCAACGGGAAACGCTCATCGCGTACTGCTGCACGAGCTCCGGATTGACCAGCTTGTCGCAGCCGTAGCTTTTCAGCCACTTGTAGGTTTCGGTGTAGACCTCATCGGCGCAGAGCTTCGAGCCGTCGCGCTGCATTTCCGTCATAAAATCACGGACAGGCGGCGTGTCGGCGGCTTCCAGTTCGGCAGGCTGCATCATCACCTCGGCTCGTTTTCCCTCTGCAATTTTATCCGCGAGCGCTTTCGGTTTCCTGCCAGCGCCCGGTCTTGCACCGCCTCGGCGTGTGCCGTCCTTCGCCATTGATTACACCACCTTTTTCAAACGAAATCAAAGAAATGCCGTAAATACGGCAGAAACAAAAAAGGACTTGAATTTCCCGACAGTTCGTGGGAAAACAAGTCCTTTGATTTATTCAGAGCAGCACCCGTCAATAGGGGCTTTGAAATGCGATTTTTGCGCACGAGAGGGGGCGCCGGTCTTGTGTTTGATTTCCTGTAGAGATTTCCTGTCTCTTATACACATCTCCGAGCCCACGAGACATCTCAGGATCTCGT
>ENA-OZAV01000769-OZAV01000769.1-human-gut-metagenome-genome-assembly--contig:-NODE-769-length-13000-cov-8.280726_pt1 | contig 13000 bp, 8 predicted proteins | sample MGYA00243307_ERZ653511 | MGnify/ENA primary metagenome ERZ653511 (study PRJEB26926, sample SAMN06165165) | human gut metagenome | biome: ENVO:00009003; feature: ENVO:2100002; material: ENVO:00002003...
CGAGATCCTGAGATGTCTCGTGGGCTCGGAGATGTGTATAAGAGACAGGTAATCAACTTGTGTAAAATGAAAAAAGTATAGCATAAGTGATAATAAAACTAAGAAAGGTGGTTAATATGAAGAATACTCCGAAGAGGAAACAAAGAAACAAACCCGGAGTCGTGCTTTTCACAGCGGTTGCTGTCATGCTCATGCTGTCAATACTTTTGACTGCAACTGTTTCTTTTGTTTCGGTAAACAGGACAAAAACAAATGATAACTATAAGAGCAAACAGGCTTATCTGACAGCTTCATCTACTCTTGAAAGCTTTATTAATCAGATACAGACTGATACTGCTCCAACCAATGACCCTACTGCAAAGGCTCAGCAGAAAAAGGCCATAGATAACCTTAAAAAGCTAGCAAGTGCTAATAGCGGAAAGGGTACAACTACTAATGTCAGCTATAATGGATCAAATGGTAAAAGCGATAATATCGGTACCACAAAGATAACTGTAGCACAGGAGGGTACAAGTGTTGCAAATATCGTTGTTACCTGTGAAACTACTTATCTGGGAAAAACTGAAAAGGTAGCAGCTCATATTTCCACGCAGTCAGTTACAAAGCCTGCCGAATATACAAATACTATCGAGCTTGTTGGTAACGGCGGCGCAGGTTACGATAACCTTAACGTTATCGGTGATATGGCTGGTATCAATAATACCACTGGTAAGGTCTATAGATTTACAAACAATACCAGTATCTATGGTTCTTATCTTATGTATGGTTCTTTGGAGGTTTCAACTCAGCCTCTTATCATGCTCAAGCCTAGTCTTGTAGACGAAAAGCAGGGTTCAACTGTTACAATTTCCGAAAACCTTGATGTTTCAAATGAATTCCACATCAACTCCACAATGGCAAGAGCAGACGGATATAACTATGTTAATATCGGTCAGAAGCTTTCCACATCAAACCATATGGACGTTGGTTCTTCAGGTTTTGATGTCGATTTGTTCTGTTGTGAAGCTAACATTGGCGGAAATGACTATACACAGTATGGTAACTTCTATGTTTATAAGGGCGCAGGTGCTTATAATGGCGATGCAACATTTGGTGCAAATGGTCAGACGATCAATGGCTCTCTCTATGTCGAGGGTGATCTTAATGTCACAAACTCACTTAAGGTAACAGGCTCTGTTTATGTTACCGGCACTATCACTGGTAAAGATAAGATTGTCTGCCAGGCTTCAAATATTCATGAAGGAGCTGTTCTTAGCAAAGCAGGTCGTGACGCAAAGCCACAGATACCTGTATCTGCTGATGCCTATGTATATTATCCGGAAGATTTCTTCATGAGCAGTGATACTAATGTGACAACGATCTCTGATGAATATCAGGCTTTCTATGATGGCTCAAACACTAAAACTTTCAATTCCTTTGCAAGCGATTGGACAAATGTTGACTACACGCTTACTGAGCCAATAGACCTTACAGGAACAGGAGCTAAGACTCAAGTTACAAGCCGCTACAAATTGAGAATAACATCAAGCTGTACATGGGCAAAAGATCTTTCGTTCAATGATTATGGCAATGGTTCAAGGATCCTCGTTGATGTTTCTGATTCTTCAGGTGATATTGTTATAAGACTTCAAAATGGTCTTAAGCTCGGAGCAGAATGGTCACCTGTAATAGTTGTAAGAAACCGCTCAGCTGTAACTGATGCGACTACAGGCGACAGAAAGTATAACTGTTATTTCGTATCTGACTCAGGCAACTCTATTAGCCTTGACGGTATCGATTCAGTAACAGGCAAGTCAAAGCATTCAGGCTCTAGCGCTTGTAACTACAGCTTTAAGGGTATTAAGATATTTGACTATGATACTTACGTTCGTATGTTTAACGCTTCTACTCTCAACAATACAAAGGGTAACCCAGGCTTGCCACAGAGCAGCTTCGTCCTTAATCCAACATCAGTGGACGTCGCAGGCTCTTACAGACCATCAAACAGCAGTATCATTTTCTTATTTGCTGAGAACACAACGCTTAATGCCACAGACAACAGTTTCTTCCAGGGCTCATTCTACTCACCAGAAGCAATGGTTAATATAGCAACAAGTGGTCTTAGTGGACTTAATGTTACAGACTCAGCAGGCGGAAAAATGACAGTTCAGTGCTGTGCAGTGGGCGTTGTTATCGCAAACAGCTTTGGTAACGCCAATACAGCGTTCTATGTATACACTAAGCCTTCAACTACTTCTGTAATGCAGAATGCAAAGGGCGGCAAGGACGATTCAGCATTCGGATATACTCTTGACAGATACGATCACTACTAATTGAAAGGAGTATACTCATGAAAAAGAACAGCAAAAATAAAAAGGGTATGACTCTTGTAGAGGTCATCATAGCAATGGCACTTTTGTCAGGTATGTCTGCTATGCTGGTAACAGTTGCAGTTGCGGCTAAAAAGCAGAATCTTGACAACTACTACCGCAATAACGAAATGTATACTCAGGCAGTAAATGCCGAGCAGTATAATGATAACAAGACCGTTGATATGAACGAGTTGAAGGTAAACAAGTTTTCTTCAAGCGGCAAAACTACAAATGAGTTTGCCCTTGAGGCAGACTTTGGAAGCGGCATAAAGTTCAATACTACAGCCTATGGCTTTAAAGCAAAGCTTAATAATATTGATGAAGACGCAGGCTATCAGCTTAAATTTCTTCAAGGTAAGGACGTAAACATTACACCTAATCCTGAAAAGAGCGTTTACTGGGTAAAATTTTACAACAATTCAGGGGCAGATATGAATTTCTATGCTCTCACTCCTGAGCTTACAGGCGGAAAGTTCTTTGATGTAAATAATAACTCATCAGGAAATTCACTTCTTATCCCTATCGGCGACGGCGGAAATCAGCAGTTTGGCGTTGTGCTTTCAGGCGTAACAGGAAGCGATTATTTCGGCTTCTCACAGTCATCTGATCTTTACAGCAGCACTCCAACGGCCGATGCGGCTGCATTTAAGATCACAGATGCGACCTTTGACCATTATCTTGAAAAAGATGCATCAGGTAAGGCTACAGGTTATGTAGTTATCCATTATATGGGCGGTTCTGATTACAAAAACCAGGCTGACTATGACGCTGCACAATCAACACCATAAGGAGGGAGGATCTTGAAAATGAATAAAAACCGCAAGGGTTTTACCCTTGTTGAGCTTATCGTTGTGGTAACGATTTTCGGCGTGATCCTCGGAGCTATCCTTAATATGATCAAACCTGCAAATAACGTTTATCATGACGCTGATGCAACAATGGAAAGCAATATCATAGGTTCAGGTCTTATAGACTATCTTGACGATGAGCTTAGATATTCGACCAATGTCCTTGTTCTTAAAGATTATGTAGGTGTGCCTGATGTTTCAAACTCTGGTACTATCGGTGCAAGCGGTGTGACCTATTCAAACTGTATCGTTATTGACAATAATAATCTTCGTGGCTATAGTCTGAAAAACTATTCAGGTAGCGACACGGATACAGCCGCAAAGAGAATGGGTGCAAAAGGCTGTATCCTCAATGTAGGTAAGGTAAATACAGAGGGCTTAAACTTTAATAATTCTGCTGTTGCCAGAGGCGTTGATTTTTACGACAATTATAAGTTTGATATCGGTGCAAGTATCAGCAAAATTGAGGAAATGTATACTCTCGACGTTTCTCTTACAGCCTATCAGCCAACATATGAGAACGGAAGCTATACTTTTACGAAAACAAAGTATAAAAAGGACGCAGCAGTAAATCTCACAAATATTAACATAGATGAAGGGGATTCATACAATGTTAATGACTATAAAGATTTCTCTGTAGCTCCTGATTATGTCACATATCCTCAGGCAACTACTGCTCCTGCAGGTTGCACAGCTCAGCAGGAAAAGTATTACAGCCTTGACGCTTCAAACACATATACTTATATTTTCTATGATAAGACAACAGTTTCAAGTTCAAAAACATACAGTGTAAAGTTTATCTACTCTGCAAGCGACCCTGAACCAACGCTTCGTGGTAAACAGATAGATACTAAGTCTGTCAAGGCGGGTACAGTTTATAAAGCTCCACCTTCTATGTCATCAAGAACAGGTTATGGCACACCTTATTGGGTAGACAGCAAGAATAACGTTGCTGATTTTACAACAGGCGTAACAATAAATAAGGATATGGTATTCTCCTGTGTTTATCCGCCTGTTGCACCGAAAGCCCAATTTAATGTAACGTTTGAGAATATCGACGGTTCTACATTTACAACAACAAGTGTCTATGATGGCGACTTTGCAAATGACCCGGGAATTCCAACTGACATGGATACTATAAAACAGGATTTTGTTAAGTGGGTATACAAATCAGATACGTCAAAGGGTCTTACTGATGTTTCTATTACAGATAGCTCAGTTGTTTTCGTTCCGGTTGTACAGAACAAGCATAAGGTTGAGTTCAAATTAAATGGGTCTTTAATAAATGCCTCAACTATTTATGTTTCCGATGGACAGTATGCAAATTATCCAGGAGCTACCCCTGTTTCGTCAGACGCTAATAAGATATTTGGCGGTTGGGTCGTAGAAGGAACAAGCGATGATATATCTACTAAGGTTATAACATCAGATACTGTTTTTGAGGCAACCTTCATTTCAAAACCGACAAATGATTTGTACGTTATCAGCAGTATCGCAAGAAAAATCAATGATGGTGAGATAGACTATGATATAACAATACAGAATAATGGTTCTGATGTTGTAAAGATCTGGTCTTTAAGTGCTAATGTTGGTTTTGCATTTGATCAGATGCAGGCGGATTGGAGATTGAAAATTCCAAATGATAAGGTTTGTGGATTTACAACGAACAACGATTTGAATAACCCATCAAACTGTGTATTTATTCCAGCGGGTGGAACCGTCACAGTTACGTTGTATTTTAAGAAGTACAACGATCCAAAGTATACTGAGGACCTTTCAAAGTATTCACTTAACCCATCTGATATTACAGTATCTAAGGTACAGTAATTCCTTTTCTCAATCAGACCCCTCCACGGGTCTGATTGCTGAAAAAATCCCCTTAACAGAAAAATCTATTAAGAGGATTTTTTGAGCAAAAAAATTCCGCAGTATCAAACTGCGGAATATGTGCAACTATCTTATTATCAGCATTGCTTCGTTCATCATCTCGTTAAGACCTGTAAAGTCCATGTACCATGAACCGATCTGCTCTGAGTACAAAGCTGCAACAGCAATTCCTATGGAGAGATATGGACCAAATGCAAATACTGAATCACCGCTGCGGTGTTTCTGGATAAGTCCGCCGATCGAGCCTGTTATCAGTCCGATAAGAAGCGCTACCAAAGCACCTTGCATTCCGAGGAACAGCCCTGCGGTTGCCATGAGATATACATCTCCCATGCCCATTGCTTTCTCATGTGTGATAAGACAAATAATAAGCAAAGGCACGCTCACAATGAAAAATCCGATCAAGTGTGACTTAAGCGAAAGTCCCGTCTGATCTTTGCAGAAGATGTATTCTGCAACACCAAGCAAACCAATAAATATCACCACATATGTGTTGATAAGCTGAGTGTCCCAGTCCATGAAGAATACAACGATAAGAGCAGAGAATAACAGACAGACAAGTGCTGCACGAAGCGGATTGAAAATTCCATTAAAATGGTAGAATACCCATAAGTAAAGCAGTGCGTTCAGCGTTTCAACTATAGTGTATCTTGCCGATATCTTTGCACCGCAGCTTCGACACTTTCCACGAAGTATGCACCAGCTTACTATCGGTATCAGGTCACGCCGTTTGATCGGCTCACCGCAGGTCATACAGTGAGAATTTCGCTTGATAAGACTTTCATTTTTCGGCAATCGGTATATGCAGACGTTAAGAAAACTGCCTATGCACGCTCCGAAAATGAACACAAATACATAAATGATTATGTATGATAAGGTTAAATTATCCACAGTGATCCTCCTTTGGATTCATTAGTTAATATATTAATTTTATCATACTTTCATGAAGATTACAATAGATAATATGATTTTTTTGCGGTTTTTGCACCGCAGCAGACGTTTCCGCAGCGTCGGATCCCTAAATCAATGCGGAGGATTGGAGTAATATATATGAGAAACGGCCCTATCGGTCAGTATCTGGTACAGAAAGGTCTTATAACTGAAGAACAGCTTCAGGAAGTCCTTGCCAAACAGAAGGAGCAAAAGGGAAGACTTTTTGGTGATGTCATTATTGACATGAAGCTCGTTACCGATGTTCAGTTCTGTCAGGTCCTCGCCGAGCGACTGAATGTGTCCTATATCGACCTTGATAATACAGAGCTTATGCCTGATATAGTCAAGAAGATACCGGAGGCAACTGCAAGAAAGTATAACGTCATCGCAGTCAGCAAAATAGGCAAGCGTATGACCGTTGCAACTAATGACCCTATCAACTTCTATATTTTCGAGGATCTCCGTGTTATCACAGGCTGCAGCATAACACCTGTCCTTGCCACAAAGTCATCTATCAACCGTGCTATCGGTAAGATGTACTCAGAAGGTCAGGTTAACTCCGTTGTTGACGAAGCTACAAAGCAAAAAGAGGAAGAGCTTAACCTTGAAGAACTCAAGGATATCTCCGAGGAGAGAATCGAGAACGCTCCTATCGTTAAACTTGCTACCGCTATCGTCGAGAACGCTCAGCGTCAGGACGCAACGGATATACATATCGAGCCATTCAAGGATAAAACCGTTATCCGTATCCGTGTAAACGGCGACCTTATCGAGCTTATGACTCTTTCCGCCGCACTTCATACTTCGCTTGTTACCCGTTTCAAGATCTTGAGCGGTATGAATATCGCCGAGAAGCGTATCCCGCAGGACGGCCGTATGTCACAGGTCGTTGACGGCACAACTCTCGACCTCCGTGTATCTAACCTTCCAATGGTGTACGGTGAGAAAGTCGTTCTCCGTATCCTCGCAACAGGCGATATGTCCCTTAGAAAAATAACCGACCTGGGTATGACCGAGTATAACTATAAGAGATTTGAGTCTTGCCTTAAAGTGCCGCAGGGTGTTGTCCTTGTAACAGGCCCTACAGGTTCAGGTAAATCTACCACACTTTATGCCGCACTTGGTGAGATCTCAAAGCCTAATAACAATGTTATTACCGTCGAAGACCCAGTCGAGAAAAAGATCGATGGCGTAAACCAGTGCCAGATAAACGAAAAGGCAGGCATGACATTCGGTGCAGCACTTCGTTCTATCCTCCGTCAGGACCCTGACATCATAATGGTCGGAGAAATGCGTGATACCGAAACTGCTGAGATCGCTATCCGTGCCGCTATTACAGGACACCTTGTTCTGTCAACACTTCATACCAATGACGCCGCTTCTACCGTAACAAGACTTGTGGATATGGGCGTTGAGGCATACATGGTCGCAACCTCACTTATCGGTATCGTTGCTCAGCGTCTTACAAAGGTGCTTTGCCCTGAGTGCAAAAAGCCTAGAATGTCAACTGAGGAAGAAAACGAGCTTATGGGTCTTGACCATTCAGTACAGGTGTACGACCCATGTGGCTGTCCAAAGTGCAATAACACAGGATATAAGGGAAGAACCGCTATCCATGAGATCCTTCTCGCAACACCGTCTATGCAGGCTCTTATCACAAGGGGAGCAAAAGCTGACGAAATTCAGGAGCTTGCAAAGAAAGAGGGCTGTCACCTGCTTCGTGACAACGTTTCAGAGCTTGTTCAGCAAGGCAAGACCTCAATGGACGAACTTATCCGTGTAACATATGCTGTATAAAAAAGAAATATATGGAGGTAAATTCTAATGGCAATCGACATTAACAAAATTCTTGATGAAGCTAGAGCCCTTGGCTGTTCCGACCTGCACTTCACCGTAGGTATTCCGCCGATAGTTAGACAGGGCGGTAACCTGAGAAAGCTTTCCTCATATCCTGATATGACCGAGATCGAAATTCTCAAAATATGCGAGGATATGTGTACAGATAAGCAGCGTCAGTCTATCAAAGACCATATTGATACCGACTTTACATATGTATCATCAAGAGGTTTCCGTCACCGTGTAAACGTGTATCGTCAGAGAGGAAACACAGCTATCGCTCTCCGTCTTTTGAGAAACGATATCCCGACCCTTACCGACCTTGACCTGCCACCTATCCTTGCAGAGTTCTCAATGAGACCTCGTGGACTTGTGCTTGTAACAGGCCCTACCGGTTCAGGTAAGTCAACAACTCTTGCCGCAATGATCGACCATGTAAATATCCATAAATCAGCTCATATCATCACTATTGAGGACCCTATCGAGTATATGCACGCTCATAAGAGATGTATGGTAAACCAGAGAGAGATCGGACCTGACGTACCGAGCTTCTCACTTGCCCTCCGTGCAGCCCTCCGTGAGGACCCGGACATTATCCTCGTAGGAGAAATGCGTGACTTCGAGACTATCGAAGCTGCTGTTACCGCCGCTGAAACAGGACACCTTGTTATGAGTACACTTCATACAACGTCCGCACCGTCAACTATCGACCGTATCATCGACGTTTTCCCTGCTCACCAGCAGCATCAGATCAGAACTCAGCTTGCTTCCGTTCTTGTAGGTATCTGTACTCAGACACTTTGCCGTACATTTGACGGCACAAGCCGTGTAGCTTGCTGTGAGATTCTTAATGCAACAGACTCTATCAAAGCTATGATCCGTGACGATAAGGTGCATCTTATCGGTTCAGCTATGCAGACAGGTAAAGCAACAGGAATGCAGACCATGGATCAGGAGCTTGCAAAGCTCGTTCGTTCGAGAACGATCTCCATGGACGTTGCGCTTGAAAAGTGCGTAAACCCACAGGATCTCAAGAGATTTATCGCAGGCGGAGCTTAAATTACAATATAAATAATAAAGAGCGTTTTTACCGAGAAAGTAAAAACGCTCTTTTTGTTTACCTTTTTGTCAGCCCTTGACCTCGCTGTCATTGTGCCATACGTTGTTGTAAAGAAAAACAAGCACAGCCATGGCAATTATGATAAAATATCCAAGAAAGCTCCAGCCGTCAGGAATGTCGCCAAATAGGAAATATCCCAAAATCGTGGTAAAAATCAACTGCGAATAATCATAAACCGATATCTCCCTTGCAGGAGCGTGAGTGTAAGCCGCAGTTATAGCGAACTGTCCGCCTGCCGCACCTGCGCCAGCTCCCAATAAACAAAGTATTTGGAAAATCGTCATAGGGTGGAAATCTAATATTAGAAATGGCAGGGTGAACAAGCAGGAAAATCCCGAGAAGTATGCAACTATCACCGCACCATTTACTCCATGCTGTCCTAAGTATCTTACGCAAGCGTAAGCAAGTCCCGCTCCCATTCCTCCTAGAAAACCGATAAAGGCAGGGAAGAAGTCCACATTCTGAAAACTCGGCTTGATGATAAACAAGCTTCCTATAAATGCACAAATTACAGTGAAACCCTGAAAGAAAGTCAGCCGCTCTTTAAGGAAAATAAAAGAGAAAATGATAACGAAAAACGGTGACATTTTGTTTAGCATGGAAGCGTCAGACAGCACAAGATGATCTATGGCATAGAAGTTTCCAAGCATTCCTAGCGTGCCAGCAAGCGCCCTCACAAAAATGACCGCATTGTTCTTTTTGCCCTCAATATGAAAGCGTATGTGATTTTTCTTTAGCACGCCGATAGCAAAAAACAACGCCACAAAGTTTCTGAAAAACGTTTTTTGCACCGTCGGTAAGTCTCCCGAAAGCCGCACAAATGCGAACATGAATGCAAACGAAAACGCTGACAAAATAATGTAAATAATAGCCTTGTATTTACTTTTCATCTCTGTCACCTCCGTTCATGTAAATGTGTTCACGCCTCAGCTCTTTTATAAGCTCGCCAACGTTCCAGCTTTGATTGTGTGCCGTGACAATGGCTTTCAGCTCCACTGCCGCACCTTTCTCCCTGAGCTTTTTCAGTATCGGGTCAAGGCTCCTGCCGTTAATGCCTGAAAAAATAAGGCACTCGTCTGTGATGTCCTCGCCCTCTTTTTCAGACCTTTCAAAGCCTTTGAAGCCGCAAAGATATCCCACCTGCTGTCCCATTATCTCATTGTCAAAGAAAACAGCTTCCGCATTTTCGCTCTTGGCAATATCTTCAATGATATCACGCTTTTGCAAACTGATATTTATGCCGATTATCTTTTTCGGTATAGCACTTCGTATTCTTGACTTCATAAAATTACTCCTCAAATCGTACTATCTATATTATACCCCGATCTCATATTTTCTTCAAGAGCAAATATACAGAATTTTTACCCTCATTTGCCCCGATTTTATGTGTGAACGCAAAAAAATCGCCCCGATCTCTCGGAGCGATAGTTTTATTTAGCAATCAAAGTTCAATAATTACCTTGCCGCTGAAGTTAGGAGCAATTTCAACAGTCTTGTCTGTGTTAGCCACAGCGATCTTGAAGCTTGCCTTTGTGTCAGTGTATTCGCACTCGATCTTGTTGCCGTGTCTTGTAGCTGTCAGCTCGAATACCTTGTTTGCCTCAGTGTCATAAATAGGGCAAACTGCACTCTTGCCGTCTTCAAGCTCGTAGATAGTGAATGTTGTACCCTCAAGATAATCATACTCTATCTGTCTTTCAAAGTTGCCGTATGCAATAATGCTGTTTGGCTTAGCAAGAGCAGGGATCTCAAAGTATGAGCACTTGTGCTTATACCACTTGCCGCCCTCAAGAACCTTGCCGGTGATGATATCTGTCCACTTGCCCTCCGGTACATAGTATTCAGCGATACCCTCGTCATTAAGGATAGGAGCAACAAGAATGTTGTCACCGAACATATACTGTCTGTCAAGCGTCAGGCAAGTTGGGTCGTCAGCAAAGTCGATGACCATTGCTCTCATTACAGGTACGCCGACCTCGTGTGTCTTGATAGCCTGAGCCCACAGATAAGGCATGAGTTTGCCCTTGAGCTTTGTGAAGAAGCGCAGAACGTCGCAGGACTCCTCATCGAAAAGCCATGGCACTCTGTATGACTGGTTACCATGCAGTCTTGAATGTGATGAGAACATACCGAACGCAGCCCATCTCTTGTAAATGTCAGGTGTAGCAGTAGCTTCAAAGCCTGCCATGTCATGTGAAGTGTAGCCGAAGCCTGAGATACAAAGTGACAGACAGCCTCTTACAACCTCAGCCATTGAGTTGTAGTTGCCTGAGCAATCTCCGCCCCAGTGAACAGGGAACTTCTGACCGCCTGCTGTAGCAGAACGTGCGAACAGACAAGCCTTGTTCTCTCCAAAATATTCTTTCAGTACATTGAATACACACTCGTTATAAAGATATGTGTAGAAGTTGTGCATCTTGATAGGGTCAGAGCCGTCATAGTAAACAACATCTCTTGTAGGTATTCTCTCACCGAAGTCTGTTTTGAATGTGTCAACACCCATTTCGCAGAGCTTTCTAAGATATCCTGCATACCACTTGCAAGCCTCAGGATTAGTGAAGTCAACAATGGCCATACCAGGCTGCCACTCATCGCACTGGAATACAGAGCCGTCAGTTTTCTTGATGAAGTAGCCGTTCTTCATACCCTCGTCAAAGAGCTTTGAACGCTGACCAACATATGGGTTGATCCATACGCAAGTTTTCAGACCCTTGTTTTCGTGAAGTCTCTTGAGCATTGCAGGTGGGTCAGGGAACTGTGACTTGTCCCACTCAAAGTTACACCACTCAAAGCCTTTCATCCAGAAGCAGTCAAAGTGGAATACCTGAAGAGGAATATCTCTCTCAGCCATGCCATCAATAAATGATGTGATAGTCTCCTCATCATATGTTGTTGTAAATGAAGTTGTGAGCCACAGACCAAATGAGAATGCAGGTGGCAGTGAAGGCTTGCCTGTAAGGTCAGTGTAGCCCTTGAGTACGTCAGTGAGGTTAGCACCGCCGAATACATAGTATTCAAGGCTCTCGCCTGGAACTGTCATGGAAACCTTAGAAACAGTGTCAGAGCAAACCTCATATGATACCTTGTCAGTGCTGTTTACAAATACGCCGTAGCCCTTTGAAGAAAGATAGAATGGGATAGACTTGTAAGACTGATCTGAGCAAGTGCCTCCGTCAGCGTTCCATATCTCAACGTTCTGACCGTTCTTAGTGAATGTTGTGAATTTCTCGCCGAAGCCGTAGAAATATTCGCCAACAGAAGTGTCAAACTGCTCTCTGATGTATGTTCTTGTAGGATCGGCAGGGTAGCTCCAGAATGTGTCGTCGAGCTGTGTCTGAAGTCTTGCCTGCTGCTTGTAAGCATTCTCAAAAATAACGCCTGTCGATCTCCAGCCACCGCTTGTGAGTTTCTTATCCTTATAATAGTATGTGAAGCTCCAGTTTTCCTTAGAAACAACGAGCTTTGTGTCGCCTGTAACAAGTATAGCTTCCTTGTCTGTAACAGTTACCTGTGGCTTGAAGCCCTTGTCCTCGAGAACAAAGTGCGGACCATTGTCAACATGACCCTTGTGGTGTGTGATGCTTACCTTTACGCAGTTCTCCTGAGTTGAAGTGTAAGCGATCTCAAGGTTAGCACTTCCGAGCATCATAGCTCTGTTGTATACAACGAAAGGTGTTGCCACAACGAGGAATCCGTTTTCGATCTCTTCGATCTCGAAAGCCTGATTTGCATAGTTTACTTCGTAGCCTCTCTGGTTAAGCCAGAAACCGTCAGCAAATTTCATGTAATAAACCCTCCTGTAAATTCAAAATAGTTTTCAGAATATAAAAAAATGAAAATTTTATCGGGAAGTCCGTTTCTTCCCCTTTATGTATATTTTATAGCATATTTGCCTAAATTGCAATAGTAAAAAAGTGATATGTGCAAGTATTTTAATGGATTGAGCATATTTTAATGTAAACATTTCATGAATTGATATTTACACTGTCTCTTATACACATCTCCGAGCCCACGAGACATCTCAG
>ENA-OZAV01000775-OZAV01000775.1-human-gut-metagenome-genome-assembly--contig:-NODE-775-length-12930-cov-4.733049_pt1 | contig 12930 bp, 9 predicted proteins | sample MGYA00243307_ERZ653511 | MGnify/ENA primary metagenome ERZ653511 (study PRJEB26926, sample SAMN06165165) | human gut metagenome | biome: ENVO:00009003; feature: ENVO:2100002; material: ENVO:00002003...
ACGAGATCCTGAGATGTCTCGTGGGCTCGGAGATGTGTATAAGAGACAGTTTAATCTGAGTGTTCATTTCTTTTTTCTTATTTTAGATAAGATTCCTTGCATTCGGTTAGTTGCGTTTTACCTCGACTTGCTCGTAACCTTCGATGACATCTCCTACGCGGATGTCGTTGAAGGATTCGATGTTCAGACCGCAGTCCTGGCCCGTGAGCACCTCCTTGACATCGTCCTTGAACCGTTTGAGCGAGCCGAGCTTGCCCGTGTAGATCACGATACCGTCGCGGATGACGCGGATCGGGGTCGAGCGTTGCAGCTTGCCTTCGCGGACCATACATCCGGCGACGGTTCCGACCTTGGTGATCTTGAAGATTTCGAGCACTTCGACCGAAGCGACGATCTCCTCCTTCATCACCGGTTCGAGCATGCCCTCGATAGCGTCCTTGATGTCGTTGATGGCGTCGTAGATGATCGAGTAGAGACGGATTTCGATCTCCTCCTTCTCGGCCAGTCTGCGGGCCGAAGCCGACGGACGCACCTGGAAGCCGACGATGATGGCATTCGAGGCCGCCGCCAACAGAACGTCCGATTCCGAAATCTGACCGACGGCCGAGTGGATCACATTCACCTGCACGGTCTCCTTCGAGAGCTTGATCAGCGAACCCGACATAGCCTCAACCGAACCATCGACATCGCCTTTTACGATGATATTCAGCTCCTTGAACGATCCGATGGCGATGCGGCGTCCGATTTCGTCGAGCGTCACGTGCTTCTGGGTCATGATGCCCTGGATACGCTGGAGCTGCTCGCGTTTGTTGGCGATTTCACGGGCCGAGCGGTCGTCCTCCATGACGTTGAACGTGTCGCCTGCCTGCGGAGCACCGTTCAGGCCGAGCACCTGTACCGGCGTCGAAGGGCCAGCTTCGGTCACTTTTTGGCCGTTTTCGTTGAACATCGCTTTCACGCGGCCCGTGTGCACGCCCGAAAGCATTACGTCGCCTATGTGCAGCGTACCGTTTTGTACGAGCACCGTAGCCACGTAACCGCGCCCCTTGTCGAGTGTCGATTCGATGACGGCTCCCGAAGCGCGGCGGTTCGGATTGGCTTTCAGGTCGAGCATTTCGGCTTCGAGCAGCACTTTCTCGAGCAGTTTGTCGAGGTTCAGGCCCTTTTTGGCCGAAACCTCCTGATCCTGGTATTTACCGCCCCATGACTCCACGAGGTAGTTCATCTGCGAGAGCTGCTCCTTGATGTGGTCGGGGTTGGCTGCGGGTTTGTCGATCTTGTTGATGGCGAAAACCATCGGAACGCCTGCCGCCTGCGCGTGGTTGATCGCTTCGACGGTCTGGGGCATCACGTTGTCGTCCGCCGCTACGATGATGATCGCTACGTCGGTGATCTTGGCACCGCGCGCGCGCATGGCGGTGAAAGCCTCGTGGCCGGGGGTGTCGAGGAACGTGATTTTCTGACCGTTGCGCTCGACGCTGTAAGCACCGATGTGCTGGGTGATACCGCCCGCCTCGCCTTCGATGACGTTGGTTTTGCGGATGTTGTCCAGCAGCGAAGTCTTACCGTGATCGACGTGTCCCATAACGGTTACGATCGGCGGTCGCGGCACGAGGTCTTCCTCGCTGTCCTGTTCGTCGTCGCCGATGGCTTCCTGAATGTCCGCCGATACGAATTCGGTCTTGAAGCCGAACTCTTCGGCTACGACCACGAGCGCCTCGGCGTCGAGACGCTGGTTGATCGACACCATCAGGCCCAGGTTCATGCAGGCCGTGATGACCTCGGTCGCCGAAACGTTCATCATCGTAGCCAGCTCGGCCACGGTCACGAATTCGGTGACCTTCAGGATGGAGCGTTCCTGTTCTTCGCGCTGGAACTCTTCGTTCATGCGCTCGGCTACGGCTTCGCGTTTTTCCTTGCGGTATTTCGAACCTTTGCTCTTGGCGTTTTTCGACGTCAGGCGGGCCAGCGTATCTTTTACCTGCTTCGAAACCTCCTCGTCGCTGATTTCGGGGCGAACGACGGGCTTCGGAGCTTTGAGTTTGTCCTTGCGGGTCTTCTTGTTCTCTCCCGGACGGGGTTGGTTGGATTGCGGGCCTTGTCCGCGGCCGGGCTGTGCGGCGGATTTGCCGTTGCTGCCCGGCTTGGGGCTGCCTGCCGGCGTACGGGTCACGTCCACTTTTTCTTTACTCAGGCGTTTGCGTTTGTGGCGGTTGCCCGGTGTGAATCCCGATACGTCCATCGTGCCGAGTACCTGCGGGCCCGTGAGGGTCTGCACGGCGGGGCGGAAGATGTTGTCGCTCTTGGGCGCCGCTTCCGGTTCGGGTTTGGCTGCGGAAGCCGTTTCGGAGACAGGTGCCGCTTCCGTTTTGGGGGCGGCCGGTTGCGGTGCCGGCTGCGGTTTCGGAGCCGCAGCCTCCGGTACGGGCTCTGCCGCCGGTTTGCTTACCGGTTGCGGTGCCGGTTTGGGCTTGGGAGAAAGATCTATTTTGCCCAGAATTTTGGGCTGGGGCAGTTCGTCTTTGATGCTGATGACGTTGCTTTTGATAATTACCTCCTGTGCCTCTTCGCGCGGCTGTTTTTGTGTCTCCTCGAGGGTGATCGTAGCTTGCTTTTGGGCGATCCTTTCCCGGATGCTGTCCCTCTCGTTGCCGGTAATTCGGCTCCCGCCGAACTCCTTCTCCAGAACGGCATAGACGTCCGGCTCCACCAGCGTATTGGGCGAACCGTCGGTTTTTATACCCTTCTTTTGCAGGAAGTCCGTGATGGTATTCAATCCCACCTTGAACTCCTTGGCAACCTGGATAAGTCTTAATTTTCTTTCGTTACTCATATATCGGTTTTAATTTTTGTGCGATGGGACGGATTACTCCTCGAATTCCGCTTTCAGTATCTCGACGACTTTCTGTGCCTGTTCCAGCTCCAGGTCGGCACGGGCGGCGATCTCTTCGACGGGCAGTTCCAGCACGCTCTTGGCCGTGTCGCAGCCGCAGGCTTTCAGGGCGTCGATCACCCAGCCGTCGATCTCGTCGGCAAATTCGGTGAGTGCAACGTCTTCCTCCTCGATTTCGCGGTAAACATCGATATCGTAGCCGGTCAGCATCTTCGAAAGCCGGATGTTCAGGCCGCCCTTGCCGATGGCCAGCGATACCTGGTCGGGCTTGAGATAGACCGAAGCTGTCTTCTTCTCCTCGTCGATGGTGATGCTCGAAATCTTCGCGGGGTTCAGGGCACGCTGGATCATTAACTGCGGGTTGGTCGTGTAGTTTACCACGTCGATATTTTCATTGCGCAGCTCCTTGACGATCGAGTAGATGCGCGATCCCTTCATGCCGACGCAGGCACCGACCGGATCGATGCGTTCGTCGTAGGATTCGACGGCTACCTTGGCACGCTCGCCGGGGATGCGGACGATCTTCTTGAGGGTGATCAGACCGTCGAAAATTTCGGGGACCTCCTGCTCGAAGAGCCGTTCGAGGAACTGGTTGGCCGTGCGCGAAAGGATGATGCGCGGCTGGTTGTTGTTCATCTCGACGCTCTTGACGATCGCCTTGATTGTGTCGCCCTTGCGGTAGTAGTCGTTGGGAATCTGCTCGGTCTTGGGCAGGATCAGCTCGTTGCCCTCGTCGTCGAGGATCAGCACCTCTTTCTTCCATACCTGATATACCTCGCCGGTGATGATCTCGCCGACCTTCTCCGAATATTTTTCGTAGAGGTTGGCTTTCTCCAGGTCGAGGATGCGCGAAGCGAGGTTCTGACGGAGCGACAGCACGGCCCGGCGTCCGAACGATTCGAGTTTGATCGGATCGACGTATTCGTCGCCCACTTCGTAGGTCGGATCGATGGCCTTAACCTCCGATACGGCGATCTGCATGTTCGGATTCTCCACCGTGCCGTCCTCCACGACCGTACGGTTTCGCCAGATCTCCAGGTCGCCCTTTTCCGGGTTGATGATCACGTCGAAATTCTCGTCCGTTTCGAACTGCTTCTGAAGCGCGTGGCGGAAAACGTCCTCGAGGACTCCGATCATCGTGGCCTTGTCGATGTTTTTAAGCTCCTTGAACTCTGCGAAATTGCTGATAAGATTAAGATTATCCATTGGTAGTTTATCTTGTTTATTTTTGAATTTCCACTATTTGAAATCGAGGTATTCCTTCGTGTATTTGATCTCTGAGAAAGGGTAGCGGCGCGTAACCCGCACCGTCTGTTTCCGCTTTTTACCCTCTACGGCCTGCTTCTCCTCGTAGGAGAGGGTGAGTCCCTCCTGGTCCGCCTCGTCGAGCGTCGCCAGAATCTTCACGCCGCTTTTGAGTAGCACTTCCACCGGCTTGCCGATCAGTTTGCGGTATTGGCGGAGGTGCTTGAGTTCCGAGCCGATGCCTGCCGAAGCTACCGTGAGGGAGAAATCCTCCGTGTCGCGGTCGAATTCGGCCTCGATCGCGCGGCTCAGCTCCACGCAGGTTTCGATACCTACCGAGGTGTCGCTGTCGATCAGCAGTTCCACTTCGTTGGCGGGCGAACAAGTGCAATCCACTACGAACAGGTCGGTGCCGACGAGTTTGGCATTGGCTATTTCGGTGATTTTCGTACAATCGATCATATTTGCTGATGTTATCAATAAAGTCGTTTTTGCGGCCGGCCCGGAGGCGTTCGGCTTTTTGACGAAAATGTAGGGAATCGTCGCTTCCCGTTCGTTTTCATCGTCTTGCGTCCTGCGTTTTCTTCGAACATTGCATCGCAAGGAGCACTATTCGCGCCCGAATCTTGTCCCTGTTGTAGCAGGAGCTGTAATCGGGTTCCCGCATGGCCTGCAACTACCGTTTTTTCCCCCCCCCGACGGAATGGGCATGCGAGGGCATGCGGGTCGAGAAAATTGTGCGGATGATTCGCCGGCCGGGAGCGGTGAATATATCTACGAAATAAGGGGACTTGCTCGTCCCCTTACCTCTCTATACCCGTTTACGCTACAAATATAGCGAATGTTTTCCTATTTTCAAACCTTTGTGTCGAAAAATTATTCGTCTTTTTCGTTGCTCGGAGAGTAGGGCTTGATAATGCCGCGCTGCGATTCGCGGATGAACCGGATGAGTCGGTCGCGTTCGGGACTTTGCGGAATCTGTTTTTCGACCTCCTCACAGCCGTTCAGGTAGTTCAGGCCGCTTTGGAAGAGGATGCGGCAGGCGTCGTGAATTTGTGAGATCGTTTCCGGCGTGAATCCGCGGCGGCTCAGACCGACGCGATTGACGCAGGCGAAACGTACCGGATCGTTGTTGCTGACGGTGATGAAGGGGGGAATGTCCTTGCCCACCAGCGCGCCGCCCTGAATCATCGTGTGCTCTCCGATGCGGGTCCACTGATGTACGGCTACGTGGCCGCCGATAACGGCCCAATCGCCGACTTCGACCTCTCCGGCGAGCGATACGCGGTTGGCCATGACGCAGTGACTGCCTACCACGTCGTCGTGGGCGATATGCACGTAAGCCATAATCAGGTTGTGGCTGCCGACGACGGTCTTGCCCCGGGAGGCGGTGCCCCGGCTGATGGTGACGCATTCGCGGATTTCGTTGTAGTCGCCGATTTCTGCCGTCGTTTTTTCACCGACGAACTTCAGGTCCTGCGGGGTGCAGGCGATCGATGCGGCCGTATGGATCTTGCAGCCTTTGCCGATGCGGGCTCCGTCGTGGATCACGGCCCCGGGGCCGATCCAGCAGTCGTCGCCGATCACCACATCGCCGGCGATGTAGGCGAAAGGCTCCACCGTTACGTTCTTTCCGAGTTTCGCGTCGGGATGGATGTATGCCTGGTTGCTTATCATGTGCGGTTACTCTTTATTTTTAACGATCTGGGCCATCATCGTGGCTTCGCAGGCGAGCGTTTCGCCGACGAAGGCCTTGCCTTCGACTACGGCTACGCCTCGTCGGATGGGCTCCAGCAGTTGAACTTCGAAATGAAGGGTGTCGCCCGGAACCACCTTGCGCTTGAATTTTACGCCGTCGATCTTCATGAAATAGGTCGAGTAGTGCTCCGGATCAGGAATACTGCGTAATACCAGCATACCGCAACACTGCGCCATCGCTTCGACGATCAGCACACCCGGCATGACCGGCTCTTCGGGGAAATGTCCCACGAAGAATGGCTCGTTCATCGTGACGTTCTTGATGCCGGCTACCGTCGTGTCGTCGATGTAGAAGATGCGGTCCACCAGCAGGAACGGCGGACGGTGGGGCAGCATCCGCCGTATATCGTTGATGTCATAGACGGGCGGTTTGCGGCAGTCGTATTGGAAACGGGGCTTTTCGCCTTCGCGGCGGATGGTCCGTTTTACCTGTTTCATAAACTCCGTGTTGGCGAAATGGCCGGGACGAGTGGCCCATACGCGGCCCTTGATGCGTTTGCCCAGCAAGGCGAAGTCGCCCAGCAGGTCGAGGAGCTTGTGGCGGGCCAATTCGTTGTTGAAACGGAGCTCCAGGTTGTTCAGGTAGCCGCCCGTGATGCGGATATCCTGTTTGTTGAAAATTTTCTTGAGATGTTCGAGCTGATCGTCCGGGACGGGATTCTCCACGACGACGACCGCGTTGTCCAGGTCGCCGCCCTTGATCAGGTTCATCTTCATCAGAGGTTCCAGATCGTGCAGGAAGACAAAGGTGCGGCAGGGGGCGATCTTCGCGGCGTAATCGTCTTCGGGGTCGAATGTCGCATACTGGTTGCCGATCACCTTGGAGTTGTAGTCCACGTGCAGCGATACGGAAAATTCGTCGTCGGGGTAAAGGATGATGGCCACGCCTTTTTCCGGAATCGTATAGACCATTTTTTCGGTGACGTGGTAGTAGGTGCGTTCGGCTTCCTGAGGTTGCAGGCCGGTTTCGACGATTGTTTTCGCATATTCTTTGGCCGAACCGTCCATGATCGGAGTTTCACCGGCATCGACATCGATCGTGGCGTTGTCCACGCCCAGGGTCCAGAGGGCCGACATGATATGTTCGATGGTCGCAACGCGTGCGCCATCCTTTTCGATGGTCGTACCCCGCGAGGTATCCGTGACATAGTCGCACAGGGCCGGAATTTCGGGTTTGCCTTCCAGGTCGATGCGGCGGAAAACGATGCCGCTGTTCTCCGGGGCGGGATGTACCGTCATCGTCACTTTGACGCCGGTGTGGAGGCCTGTACCTGAAAACGAGATCGGGGCTTTGAGGGTTTGTTGTTTGGCAGCCATAATCTGAATTTATTCAAATCGCAACATACATTCCCGCTGACTGCCGGGTCCCGACGTGTGTGGGGCCGACCGTCATTTTCGGAAATGTTTATCGCATTATTTGCGCGCAAATATAGGAAATATTATTCAAAAATCGTATTTTTGCCTAAATTATTGATAAACCGAAATTCCGTGGCATCACCCGACAGAACTCCTCGTCCTCCGAAATTGCAGCTTCCCTTCGAGCAGAAAAAAACCGATGCGGGAGAATGGGCTTACGACCATCGGATCGGATTGTGTGTCACGTTGATTGCCTATTTGGTGCTTGCGATCGCCTTTATGGTGGGAAAAATCGTCGTGGGGGCCAAACCTTCCGTGCAAGGCATAATCATTGATACGAAAACTTTAGCGGAGCTCGAGGCGGAGAAGATGCGTCTTGAACAGGAGGTACGGGCTCGCCAACAGGCGCAGGAAGGCGGCGATTGGCGGGATGTGCGCAACCAGTATTCCAACGAGAATGCGCTCGAGGAGCGGTCGCGTGACGACCGTGGCTCGATGTCCTCGTCGCTGAAAGAATCCGCCGAAGCGGTCGGCGAACGGATGCAGGCCAACCGGGACGCTTACGAGCAGGGATTGGCCGAGGAGCGTGCGATTCGGGAGCGTATGGGGCGCAGCGGCAAGGACGATCGGACACAGGACAGTCGGGCCAAGGGACGGGTCACGGTTTCCTTTTCGCTGACCGATCCCGTGCGGACGCGCCGTTATCTGGAGGTGCCGGCCTATCAGTGCGAGGGAGGCGGCGAAGTGGTCGTCGGTATTACGGTCAATCCCTCGGGAGAGGTCGTTGCTGCAAAAGTGGCCTCCGGAGGCGATGACTGTATGCGGGAGGCTGCGCTGGAAGCTGCACGCAACTCGCTTTTCAATATCGATGATTCGGCGCCTGCCCGACAGTCGGGAACGATTACTTACCTATTCATTCCTCAATAGGGTGCGGTGCCTGTCAGCGATTGTACGCGACAGGCATTTTTTTGTAAATTTATATAAGGATTTCCTATGCATAATATCATTACGACCGAAAACATTCTGTTGATCGGAGCCTTGCTTCTTTTCGTCGCTGTAATGGCCGGCAAGGCGGCCTATCGTTTCGGCGCCCCGGCCTTGCTCTTTTTTCTGGGGGTCGGTATGCTGTTCGGCATCAATTTCATTTCGTTCCATTCCGTCGAAGCGACCCAGTTCGTAGGTATGATCGCTCTTTGTATCATCCTTTTCACGGGCGGTATGGATACCAAGTTTTCGGAAATACGACCGGTGATCGGACCGGGTATCGTACTGGCGACCGCCGGAGTCGTCATGACGGCGGTGATCGTAGCGGGTTTCGTCACGCTCATTGCCCCATGGGTCGGGCTGGCCGTATCGTTTCCTGCGGCGCTGCTGCTGGCCGCGACGATGTCTTCGACGGATTCGGCTTCGGTTTTCTCCATCCTGCGAAGCAAGAAACAGGGGTTGAACGAGAACCTGCGCCCTCTGCTGGAGCTGGAGAGCGGTTCGAACGACCCGATGGCGTACGTGCTGACCATTGTGCTGATCGGCGTATTGTCCGGCGGCGCAGAAGCCGTGAGCGTACCGATGAGTATCGTAAAGTTCGTCATTCAGATGGTGCTCGGCGGTCTGATGGGCTACGCTATCGGCCGGATCGGTGTATGGACAATCAATCGGATCAATTTGAGCAATCATTCGCTCTATCCGGTGCTTTTGCTCGCTTTCGTTTTCTTTACCTTCTCGTTTACCGACCTGATCGGTGGCAACGGATATCTGGCCGTCTATCTGGCCGGTTTGGTCTTGGGGAATAATCAGCTGACGCAGAAGCGGTCGCTTACGATCTTCTTCGACGGCTTCACCTGGCTGGTGCAGATCGTGATGTTCCTTACGCTGGGTCTGCTCGTCAACCTCGACGAACTCTTGCAGCCCGACGTGCTGATGCTGGGATGCCTGGTCGGGGCTTTTATGATGTTCATTGCGCGTCCTATCACGGTGTTCGCCTGTATGATGCCTTTCCGCAAGTTTACGACCAAAGCCCGTCTTTATGTTTCCTGGGTCGGTCTGCGCGGTGCCGTGCCGATTATTTTTGCGACCTATCCTTTGCTGGCCGGTACGGAGGGGGCACGGCTGCTGTTCAACGTGGTTTTTCTGGTGACGATTCTCTCGCTGCTGGTACAGGGTACGACCGTGAGCTGGATGGCGAATCTGCTCGGACTCGGGTATGCCGAAAAGAGTCCTGCCTTCGGGGTCGATGTCCACGAAGATATTCCGTCGATATTTACCGAGGTCCTTGTCAATGAATCGATGCTTCAGGGGGGCACTACGCTCAAGGAGATCAACCTGCCGGAGCATACGTTGGTGATGATGGTCTATCGTGACGGGGACTATTTCGTCCCGCAGGGCAATACCGCGCTGAAGGTCGGCGACAAGCTCTTGGTTATTTCAGACCGGGGCGAGGAGTTGGAGTCCACCTATAAGGATATGGGAGTCGATGAAGTGCTGAAACTTTGAGATATTTCCTGCAGATCGGTTCTCTCTGTTATCGAAACAAAAAAGCTGTCGTTTTCGACAGCTTTTTTGTTTCGAATATATCTGTGAAGATTAGATCTCCCAAGTAGCGCCCGAGTGGAGCAGGTCGTCCACACAGTGGATCTTGCTCTGGGCTTTCACCTCTTCCACCTGCTTTTCGACAGCCTGATCGTAAACGATTTCGTCCTCGACCGAGCGGATTACACCGAGTGCGACCGGATAGTCGGGATATTTCATTGCGGCCAGCATCGAGTGCAGCGTCGTGTCTTTGGTGTGGGCGTCGTGCGTCAGGATCTTATCCAGCGTATAGCCGTCCTGTCCGACCGTTACGACTTTCAGGCGCATATCCTCGAACACCAGACCTTTTTCGTTGTTGGCACCGAAGAGCATCTTCTCGCCGTGGCGCAACGTGATGGTGTGCTCCAGACGGGTAGCCTTGTCGCCAGCGAAAGCCGCATGGGTTTTGTCGTTGAAGATCACGCAATTTTGCAGAACTTCGGTTACCGACATACCCTGGTGTTTCGCCGCTGCGATCAGGCACTCTTTGGTCAGATTCACCTCCATATCGATCGAACGGGCGAAGAACGTGCCTTTCGCACCGATCACCAGTTCGCCGGGGTTGAACGGCTTTTCGACCGTACCGTAGGGCGAGGTCTTGGTGATTTTGCCCAGCTTCGAGGTCGGCGAGTACTGACCTTTGGTCAGACCGTAGATCTCGTTGTTGAACAGGATCGCGTTGAGGTTGATGTTGCGGCGGATCGCGTGGATGAAGTGGTTGCCGCCGATGGCCAGCGAGTCGCCGTCGCCCGAGGTAACCCAAACGTTCAGACGCGGATTCGCAGTCTTCACACCCGTAGCGATGGCGTTGGCGCGTCCGTGTACGGAGTGGAAGCCGAAGGTCTTCATATAGTAAATGAAGCGCGACGAGCAGCCGATGCCCGAGATGAACGTGAAGAGGTTGTGCGGCGTATCGGTCTGGTCGGCAATTTCGGGCAGGGCCCGCTGTACGGCATTCAGAATTGCGTGGTCACCGCAGCCGGGACACCATCTTACTTCCTGGTCGCTTTTGAAGTCTGCCGGAGTATATTTGTAATCTGCCATGGCTTTATTTCAGTAAAGAGTGAAACTTGTTCGTGAGCTCGGTCACCGTGAACGGCTGGCCTTCGCACTTGTTGTACTGTTCGTAGTCGAATTGCTGCAATTTGCCGCGCAGGTAGTTGGCGAACTGTCCTTCGTTGAGCTCGCAAACCACGATCTTCTTGAAGCGCTTGAAGATGTCGGCGACGCCGTGCGGCAGCGGGTTGATGTAGTTGAAGTGGCAGAGCGAAACTTTCTTGCCTTCGGCACGCATTTTATCGACGGCATTCTGCAGGTGTCCGCGTGTACCGCCCCAACCTACTACGAGCAGATCGCCTTCCGGGTCGCCGTAAACCGTCTGGTGCGGGATGTAGTCGGCGATCTTGGCGATTTTCGCGGCACGCAGGTTCGTCATTTCCTGGTGATTCTGTGGGTCGATCGAGATACTGCCTTTCAGCTTGTCTTTCTCCAGTCCGCCTACACGGTGCTCCAGACCTGCTTTGCCGGGGAATGCCCAACTGCGTGCCAGCTTCTCGTTGCGGGCGTAGGGCATGAAAGGGCCTCCGTCCTCGGTTTTGTCGATGATCGGCGGGTTGATGGTCGGGTAATCCTTCATCGAAGGGATCTTCCACGGTTCGGAACCGTTGGCGATGAATCCGTCCGAGAGAAGCACTACCGGCGTCATGTGCTCCATGGCGATACGACCGGCCTCGAATGCGTAGTGGAAGCAGTCGCTCGGCATCGAGGCGGCGATGACCGCTACCGGGCTTTCTCCGTTGCGGCCGTAGAGGGCCTGCTGAAGGTCGCTCTGCTCGGTCTTGGTCGGAAGACCCGTCGAGGGGCCGCCGCGCTGTACGTCCACGACTACCAGCGGAAGCTCGGTCATCACGGCCAGACCCAATGCCTCGCTCTTGAGCGAAAGACCGGGACCCGAAGTGGTCGTCACGGCGAAGTTGCCGGCGAACGAAGCGCCGATGGCCGTACAGATACCCGCGATTTCGTCTTCGGCCTGTACGGTTTTCACACCGAGGTCCTTGCGTTTGGCGAGTTCCTCGAGAATGACGGTAGCCGGAGTGATAGGGTACGAACCGCAGAAGAGGGGCAGACCGCTCTTCTCGGATGCGGCGCAAAGACCCCATGCCGTTGCGACGTTACCGCTGATCGACCGGTAGGTGCCTTTCTCCATCTGGCCCGAAGCCACGGTGTATGTATTGGCGAACTGATGCGTGTTGGCGGCATAGTTGTAACCGGCGTCGATAGCGCGTTTGTTGGCTTCGGCTATAGCCGGATTTTTCTTCGCAAATTTTGAATCGAGGTAGTGTTTCGCATGATCCTCTGGACGGTTGTAGAGGTAGAAGCAGATACCCAGTGCGAACATGTTTTTGCACTTGACCATCGCTTTGTTGTCCAGACCGGAATCCGCTAAAGCCGCCTTGGTCATCTCCGTAATGTTCGGAACGACCACGTTGAAATCTTCCAGGTTCAGCTCCCGGATCGGGTCGAGCGTTGCGAAACCCGCTTTCCGAAGGTGCTCTTCGGTAATGGAGTCCTCGTCGAGGATTACCGTTGCACCCGGCTTGAGCCATTTGCGGTTCGCCTTCAGTGCCGCAGGGTTCATTGCGATCAGTACGTCGCAGAAGTCGCCCGGGTTGAGCTGTCTTTTGGCTCCGAAGTGCACCTGGAATCCGGATACACCCGCTACGGTACCTTGCGGGGCGCGGATTTCGGCGGGATAGTCGGGGAATGTCGAGATTCCGTTGCCGAGCAAGGCTGAAGTGTCGGAAAAGAGCGTGCCAGTAAGCTGCATGCCGTCACCGGAGTCGCCCGAAAAGCGGATCACGACATCTTGCAGCTCTTGTACCTTGTTTTCATTCATTGCTGTATGTGAATTAGTAATATAATAAGGTTGCTTTATTGGGTCGTTTTCTGTGTCCGGCACGGTTTCGATCGATTCGACCCTGCCTTCCTTTGCCGAAAACATTATAATATAATGCCACAAATATAGGAAATATATTCCGGATAAAACTCACAAATCGTAATTAAAAAAATATTGTTTGGTTAAAACTTTGCTTTTTTTGTGCTTTTTGTAATTA
>ENA-OZAV01000778-OZAV01000778.1-human-gut-metagenome-genome-assembly--contig:-NODE-778-length-12905-cov-9.118755_pt1 | contig 12905 bp, 10 predicted proteins | sample MGYA00243307_ERZ653511 | MGnify/ENA primary metagenome ERZ653511 (study PRJEB26926, sample SAMN06165165) | human gut metagenome | biome: ENVO:00009003; feature: ENVO:2100002; material: ENVO:00002003...
CAGCGGCAACTCTGATATCTTATCATAACCGCTTTCGTTTGTCAACAACTTTTTTTGAAATCTTTTTCGTCTTGGAAAACTTTGTTTTTCCGTGACAGGTATTTATATTAACATATCTGTCAGACTTTGTCAACAACTTTTTTGAAATCTTTTCAAGTTTCTTTCGAGCTGTTGTGTTGTCTCGGCATTGCCTCAACAACGAATCTGAGTATATCATCCGCTAGTGTACTTGTCAACACTATTTTTCGAATTTTTTGCACAAATTATCCCCTGCTACGTCAATTCCGCATAAACAGGGGATTTTTGCCATGTTTCTATTCTGTTTTTTACTATTTTACAAAGAACGGAAGCTTTTGTCCGAGCTGTTCCACCAGATATGCCAGATAGTTATTTTCATACAAACATGTAAGTATTCTGCTGTCTCTGGTATAATCTACGATCACCTGGCCCAGGGTTCCCAGGTCTCTGAAGATATTAAATGCGTATATTGTCCAAACAATTAGAACAGTTTCTAAGATTCCAACCACAATACCTAGTAATTTGTCCAGGCTATGTACTATAGGTAGTTTCACGATCATCTTTGCCGAGAAAAATACGATATTAAGAAGATGATGCACCAAACCGATTGCCGCCAGCAACAGTATTGTCAGGATCACATTGAATATCTTTCCATCAAAGTAACTGCTCAGACCATTCCCGATCAGGAACAGCACCACACAGGTAATCAGCAGGGAGATCAGAGAGATCAGAGATTTTACCATTCCCTTCTTGTAGCCGTCCATCACCATGCAGATCAATACTACTGCCATGATGACCAGTAATAAATTCAGATTCATTGGTATACTCCTTTATTTTAACTGTATCGTATCTATTGTACTATCTGTCACCAGATAATATTTGTAGGAACCTCCTGCAGGAAGCAGAAGCCGGGCACTCTTACCGAAGCTGCCATGGTATTTTTCCACACCGTCCGTTGTAAAGATCTGGCACTCCGATTCGTTGTAGATCACCATGTCATCATCCCCGAAGAAAATATCCGTATAATCCACATCAAAATAGTAGCTGCCCACCTTTGCTGCCGAAGTATTGTACACATCCATGCGGTACTTGGTCTCCGCCTGGTCCGAAAGGAATACCAGTCCTACATATTTATCACTGTAGAAAATCGACTGGATCTCGTCGTCATATAGGTATTCTCCCGCCGTCACAGGCTTCTGGGTACCCGAATAGATCATAAGGCGGCTGTCTCCTACTGCAAACGCTGTATCATTATTCATAAACTGCACTTTGGGCACGACCAGGTCGGAATAAGAATATGCGCTGACCATATAATCGCTCTGATTCTCGCCCACCGGTCCGAAATTGTAAAATGTCACATTACTTTTTACCACGCCTGCATCCACATACAGGTAACTGATCGCCAGAAGCTCTCCGTCCGGTGAAAGGCTGATGGATACCGGATACCCTCCGTCCGTCATATGTGCCTGTCCCGTATAGCTGTTGGTCCCGTCCGCTTCGTAAGTCATGATCCAGGCTACATCCGTATCTGCCAGCACCGCTGTCACTCTTCCCGTTTCCGCTACTGTGATATTTCGGATCGGCATGGTCGTTGTAATAGTTCCCAGTTGCTTGTCCGTATTCTGCACGTAGATCTCACGGCCGTTATAACTGCCGATAGCTGCCACATCGCCACAAGTAGCGATCTTCACATCCTGGATCACATAAGTCTGATTCCACTTTACATTTCCCTTGGCATCCGTACAGTGAGCGCCGTCTTTACTATATGTAAGAATACTGTTTTTCAACCGTATGTCTGTGGCATCCGATGAGACCTCCCGGCTAATGGAAGATACGGTGTCATATCCCGTATAGATATGTCTCTTTGCCTGTACCACCACAAGAGCAAGTGCCGCTCCCAAAGCCGCCACCACCAACAGCACCCGGTACACGATTTTCAGCCGGTGTTTACGGATCTTTTTCTTATAGTCATCCTGACTCTTTTGCCGCTTTTCTTTTTCCTTCAGATAATTCTTGATATCTGCTGCCATGTATCTGTTTCCTTATGTATTATCGTAACTATTAAGAATCGCATTCGCAAAATTACTGCGGCGCAGTCTGCTTTTTGCTCATGTAGTTACAGTATAACACACTTCCCTTTTTTGAAAATAAGTTTTTTACGGGAGAAGGATTTCCTGACCGATCTTGATATCATCGGGGTCAGCAATACCGTTCAGGGAACAGATCTCAGATACTTTACTGTTGCTGCCGTAGTTCCGCAGAGAAATACCGATCAGTGTGTCCCCTCTCTGGATAGTATAATGTGTGGGTTGAGCAACCGCCTCCACTGTAGGAGTCTCTGCCACTGCAGATTCTGCAGTCTGTGTCACATCCTGTGTTGTTTCCTGTGTCGTGTTGTGTTCTGTTGCCTCCGTCACATCTGTCGTATTTTTTGTGACATTGCTGTCCGCAGAGGTTCCATCCGCTACACTGCCCGTATTTTCTTCCGTCGGATCTACAGCACTGTTTCCCGTTCCATCCATTGATGCATTTTCCGTGCCTTCCGGCATCGCTGTCTCTGCTGCAGTCCCAGTAGTATTTCCCGCCGCAGCATTTTCCTGTCGCAGAGCATCCTCCAGCTTGTCCTCCGCCACCAGCGTGCTGATCTGGCTCTGTTCCTCCACCGCATCCGGCAGTTTCTGCTCCATCAGGTTGCTCATGGCCTGCCTGGCTGTCTCCCCCAGGGATTCTCCGGTGCTTTCCTGCCGCATCAATGCCAATGCCATCACGCAGAGCAGAACAAAGACACCGGCAGCCGCCATTTTCATCCGACGCAGTCCGGTCGTTGGCATGGGTATAATATTATCCGGTTCCCTGCGTCTGTTCTCTACCGCTCTGCGATATTCCACAGGCGCATTCTCCGTATGTCCGGCGGCACGGAAGGCATTTCCGCTCTCCTGTCTCTGTCTGCGTTCCTCCTGCCGTTTCTTCACCACTTCGTATTTTTCCTGATCCACCTTCTCCGGTGCCGCCTCTTCGCCCCGGTTCTCCAGCATATATGCCAGCATGCTGTCATTCTTCTCATAGAACTGTGCATACCCCGACACATAACGGCAGATCTCCTGTTCGCAGATCTGGAAGCCTTCCACCATCTCGCCATTCAGTATCTGGTAGCCTAAAAAGGTCATTTCCGAAAAATACTTTCTCCGCAGCTTCTCAATCTCCTGTTCCTGCGCCTGGGACAGGTGCCGCACCGGCTTCTGCAGGAAATTCAGCTTTGCGGAGCCATAGGCGAATAGATATGCCACACCGTCCTCTGCTGTCTTCCTGCCGTATAATGCTATGGCAATATCCTTGTTCTGTGCCATTCCATTCATTTGTTTTATGTAAGATACCACATAATCTTCCACATAGATTCTGCAGTGCTTGTCCGCCTCTCCGATCTGCGTTATGTTCTTCGGTAATTCCATACAAAAAACACCTCCCATGCCGTTTCTATCAGTTATCACTAACTATAGCATCCGCACAGGAGGTATTTTAGCGTTCTTTGTCGCACCTCTTCAAAAACAGTTCGACAAAGTTTGCACCATATTCTATGTATTCTTAGCTATGCTTCAAACTTATATACGGTAACAGAATCGTATTCTCTGCCGTTCTCCCCGCCAAATACATAGGAGGGGAAATTCTCATGATGAATGGTATCCGGGAAATACTGGGTCTCCAATGCAAAACCGCAGCGGTTGCCGTAGGTCACCCCATCTTTTCCGGGCTGTACATCAATAAAATTGCCTGCATAAAACTGCACTCCTGGCAGGGTGGTGTATGCCTTCATTACTCTGCCGCTCTTCGGGCCTTTTACTGTGGCAATATGCCGTAATGTACCGTCATCGTTCCATCCATCGATCACGAAATTATGGTCATAGCCTCCGGTCAGGAGTAACTGCTCATAATCTTCCCGGATGTCTCTGCCGATCTTCTTGGGCTGTGTAAAATCCATGGGTGTGCCTGCTACCGCACGAATCTCACCGGTAGGGATCGATCCTGCTGCCACCGGAGTAAAGTGAGAGGCTCTCAGCCACAGTTCATGCTCTTCAATGCTGCCTGCACCGTGACCGTCCAGATTGAAATAGGAATGGTTGGTCAGGTTGATAATGGTCTTCTTGTCACTGGAAGCATGGTAATGCAGAGTCAGCTCATTCTCTTCACTCAGAGAGTAGGTTACGGATACCTTCTTATTGCCTGGAAATCCCAGCTGCCCATCCTCATCCTCCAGAGAAAATGTCACGCTGTTCTCTCCTATCTCCGCATCCCAGAGTCTCTTATGGAATCCCAGTTGCTTATGGGTATGTAAATTGTTGGCACCGTCATTTTTGTCCAACTGATAAGTAACGCCATCCAGCGTATACTCTGCACCGCCGGTACGGTTCGCACAGGGGCCGATCACCGTGCCGAAAAAGCTGTCGTTGCCGTAATAGCTCTCACCATTGTCAAATCCCAGCACCAGGTCGTCCGCCTTGCCCGTGGCATCCGGTACCAGTACGCGCACCAGAGTAGCGCCCAGATCCGTTATCTCTGCTTTCATCCCTTGATCATTACTCAGGGTATACAGAGATATCTCTTTCCCTTCCGCACTTTTCCCAAATAAACTTTTTATTACTGCCATTGTCTTGTCCTCCCTCTTTTAACTATAATTCCACTCTGCCCTCTAAGGCACGGAGTAATGTTACCTCATCAATATATTCCAGATCTCCTCCTACAGGGACACCACTGGCAATTCTGGTCACCTTGATCCCGGTCGGTTTGATCAATTTGCTGATATACATTGCCGTAGTCTCGCCCTCCAGACTGGAATTGGTCGCAATGATCACTTCCTGCACATCTCCCTGCAGGCGCTCCATCAGTTCCTTCAGCTTGATGTCACCGGGTCCCACACCCAGCATCGGAGAAATGGCACCATGCAGTACATGGTACACGCCCTCATATTTGCCGGTCTTCTCATAAGCCGCCAGATCTCTGGTGTTCTCCACCACCATAATGGTACGATGATCCCGTCTGGGATTCGCACACACCGGGCAGAGTTCCTTATCCGTCAGAGTATAGCATTCCTTGCAATAGCGGACATTGGCTCTGGCTTCGATCATGACGTTTGCCAGTCTGTCCACACGGTCCTTCGGCATATTGATCAGATGAAAAGCCAGTCGCTGTGCGGACTTACTGCCAATCCCCGGAAGGGCTGCCAGTTCTTCTATTAATTTATTGATCTGTCCGCTGTAGAGTTCCATTAGAAAGGAAATCCTCCTAATCCTCCGGTCATTTTGCCCATAAGTTCTGCATTGGCTTCATCCGCCTTGCGCAGTGCTTCGTTGGCTGCTGCCACGATAGCATCCTGCAGAGTCTCGATATCCTCGGGATCCACGATCTCCTCTGCCAGCTTGATGGATGTGATCTCTTTTTTACCGTTGATGGTCACTTCCACAGCTCCGCCACCTGCGGATGCGGAGAACTCCTTGGTCTCCAGTTCCTTCTGTCCTTCTTCCATCTGACGCTGCATTCTCTGTGCCTGCTTCATCAGATTATTCATATTTCCGGGCATTGCGCCTCCGGGAAATCCACCTCTTTTTGCCATGTTGCTGTTTCCTCCATATTATTTATAATTGATTTCTCCGCGCTGCGTACTCTCGAAATCATAACATATATTCGCATTTCGGACTATTGTCCTACGTGCTCATATATGGTTGAGTTATTATTCTATCTTACCTTATCTGCAAGTCTGCCGCAATCCCAAATTCACGCAGGATCACTCTTCCTCATCGATCTCCATGTTGATGACCTTACTGAGATCCACATAGTTGTCTTCGAATTCTCTGCTGCTTTCCACCGTCTGGATCGTCACTTCAATCTCTTTGCTGGAAAAATCGGACAACAGCATTTCCAGCTGCTGCTTGTTCTGTTCGTGGGCTTCCCCCTTGAAATAATCGGAAGCCAGTCCGTCTTCCAATACCACCATGAGTTTGTTGTCTCCGCCCAGACTTAATCGGGCGTTTTTCAGATACATCTTCATGGGATTCTCGGCATTTCCCACGATGGCCGGCCATTTCCGTACGATCTCCTGGATATCCTCGGGGACCGCCTTCGGCAACTGTGGCTTCGGCTTTGCCACACCGGCCTGCGGCACTCCCTGTGCTCCGGGAGCTCCGGCAGGCATCTGGGCCGCCGTGACTACAATACCGTTCTCGACCTTTTCCTCCACCTGTCGGATACGATCCAGGACAGCTTCCTGATCCGTCTCCATCTCCGGCTTACACAGCTTGATCAGTGCAATCTCTACCAGGATACGCTTCTGCGCCGCATAGCGGATCTGTCCGGACAGTTCGGAGAAAATATGAATATAGCGGATGATCTGGTCCATGGACAGCATGGAAGCTTCTTCCTTCAGATTCGCCAGATTGTCCGTAGACATGTCTATGACATCCTCCAGATTATCCGCTGTCTGTACCAACATCAGATTCCGCAGATACCAGGTAAAGTCCGTGACGAACTGTACCAGCTCCCTGCCCTGCATGACGATCTCTTCCAACAGTTCAATGCAGCCTAACACATTCCGGTCCATGACGAAGCGCAGCAACCTGCTGAACACTTCCGTATCCACTGCCCCCAACACATCCAGGGTCATATCATAGGTCAGTTCTTTGCCCAGATGGAAGGCAATACACTGATCCAACAGACTCAAGGCATCTCGCATAGAACCGTCCGCTACTTTTGCAATGTAGCGCAGAGCTCTGTCCTCCACCTGTACCTGCTCGGTGTCCATCAGTTCCTTCATGCGATCCGTGATGGTATCAATGGAGATTCGTTTAAAATCATATCTCTGGCAGCGGGACAGGATCGTAATGGGGATCTTGTGCACCTCTGTGGTCGCCAGAATAAAAATAACATAAGATGGCGGCTCTTCCAGCGTTTTTAACAATGCGTTGAAAGCTCCGGGGGAGAGCATATGCACCTCGTCGATGATGTAGACCTTGTATTTTCCCTCCGCGGGGGAATAGGATACCTCGTCGATGATCTCACGGATATTGTCCACACCGTTGTTGGAAGCCGCATCGATCTCGATGACATTCATGCTGGCTCCTGCTGCGATTGCCTTACAAATACGGCATTCCCCACAGGGGCCGTCCTCTGTGGGGTGTTCGCAGTTCACTGTTTTCGCAAAAATCTTGGCCACCGTGGTCTTACCGGTACCTCTTGTTCCGGTAAACAGGTACGCATGGCCGATCCGGTTCGCCCGCAGCTGATTCTTCAATGTCGTCACGATATGATCCTGACCCTTGACATCGGAAAAAGCGTCCGGGCGGAATTTCCGGTATAGTGCTGTATATGACATGTTTTTTCTCTCTTCCTTGTAACTATTCAGAGCCATCAAATATTAGCAGATGCTTGGCGAAAATAGTTACTCATTAATTTTCTGTCTTAATCGCCGAAGCAGATGCCCAGCAGCTTCGCTTCCTGTACGATGGTAGCATCGGGATCCACGGTCTTTAACTTGCCCGCTACATCCTCTAACGGAACCCTTACGATCTCACGGTTCTTGTAACCTACCATGAATCCATACTGATTATCCAGGATCAGCTTGCCTGCCTCGGAGCCCAGACGGCTGGCGAATACTCTGTCATAAGGGCAGGGGCTTCCGCCTCTCTGCATATGGCCGGGTACGGTGACACGTACTTCTCTGCCGGTCTTCTCCTGGATCTGTGCAGCCACTTCGTAAGATACGGAAGGGAACGGATATTTTTCCATCTTTTTCTTGTAGTCTTTTTTGGTCAGGGCAGCATCTTCCTTGGAAATCGCACCCTCAGCCACAGCGATAATGGTAAAACGGCAGCCCTTTTTGTCCCTGTCTTCGATCTTCTCGATCACCTTATCGATATCATAAGGGATCTCCGGGAGCAGGATGATGTCCGCACCGCCTGCCATTCCGGCATTCAGGGTCAGCCACCCTACTTTATGTCCCATAACTTCCACGATAAATACTCTGCCGTGGGAAGCTGCTGTGGTATGGATGCAGTCGATGGCATCCGTAGCAATATCTACTGCGCTCTGGAAACCGAAGGTCATATCAGTACCCCACAGGTCATTGTCGATGGTCTTGGGCAGGGTCACGATATTCAATCCTTCCTTGCGCAGCAGGTTCGCAGTCTTGTGGGTGCCGTTACCACCGAGAATTACAAGGCAGTCCAGCTGCAGCTTGTAATAGTTCTGCTTCATGGCTTCCACTTTGTTCAGCCCGTTGGGATCCGGATCCTGGATCGTCTTGAACGGGGTCCGGGAGGTTCCCAGGATCGTGCCGCCCTTGGTAAGGATGCCGGAGAAATCCTTGTCTGTCAGCATGCGGAAATTACCGTAAATCAGTCCTCTGTAACCGTCCAGAAAACCATAGATTTCAACCTCTTCCTTGCCGTTCGCCAGGGTCTTCACCACGCCTCTCATGGCTGCGTTCAATGCCTGACAGTCACCACCGCTCGTCAACATTCCGATTCTCTTCATCGTAGGATCCTCCGTTTCTATATTTCATTATTTTCTCTTGCGTTTGCTGTAACTATGCAAAACTGTCTTCGTTCTGCCAATACTTATTTCTATTTTAATACATTTATTTTCATCTGAAAATAGTTTGTTGTAATTTCCGGCAGATTTCTCCCCTATGGCAAAACAAACCTCAGAAGCACCGGGCCTCTGAGGTTCGCTTATCATCTTATCATACGTTATTTGAATTTAAACTTTCCTTTGATCATGGTCACGTAGACAGCTGCGCCGCCACCGCCGACCACTACGGCTCCGGCTGCTGCCGCTGCCGCCACGCGGCCTGCGTTCGTTCCCTTACCGGAGGTCTCCGTTATCTGCTCTGTGCCGGATTCCTGAGAGCCGGAAGTCTGGGCGGTCATGGAATCTATCCGCTCCTCCTGCGGTGCTTCTCCACTCGATTCCTGCGTGTCCTGTGCCTCCCCGGAGGGCTTTGCCGCATCTTCCTTACGGTTTTCGTCCGCAGCAGGTGTTGTCGGGGGCACGGGAATTACAGAAGGCTTTACCACACCGGGTGTGGCGGGCGTTGTCGTGGCTGCGGGAGGTGTTGCCGCGTCCGTGGCCTTCTGGTCCGTATTGGACGCCTGACTGCTGTCATCGTCGTCATCATCGTCATCGTCGTTACTGGCAGCAGGCTTCTTCGGTGCGATCTCATAACCGCAGATCGTACAGATCTCCGCCCGTTCTGTGGTGGCCGCGCCACCGGATGCATGCTTTTCCGTATTGCTGGTGATTCCACAGACACCACACTTATGCCAGTGTCCGGTCATATCGGACAGATATCCTTCTGCCCAGCTATGATCCGTCTTCGGAAGAACGATCTCTGTCGCTGTTATGCTCTTGCTTCCGTCCGCGGATGCAAAATACAGTCCGCAGACGTCGCAGGTCCAGTATTCGATGCTGCCCTCTGCCTGACAGGTGGGTTCCACCCGGTCGTGGCGGTTCAGCGGGCCGTGACCGGAGTTCCATGTCTTCGATACGGCGGGGCTTGCGTTATAATCATCAGTTTCCGCATAGCGGATCCGTGCAGTCACCTTCTCGTTGTGACCGACTCCGGCGGATTTGGTCTGCCCCCAGTCCGTTCCATCGAAGCTGAACTCCACGTCAGTGCGGTCTGTGGTGATCTGCGCCGCCAGATCGTTGCCGCTGACGGTAAAGGTCATGTCAAAGGCATCCGGATCCGGGGTATCCTCGCGGTCTGCTTTTTCGGTACGGGTGATAGTTATGCCAAACTTAATATCTTCATAATTTTTTGACCGTAACTGAACACTTACTATCGCATTCTCGCCAATATCATCCATGGTGTTTTCACCCAGAGTGAATAGCAATTTTCCCTCGGAATATTTGATGTCAGAATCTGCTGCCAAAACGCTCCTGGAATCAGCCCGCATGATAACTTCCATCGTTGTCTCTCCCATATCCTCGGACAGCCCCGGTATCTGCACCGCCTTCTCTCCTTTGGCCGCCCAACTGTATTTGAGATCCAAGTCTCGAATCTTCGGAGCAATTGCTTTACTGATTTCCAATCTTACCTGTGCCTTCAGCGTCTGATAGTATTCCGGATACTCCTTAGGAATAAACGTTGCCGTGTAGGTCTCACTATCGCCAACATAAGGAACCTTGTCTCCGTCGATCTTCCAGCTTCCGTCAATAACATTATTCCCCAGCTTCGCTGTCAATCCGTTCACTGTAAGGCCACTCAGTTTCGTGCCATAGGTTCCGCTGGCAATGCCCTCACCTTCTACGGTAAGTGTCGCCGGATTGATATTCACGGTCAGATTCTTCTTCGTCTGCTCCGGGAAGAAAGAAGAGTTTGTCCCGGTGTAAACGAGGGTGAAAATGGTCTCGCCCACGGTCTGCGCCTTGTAAGTTGCGATGCCGTTCTTGAAATCCGCTGCGCTTACCACCGGGGTATCCCCGATCCGGATCTCAAAGCTGCCCTCCGTATCTTCCGCAGAGATGGGCTGTTCGTCTGTCACAAAGTTTACCAGTGCCTTTGCGTTAAAAGTAATATCTTGTCCATAGGTGGGAGTGTTGGTATCTGCTCTCTCAAACTGCAGACCGGTGGTGTAATTTACACCAACTGCATTATTTTCCCCAAGCGAAGGATAGTAGGCTATGCCATTCTCTTTGTCGTTGGCTTTCTTCGTCCAGATGGCCTGATCAAAGCCATTGTCTTTGAGTTCTTTGAAAAAGCTAGAAGAGGTCAGTTGCAGGGTCGTACACCCCAAATTGCATTCATCATCTGCTTTACATATATCTTTATTGAAATAGCAATTCGTTGCGTCTGAATCTCTGCTATTCGTTATTCCAGCAAGATAGGCATCATTCTCGGCAGTATCAATCGTAGCTATACTAATGCAATGATTAATACTACCTACTACAGTTCCACTCATACCGCAGATTCCTGCCGCCGCATGGCTTCCCTGCACGTCTCCTTCAAAAAAGCACTGGGAAATCATAGTGTGTTGTCCAGCCGCGCCGCTGATTCCGCCTACCATAGACCCTTTTACCGTTCCGGTAAAGGAGCAGCCATAAATTTCGCCCGCAGACAAATTTCCACAAATTCCTCCTGTTGCAGAATAACTTGTAACAATGTCTCCGTTGGCAGCCAACAGCATTACCTTACCGCTTTTGCCGGATGAGTTGCCTATTTGTGCAAACAGGCCAGAACTATAAACACCATCTTCTTTTGTCATATCCACATGGCTTATCGTATGTCCGTCTCCACTGAATTTTCCTGTGTATGAAATTTCAGGATCTCCAATGGATTTGAGTTCCGCTCCGCTCACATCAATATCGTTCCCCAGGACATAGTTTGCACTCCATTTTGCTTCATCCCTCACCTGTCCGATGGCTACAAATTCTTCCGCCGTGGTGATCAGGGTATAGGTATCCCAGTCGTTACCATTCGTTGTAACATAGTTGTATACCGGTACGGAAGCTGTATTCGTTATTCCGGCAGTTTCCACGCTTTGCAAATTAATATAAGTCCCTGTGGCTGTACCGAATCTACTTCCTGTACTTGTAGCCACTGCATTGCTGGTATCGACACTGCCCTCTTTCCAGTTTGCAGAATCGAAGCCCTCCGGAAGTGCACCGCAAAGCTGCCCTGCCGTTAGTGCTGTTCCAGCGTCAAAGCCTCCGGTAATTGCATCCATATTGTAATAGCAATTTGAAATATGCCCCGTACTTTCAGAATCAGTGCTACCTACAATTCCGCCAAAAGATTCTCCTCCACTGACTTTCCCCAGATTTACACATGCAGTAATAGTCGCAGACGTAGTGGTATCATCAAAGATGCCAAATATTCCACCACAGGCACTTTGATAAGCTTTATTTATAATCATTATCTCACCGGTATTCAGGCAATTCTCGGCAATACCACCCATCCCGGCAATACCACCAACTCTCCCTCGCCCTGTTACCTTACTACTATTGTAACATTGCGAGACTTTACCAACCGAATATCCTCCAATCTTACCGCAAATACCGCCAACATCTGTTTTGCCGTTTATTGTATTTCCAATACTCCGACAGTTCTCAATATTTATTTCTTCTGCGTATCCCACGATGGCCCCAACAAAGTTTATTCCACAAATAACAGAATCTTTAACCGTAATATTTTTTATGGCACTATTAACATTATGTTTTGTGCATTCTCCAAACAAGCCGACACGATCTAATTCACCACTTATCTGCATTCCCGTCACAGTATGATTCCTGCCGTCAAAGTTCCCTCGAAAAGAATTACTATGGTTTCCTATTGGTGTCCATTCCTGATTATTAAGATTAATATTATTTTTCAGTATAATATATTCTCCATCGTACCATTTTCCGTCATTCACACTTTTTGCAAAATACGCAAGTTCCGCCGCAGTATTGATCTGATAGGGATCATTTTCCGTACCGGTGCCTACGGCAAACCCACTTGCAATCGTACCGTTCCACACATCTGTCTCCGCTCTCGCACTCACCGGCACGGCGATCCACACCAGTGCCGCCAGTGCCAGCAGGGCCAGTCTCATCTTCATGCTCCACGCTTTTGTACTTTTCTTCATAACCCTCATGCCTTTCTATAATCTGCAAAATTTCAAATATTTTCCCATCTTTCGCAGGTACAAAATCCCAATCTTGTTTTTATACTTTCCGTATCATTTATTATACTGAAAAAGCAAAGGCATCGTCAATATTTTCCACACGATTCGTCTCATATTTTTATAAAATTTTGTCAAACAAGTGCGCCCACCGCAAAATCGAGCAGGCTGGCTCATCGTAAATCGAGTAGGAGGCGGTGATTAACCGCCGTCCTCTCACACCACCGTGCGTACCGT
>ENA-OZAV01000788-OZAV01000788.1-human-gut-metagenome-genome-assembly--contig:-NODE-788-length-12762-cov-6.782876_pt1 | contig 12762 bp, 5 predicted proteins | sample MGYA00243307_ERZ653511 | MGnify/ENA primary metagenome ERZ653511 (study PRJEB26926, sample SAMN06165165) | human gut metagenome | biome: ENVO:00009003; feature: ENVO:2100002; material: ENVO:00002003...
GAGATCCTGAGATGTCTCGTGGGCTCGGAGATGTGTATAAGAGACAGGCATTATAAGGCCATTTCTGAAGCAACGGATTTGCCGATTGTGCTTTATAATGTCCCCGGTCGTACCGGCGTGAACATGAAGGCAGAAACGACCCTGCGCATTGCACGTGATTTCAAGAATGTGATAGCCGTCAAAGAAGCTTCGGGCGACATCACGCAGATGGATGACATCATCAAAAACAAACCGGCCAATTTCGACGTTATTTCGGGCGATGACGGCATCACCTTCCCTCTGATTACCCTGGGGGCCGTCGGCATTATCTCGGTCATCGGAAACGCGTTCCCACGTGAGTTCAGCCGTATGGTACGTCTGGCACTGCAAGGGGACTATGCCAATGCATTGACCATTCACCACAAATTTGCCGAATTATTCAAGCTTCTGTTTGTAGACGGCAACCCTGCCGGAGTAAAAGCCATGCTGAATGTAATGGGAATGATTGAGAACAAGCTCCGCCTGCCATTGGTGCCGACCAGAATCACTACTTTCGAAGCCATGCGCAAGATTCTGGATGAATTGAACATCAAATGCTAAGGCCTTATACCGCCCCTATAGGATATTAATTTCCAGTATACAACATATTAATATCAGATATGCAAGGAGTTAATTTTGTGGAAACACGGAATTAACTCCGTCTTTTTTTCCTATGTGACTATATTTATCAGTACAATAATCCCAAAACAGTCTACTGATTACGTTATAAAGCAAAAAGACATCTGGTTAAATCGAGAAAAAGACGTCTCTAGCTCAATCAAGACAAGACTATTATTTCAGCTAATCTATTAGTTCACAACACTGAACACTTTGTTTCAGCAGAGAAAAACACTTTGTTTTTATATGATGGAACAAAGTGTTCTGTCAAGGGAAACAAAGTGTTCTCCATAATGAAACAAAGTGTTTAGTTAAGGGAAACAGTTTGTTTCATTATGGAGAACACGCGCCAGTGCCATACAAGGGGAGAACATCAACTATATGCCATTGCTGTAAAAACAAAGAACCTCCGCAAGTTTTCTTGCGGAGGTTCTTTGTGATCGCGACAGGATTCAAACCTGTAACCGGCTGATCCGTAGTCAGCTACTCTATTCAGTTGAGCTACGCGGCCTTGTTTGTTTTACGGGTGCAAAGATACGTACTTTTTTTGAATTAGCAAGAGATACACAAACTTTTTTTGAAAAAAATTACTCGATAAACCGATAATTAAACAGCTGCCAGCCGAGTGTCAACCCCACATTCCACTCCTTTTTCGGTGAGCTATAATGATTTACATATGCAGATATTGCTCCAAAGGGCAATTGGCATATTACAGAAATTTCTCCTATATATTCAAAGCGCGAAAACGCTTTTCCATAATAAGCTTTGTTCAATGCATTCTTTTTAATAGGAAATATCGGTACGAAACCATAAAATTCAGAACGGAATTGGAACATATCATTGAAAACAAAAATAGGCTTGATACCCGCTGCCAAGAATTGGTTGGCCCGGAATGCTTCATTATACATCAGCTTACTATGAGGAGTAGGAGAAAAATCTGCCGCCTGCAACATGGTTGCCGTATAATTCTCCGAAAAGTTCTTCGATGAATACAACATCTCTGCCATCCATCCCAAAGTAAATTTGGGACTCATAGTATGATAGGCATATTTCATATAAGAAATTTGCAGCCAAGATTGCCTTTCTTTAGTCGTAACACTCGTTTCCGTCGGATTTCCCGGTATAAATTTCTCCTTTCCGCTAAAGACCTGTGCCACCAGTTTTTCAAAATACCCTTTAGTGGCATACTGTCGTGCATTCAGCGTACTCCCATAAAAGCCGATAGCCCCTCCCAAAAGGTTGTAGGTACTCCTATCCGAACGGTCCTTGTCAAAATTAATCACGCTGGACTGAAAGTAATTGTCTTGAAGTTTCCCATATCCGATGCTTATTTCCGCCCGTTTATTGGCCAAAAAAGGCAAGGCTACCATCAGCTTGACAAAACGTTCATCTTTAGAGTTAAAAGAGGGCTTATCATTCTTAGAAAAGAGTTTGTCCTTTTTATAATAATCGAATGTACTTAAAGAAGCAATAAGGCGGTAAGAGGTTGGAATACGGGTAGGAAGGTCTATCTTGGCCATAAGCTGCGCATTATTATATACCTTGCCAATCTGGCCGTCAAGGGTTATTTCTTTGGAATAATAATTCAAGTCCTGATAACCCAACCCCAAATAAATCTGATTAGAGCTGGTTGTCGATACACTTCCACCCATCCTTACAGAAAAATTATCTTCCATTTTCACTTTCAGATGCAGCGAATACAAGTCGTTTTCAGAGTCATATACAGCATGAGGTATAATCTCCGATATCATATTATCAGACAGCAAACGGAAATATCCACGTTTCAAATCTTCATATGTAAACACCTCATGGTCTTCGTCATGAAATTCTTTTTTGATATACGCCTGCTGTTGTGGATTGGCGCCCTCTATATAGATGTCCCTAAAGCGGAATTGAGGCAAATTACTGCGGTAGACCAACCGTCTTAAACGAACATTTTCTGCACTTACCCTCCGATGAATACGACCTTTTATAGAATCCATTAAACTGATAGTCCGGTTATAGCCGATATCGTGCAACTCCTGCAAACGGTCAAAGTCCAAAAGGCTTACATCATCATACTTGAATGTCATAATAATGCCTAAAGAATCCGGAAGAGTATAATCCGTCTTCTGCATAATCATATTTTCAAGCTGGCTCATCAAATCATTCTCTTTCGGCTTACCGGGGTTGGCAGCTACCACGCTACCTATGATGACTTCCGGTTTAAAGTCCTCACGCATAATATCTGTGGGGAAATTATTATAAATTCCACCGTCATAAGCTAAAACGCTATCAATCTCTATCGGTTTGAAAACAAACGGAAAACTCATGGAAGCGCGTACCGCATCTCCCAAATCTCCTCTACGCATAATCAACGGTTTCTTGTTATATACATCGGAGGCAATACACCGGAAAGGCACAAACAGGCGGTTAAAATCGCCGCTGCATGCAGCCGTAGCCCGTGCAAATAGCTCCACAAAGACCAGATTCATCTGAATGGGATTTACCATGCTTGTAGGAAGTATCTGAGGCTTGATATGCAGCGAGTCCTTAAAGGAGAAACGGATATTGAAAAACTCCGGGGTCGGTCGGTTTTGTTTGAAATAATACCCGTATTCGGGTTCTACCTGTCCTGAATACCAGCGTTTGAAGTCTTCGGAACGCAATAAAGCCTCCATATCATCGGGAGAGTACCCCATAGCATAGAGTGAACCTATGATAGCTCCCATAGAAGTACCCGTAATGTAGTCGATAGGAATATTGTTTTCCTCCAAAGCGCGAATGATACCGATATGGGTCATGCCTTTCGCACCTCCGCCACTCAAAACAAGTCCTACTTTCTGAGCTTGCACAAACGGCAGAAGCAATAAACAGGCTGACAAAAACAAAAAAAATCTTTTCATGAATACGGTTTCGAGTGAAATATACTAATTTATTCAATGCTCAAATATAGACAATTGTTTCCAAAAACCTCGTATCCAACGAAAAAAAACAGACCTATTACGAAAAAACAGACAAAAAAAGGGCATTACAACTCATATTAGCTGCAATGCCCTGTTATAATAGAAATCTAAAGGGGGTTATTTAATCAAATCGATGCTTCTCTTTACAAAATTATTCAAAGCTTCACCTTTCAACATACCATTTTGGAGCAATGCCAAATCAATAAGTTGACGGACAACCTTATTCTGAGCGGCATAGTCGGCAAACAATCCATTTTTCCGGTTTTTCAAATCTTCCCACTTCTTATCCAAATCATTTACCTCATCCTTTTCGGCTGTAGGGATATCCTCATCTTTCTTGCCCTCCTGCTTCTTTTTCAATTCATTACGACGAGTATTTACATCGTCCATTTCTTTTTGAATCGGAGCAACGGCAGCCGCACATTCCTTGTCTTCATCAGCCAGAATCTCTTTTACCAGCTTATGGTCGGCATTCAATACCAGGTTGAACATGTCCGGCATTTCGCCATAGAAACTCATTCCTGCCTGGATATTAGCCATTTCTTTCATACGACGCATGTACTCGCTTTGAGTAATCATGACCGGTGAAGCATTTTCACCCAAGGCCTGAGCCATTACATTGAACTCTGTCTTTTCTATCTGCGGCAACTGGCTCTTGAAGATAACAGAGAGAACCTCCTGTTTATCAGCTTCCAAGACATCTTTCGCCTTGTCTTCCTTCACTATCAGATTGTCAACGACATCACTGTCTACACGGGTGAAACGCACTTTCTCGAACTTTTGCTCCAGCATGCTTACCATGGCAACATCAAGCTGGCCGCCCATCAACAGCACATTATATCCCTTATTCTTGGCAGCCTCGATATAGCTGTATTGCTCATCTTTGTTGTTGGCATACAGATAAATCAGATTACCATCCTTATCCGTCTGGCTATCCTTTATCAAGGTCTTATACTCTTCGAAGGTATAATACTTGTCGTCCGTATCGGAAAGAAGGGCGAAATCCTTTGCTCTATCATAGAAATCCTCTTGTGTGAGCATTCCGTAGTTGATGAAGATTTTCAAATCGTTCCACTTCTCTTCAAATTGCTTACGGTCGTTCTTGAATATGGATTGCAAGCGGTCGGATACTTTCTTCGTAATATATGTAGAGATTTTCTTCACATTAGAGTCACTCTGCAAATAGGAACGGGACACGTTCAGCGGAATATCCGGTGAATCGAGTACACCGTGCAGCAATGTCAGAAAATCCGGAACAATACCCTCTACAGAGTCCGTTACATAGACCTGATTGCAATAAAGCTGGATTTTGTTCTTGTTCAACTCTATATTGCTCTTTACCTTCGGGAAGTACAGAATACCAGTAAGATGGAACGGATAATCCACGTTCAGATGTATCCAGAACAAGGGTTCATCGGACATCGGATAGAGGTCGCGATAGAACTTCTTGTAATCCTCGTCTTTTAATTCGCTGGGCTTCAGCGTCCACAACGGATTAGCGTTGTTGATGATGTTATCTTCGGCTGTTTCAACCTGTTTGCCATCTTTCCATTCTTTTTTCTTGCCGAATGCAACGGGAATGGGAAGGAAGCTGCAATACTTCTTCAAAAGAGAAGAGATGCGCGCTTCTTCAAGGAATTCCTTGCAATCGTCGTCTATATAAAGAACGATATCCGTGCCGCGTTCTGCCTTGTCCGTATCTTCGATGGTAAACTCCGGACTACCGTCGCAAGTCCATTTCACGGCTTTAGCACCATCCTGATAGGATTTGGTGATGATTTCGACCTTCTTGGCAACCATAAAAGCCGAGTAAAAGCCAAGTCCGAAATGACCGATAATGGCATTGGCATCATTCTTATATTTCTCCAGGAAGTCGTTGGCTCCCGAGAATGCAATCTGATTGATGTATTTATCTATTTCTTCTGCCGTCAGGCCGATACCACGATCGGATACGGTAATCGTATCCTTGCCTAAAGACACATGCACGGTCAAATCACCGAGTTCACCCTTAAACTCACCGATAGAAGCCAGTGTTTTAAGTTTCTGGGTAGCATCGACGGCATTAGAAACTAACTCACGAAGGAAGATTTCATGGTCACTGTACAAAAACTTTTTGATAACGGGGAAGATATTCTCTGTAGTTACCCCAATATTTCCTTTTTGCATACTAAGTTTATATTTTTAGATTTGTATTTTTATTGTTTTGGCAAACTGAACACAAAAAAAATGCCAGTCCCGAAGAACTGACATTTTGACTGTTTTATTATAAAGGCTTGTTAGGCTTTGGTTATACTCAACTCGTCTTTTTCCTTATCGACAGAAACATTAACCGTATCACCGGGCTGTAATCCGGCAGACACAATCAGCTCCGAAAGTCCGTCTTCCAGATAATTCTGAATGGCACGCTTCAACGGACGGGCGCCAAACTGCACATCGTAGCCTTTGGCAGCAAGGAATCTCTTGGCTTCATCATCTACAACCATCTTATAACCAATAGCTTCAATCCGTTCATACAAACCTTTCAGCTCTATGTCCACAATCTTCGTAATGGCATCCAACGAAAGCTGGTCAAACGTTATGATTTCATCCAAACGGTTCAGGAACTCAGGAGCAAAGGTCTTGTTCAATGCTTTCTGAATCACACTGCGCGAGTACTCGTTATCATCCGTACGTGCCTGTGCCGCAAAACCTACGCCACGACCGAACTCTTTCAACTGGCGGGTACCGATATTGGAGGTCATGATGATGACTGTATTCTTAAAGTCAATCGTTCTGCCATAATTGTCAGTAAGACGTCCCTCGTCCAACACCTGCAACAAGATATTGAACACATCCGGGTGAGCTTTTTCAATTTCGTCCAACAGCACTATGGAATAAGGCTTCCGGCGTACCTTCTCTGTCAACTGTCCGCCTTCCTCATAACCGACATACCCCGGAGCCGCTCCAATCATACGGGACACCGTATATTTCTCCATATATTCGCTCATATCAATGCGTATCAGCGCATCGCTGGAGCCAAACATATATTTAGCCAACTGCTTGGCCAAATGCGTTTTACCCACGCCGGTAGGGCCGAGGAACATAAACGTTCCGATAGGGCGGTTAGGATCTTTCAAGCCTACACGGCTGCGCAGGATGGCTTTGGTAAGTTTCTCTATCGCAGCATCCTGAGACACAACTTTTGCCTGCAAATCTTCTTTCATACCTGCAAGCTTAAGACCTTCCGCCTGAGCCATACGTTGCACCGGAATGCCGGACATCATCGATATGACATTGGCTATTTCTTCCTCTCCAACAAGCTGGCGGTCGTCTTTGAGACGGGCTTCCCATTCCTCTTTCATTTCATCCAGGCGAGCGGAAAGTTCTTTCTCTCTATCCCGATAACTGGCGGCCAGTTCAAAGTTCTGCGACTTTACGGCTTCAGCCTTCAAAACACGTGCGTCTTCTATCAGCTTTTCCTGCTCTTCAATCTCTTTGGGAACATTAATGTTCGTCAGATGCACACGCGAACCGGCTTCGTCCAAAGCATCAATGGCTTTATCCGGGAAGTTACGGTCGGTTATATAACGCTCTGCCAACTTGACACATGCCTCTAACGCTTCGTCCGTATAGCTCACATTATGGTGGTCTTCGTACTTCTCTTTTATGTTTCTCAGTATCTGTAGCGTTTCTTCCGGAGTAGTGGGTTCTACTATAACTTTCTGAAAACGACGCTCCAAAGCACCGTCTTTCTCGATATTCTTTCTGTATTCGTCAAGCGTGGTAGCACCGATACATTGTATTTCGCCGCGAGCCAAAGCCGGCTTCAACATATTGGCTGCATCCATAGAACCGGCAGCTGCACCGGCGCCTACAATAGTATGAATCTCATCTATGAACAAGATTACGTTCGGATTCTTCTGCAACTCGTTGATAATGGAGCGAATGCGCTCTTCAAACTGTCCGCGGTATTTGGTTCCGGCTACAACAGAGGCCATATCGAGCATTACCACCCGCTTGTCAAACAAGATACGGGATACTTTCTTTTGAACGATACGCAGTGCCAATCCCTCTACAATAGCCGACTTGCCGACACCCGGCTCACCAATCAGCACCGGATTGTTTTTCTTACGACGACTCAATATCTGCGCCAACCGTTCTATCTCACGCTCACGCCCTACAACCGGATCGAGCTTGCCTTCTTCTGCCGCACGGGTCATGTCCGTACCGAAGTTATCCAGGACCGGAGTATCATTGGAAGACTTCTTCGAGGCAGTCTGTGCAGAAGAAGCCGCTCCTTGTCCTGCATTGCGAGAAGAGTGGGACATGTTCATGTCTTCATCCTCTTCTTCCTCTTCTTCCTCTTCTTCCGGAAATCCCATACCAGCATTCGGGTTGGTGGATTTCATTGTAAGCTGTTCAAATACAGCTTGATAATTCACCTGATTCTCTTCCAGGACGGTGGCAGCCAGGTTGTCGCCATCCTTCAGTATAGCCAACAGCACATGTTCGGCATCGGCTGTTGAACTCTTTAAAATGCGCGCTTCCAGAATGCACATCTTCAATATCTTAGCGGCCATTGGCGACAATGGCACATCCGCATCGGGTAATAGGGTGTCGTCTTCGGCATCTCTCAAGAAGTTTTCAATGCGCTTTTTTACTTGCTTCAAGTCTATATCGAGTTTCATCAATATTTCGATAGCTTTTCCTCCGCCGTCACGTAGCATGCCGAGCAGAAGATGCTCCGGGCCGATATATCTATTTCTCAGTCGGTTGGCTTCCTCCTTGCTATAAGTTATAATATCAGAAACTCTTTGTGAAAATTGATTGTTCATATAATTTTTATCTCCTTAATTAAAGGTTTTGACTGACAAAGATACGCATTTCTTTATATTGCATACCATAAACTGGATTAATAATATACAAATCCCGTGCCACAAATCACATCTTTCCGGTTCGCCCTACACATTATATTATAATACGTGGGAATTTCATCCGTACCAACGGTTGGTATTCGATGTACCAACCTAAGAAACTTCATATACCTAAGCTTGGTACGGCTCGTACCTTAGTAAGGTACACCGAGTACCAAAGGGAGGTGTCTTTCTGGTACTTGTATCTGTCTTATTTTTAACCGATTATACATCAAACGAAAAACCATATATCCAAACGGGGTTTCAAGCATGGAAATCTGCAACAAAGTTTATGAGGGAAAACTTTTGTATATCGTAAAAAAGCAGTACTTTAGCGTGGTTTTTCACAAACCCGCAAATGTATAATTAATAATCTTTTTAAATGCTTGAACAAGACAGAATTATAAAGATTAACATCGAGGAGGAAATGAAGTCTTCGTACATTGACTACTCCATGTCGGTCATTGTTTCACGTGCCCTTCCGGATGTTAGAGATGGTTTTAAACCTGTTCACCGAAGAATTCTTTTCGGTATGATGGGACTGGGAAATACGTCGGATAAACCCTATAAGAAATCTGCGAGAGTTGTCGGTGAGGTATTAGGTAAATATCACCCGCACGGTGACTCATCCGTATATGGCGCTCTCGTCCGTATGGCACAGCCGTGGGCTATGCGCTACATGCTTGTAGACGGACAAGGCAACTACGGTTCTGTGGACGGTGACAGCGCAGCCGCCATGCGTTACACGGAATGCCGCTTGCAAAAGATTGGAGAAGAAATGATGCAGGATCTTGATAAAGAGACTGTAGACATGCAAACCAACTTCGACGACTCGTTGCTGGAACCCACCGTTATGCCAACCCGCATTCCGAACCTTCTTGTCAACGGTGCTTCCGGTATCGCCGTAGGTATGGCTACGAATATGCCGACCCATAATCTGTCCGAAGTGATAGATGCCTGCGTCGCATATATCGACAACAATGATATCGACATCGAAGATTTGATGACTTACGTCAAAGCTCCCGACTTCCCGACAGGCGGTTATATATATGGTATGAGCGGTGTGCGCGAAGCCTACATGACCGGTCGCGGACGTGTTGTAATGCGCGCCAAGGCTGAGATTGAAACATCTTCCACGCATGATAAAATCGTTGTAACCGAAATCCCTTACGGAGTAAATAAGGCCGAATTAATCAAATCCATCGCCGATTTGGCCAACGAAAAGAAGATAGAGGGCATTTCCAATGCCAACGACGAGTCTGACCGCGAAGGTATGCGCATCGTCATCGACGTAAAACGCGATGCCAACGCCAGTGTAGTGCTGAACAAGCTCTACAAGATGACATTGTTGCAGACTTCTTTCGGCGTAAACAACGTAGCATTGGTACACGGACGTCCTCGTTTGCTGAACCTGAAAGACCTCATCAAGTATTTCGTAGAGCATCGTCACGACGTAGTTATCCGCCGTACACAATATGATTTGCGTAAAGCTAAAGAACGTGCCCATATCTTAGAAGGTTTGATTATCGCATCGGACAATATTGACGAGGTAATCAAAATCATCCGTGCCGCCAAAACTCCGAATGACGCAATCAGCGGTTTGATGGAGCGTTTTGAATTGACTGAAATCCAATCGCGCGCCATCGTAGAAATGCGTCTGCGCCAGTTAACCGGACTCATGCAGGACCAACTCCATGCCGAGTATGAGGAAATCCAAAAGCAGATTGCTTATCTGGAAGAAATCCTCGTTAACGACGAACTCTGCCGCAAGGTTATCAAAGACGAATTAATCGAGATTAAAACTAAATACGGTGATGAACGCCGCTCTGAAATAGTTTATTCATCGGAAGAATTCAACCCGGAAGATTTCTATGCAGACGATGAAATGATTATTACCATTTCTCATATGGGATATATCAAGCGTACACCGTTAAGCGAATTCCGTGCCCAAAACCGCGGTGGGGTAGGTTCTAAGGGAACAGAGACACGCGATGAGGACTTTGTAGAACATATATATCCTGCAACAATGCACAATACCATGATGTTTTTCACTCAAAAAGGCAAGTGCTATTGGCTGAAAGTATATGAGATACCCGAAGGAACCAAAAATTCTAAGGGACGCGCCATTCAGAACCTGTTGAATATAGACTCTGATGACGCCGTAAATGCATACCTGCGCGTGAAGAACCTGAACGACCAGGATTTCATTAACAGTCATTATGTACTGTTCTGCACAAAGAATGGCGTCATTAAGAAAACATTGCTCGAACAATATTCCCGTCCTCGCCAAAATGGTGTCAATGCCATTACAATTCGCGAAGATGACCGCGTAATTGAAGTGCGCATGACTAACGGTGACAACGAGATTATCATTGCCAATCGTAACGGACGTGCCATCCGTTTCCACGAAAGTGCCGTGCGCGTAATGGGACGTACAGCTACCGGTGTACGCGGCATGACGCTTGATGAAGACGGACAAGACGAAGTTGTCGGAATGATTTGTATCAAAGACCCTGAAACTGAGACAATCATGGTTGTGTCAGAACAAGGATACGGTAAACGTTCTGATATTGAGGATTATCGTAAGACGAACCGTGGCGGTAAAGGTGTAAAAACTATGAATATCACCGATAAAACCGGCAAACTGGTAACAATCAAGTCTGTAACAGACGAGAATGATTTAATGATTATCAATAAATCGGGCATCACTATCCGTCTGAAAGTAGCAGATGTTCGTATAATGGGACGTGCTACGCAGGGAGTACGACTGATTAATCTTGAAAAACGTAATGATGAAATTGGCTCCGTATGTAAAGTTACCTCGGAAACCGAAGAGGATATCATTGCAGAAGAGGATAGCGATGCATCAGAAAAAACTCAGAACGATATAGTAAACAATGAAAATGAAGAATAGACACAATATTAATTTAAAATTTTCTACAATCATGAAAAGAGTATTATTTTCAATGGTTTTACTACTTGCGGCAGGCTTTACCTTCGCTCAGGAAAAGAGCGTGAAAGAGGCAAAAAGCATCGCTAACGACGTAAAACCGGATTTTGCACAAGCAGAGAAGCTCATCAATGAAGCTCTGAACAATGCTGAAACCAAAGACAACGCCGAAACATGGGATGTAGCCGGCTTTATTCAAAAGAGAATCAATGAAAAGGAAATGGAGAATGCTTATTTAAGAAAGCCTTATGATACTCTTAAAGTGTATAACAGCGCACTGAATATGTGTAAATACTACTTTAAATGCGATGAACTTGCACAGATTCCTAACGAAAAAGGTAAAATCAAAAATAAATTCAGAAGATCGAACAGTGCTGCTATATTAGCTGCGCGTCCCAACCTGATTAACGGTGGTATCCAGTTCTTTAATTTAGATAAGAATAAAGAGGCTTTGGATTTCTTCGCAACTTATGTAGACATTGCCATCAATCCTATGTTTGAAAAGGAGAATCTGCTTCAAACAGATACTGTATTGCCCCAAATTGCTTATTATGCAAGCTTAGCTGCAGCCAAAATGGAAGATTATCCAAGCGTGTTGAAATATGCACCTTATGCAAAGGAGGACAAAGAAGTGGGTAAATATGCTATGGAATTTATTTCTACAGCATTGAAAGCTCAAGGTGATACTGTCAAATGGATCGCTTCCTTAAAAGATGGTATTCAAAAGTATCCTGAACATTCATTCTTCTTTGGACATCTGATTGATTATTATAGCAATAATAATAAGTTTGACGAAGCAATGCAGTTTGCAGATGATATGTTGGCTAAAGATCCTAATAACACATTCTATTTGTACGTAAAAGGATACCTTTATCATAACATGAAAGATTATGAAAAAGCCATTGAATTCTACAACAAAACCATTGAAGTAGATCCTAACTATGCAGAAGCATATTCCAACTTGGGCTTAATCTATTGCCTGCAAGCTCAGGATTTCTCTGAAAAAGCTACTACTGATGTCAATAATCCAAAATACAAAGAAGACCAAGCTACACTGAAAGTTTTCTATGAAAAGGCAAGACCTAATTATGAAAAAGCAAGAGAACTGAAACCTGAACAGAAAGATTTGTGGCTAAATGGATTATACAGAGTTTATTATAACTTACAAATGGGTCCTGAATTTGATGAAATAGAAAAATTGATGCAATAATTGAATTGCTACTATTTTACCAAAGATAGCTTACATATTCAAGCTATCTTTGGTAAAATTTTCTTCCAAATTAGAGAAGGATAAAGGTTTATTTTAGTTTATGGTGTTATATATTAAACCTGTCTCTTA
>ENA-OZAV01000790-OZAV01000790.1-human-gut-metagenome-genome-assembly--contig:-NODE-790-length-12750-cov-6.152186_pt1 | contig 12750 bp, 9 predicted proteins | sample MGYA00243307_ERZ653511 | MGnify/ENA primary metagenome ERZ653511 (study PRJEB26926, sample SAMN06165165) | human gut metagenome | biome: ENVO:00009003; feature: ENVO:2100002; material: ENVO:00002003...
ACGAGATCCTGAGATGTCTCGTGGGCTCGGAGATGTGTATAAGAGACAGCACTACAGCCGGAAGAACGGTTAATACCATTGCCCCAAATACTTTATTAAAAAGCCTTTCAAAATTCAGCCTATCCTGCATTCCCGCATAACGAGACAACCTCGGAACAGATACCAAAAGAATAGATGCCAGAACCGATTTTACCATTGTATATATCTTCATTGCAACGGTGTAAATTCCCACATGATAGTCTGAAGTTAAAACTCCAAGAATTGTCACATCTGAATTTACATAAATCGTAATTGCAAAGCTCGATGCAAAAATCAGAAGTATTGGTTTTAAATGCTTTTTCCAGTCTATTTTTGCTGTCAGTCGAATCGTGCAATATTTCCTAGCTCGAAAGAAGTTCAATATATTCGCACCTGCTGCGGCAAACACCGTAATTCCTGCGTAAATACAATAATCGTCCTGCGTTTTAACAAATGCGAACATCATCAGAATTGATATTATTTGAAAAATAATACCTCTAACTGTGATATAGGTATACTCCTCAAAGATCGTGAACACCCATTCGGTACCGATGGTCGTAAAGAGGATCTGTAAACTCAGCACCAGCATCAGGTCGGTATAGGCATGGAGCTTTGTCCAGAAAAGCATCGTCACCGCCAATGCCGCATAGGTCAGGGCCGTGGAGATCATATTGATGGAAAACATCTCCGAGGCAAAGGCCGACAGCTTTTCCCGGTCGTTCACATAGCGGGACCCCTCACGCACTGCATAGGAGGAGATACCAAGGCCTGCAAACAGCAGAAAATACCCGCAGACGGAGCTGGCAAAGTTCACTTTGCCCAAATTATTTACTTGTAGAATGTTAGATATGTACGGGAATGTAATCAGTGGAAAGATGATTTGTAGAATCGTCTTGATTCCACTCATTATTGCATTTAATGTAAGCGATTTCTTCATAACTAGATACTTTCACTCACCCTGTTTTTTCTTTACCCATGCGTCCCAGAAGAAATACGAATACATGGTTTTAAGCCAGTAAAAATATCTCTTTTCCTGAAGTTGCTGTTGCATCATTTCCTTTGCCCATCTGTAAAACCCTGCTTTTGCTTTCGGATAACCTTCTTCCATAAAGTGTGTACTCTTTCCATATTTAACCACTAACTCACGACAAACCTGTGAATATCCCGCTTTTGCAGTCTTCTGTACAAGCGGTTCATTCGCATACAATACAACAATTCGCTCCCACGCCATCATTTCTGTTAATTTTCCAGTAAAATAATCGCACAGCGTTACCGACTGATCATTGCGGTAGTAATAGTATAATTCACTTTCCGAACGAACAATCTTAGATGCTTTTTTGATGCATTCTGCTAAGAAAAGAGTATCTTCTCCAATATACAGGTCATCAGAAAATCGAATATCCTTCACACAGCTTTTTCGGTATACTGCGCCGCAGGCGACTTTATGCGCTGCTGATGTAAACCAATCGTACCGTCTTGCATCCAATATGCAAACTTTATCTGTAATTTGGGGAATATGTTCTACGTCACTGCCTTCCCAAACATCCAGCATTTTACAGTATGCAATTTCCGCGTCCGATTGCACCAACATCATTTCCAGCCGTTCTATAAATTCCGAATGAATAAAATCATCTGGATCAACAAATGAAATATACTTTCCTGTACTTTTTTCCAATCCAAGATTTCGCGCAGAAGAAACACCACCGTTTGGCTTGTGGTATATCTTGATCCGCAGATCTTTTTCCGCGTAGCGCTGACAGATGGCAAGGGAGTTGTCTGTTGACCCATCATCCACCAGAATGATCTCCAGATTCCGATAGGTCTGACCAAGGATGCTGTCCAGACATTTTTCCAGATACTTTTCTTTGTTATAGATCGGCACAATAATACTGACGGTATCGTTCAGCACAAATTTTCCTCCCTTATTTTGCCGCCGGGCCGTTTTTCAGCAGGAACAGTTTTGCATATATCCTCCGGCTGCATCTGAGCAGCTGATACTTTCGCTGGCTGCTGGTGCAGAGCAGCTTTGCCGCCGCCGGGTCACACTCCTGCAGAAAGGTCTCCATCTTTGCGCGGCGCTCCGTATCCTGCATCAGATACGGATAGCAGTGCTCCACCACGCTCAGCATGGCGGCATCATTTTCCGACATTCCCGAATATGCTTCCCGGATGGCCTGATATTTCTGATAGCCCATATCCAGCTTATCCTCGTAGAACTTCATGTTCCTGCGGTGAAGGATGCTGTCCGGGCGCTGATAGTAATAATACAGCGGCACCGGGCGGTATGCGACTTTGCTGCACTTCTGAAAAATGCGATATGTCGTGCCCTGATCCTCCATCATCCGCCCCAGCGGATAGCGGACATCCCGGAACAGCTCCCGCTTGTAGAGCTTGTTCCAGGCAAAATCCCCCAGCTCATCCGAGACAAGGGTGCTGCGGATGGCCTCCCGGCCTGTCATACACTGCACCGGTACGGCGAGCTCTGCCGGGGCAAGCTCTTCCTCCCGTTCAAACATCCGGAAGCCCACCACAGCCACATCCGCATCCTGTTCCTGCAGGTCACGGCAGAGCGTTTCCAGCATCCGGCTGTTCAGAAAGTCATCACTGTCCACAAAGCAGAGATACGTTCCCTGTGCCCGTTCGAGTCCCGCGTTGCGCGCTGCAGAGAGTCCCCCGTTTTTCTGGTGGACTGCTGTTACACGTTCTTCCTGTGCGGCATATTCGTCGCAGATGGCTCCGCTGGCATCGGTGGAACCATCATCCACCAGCAGGACCTCAAGATTCCGATAGGTCTGGTGCAGGATGCTGTCCACGCAGCGGCGAAGATATCGCTCCACATTGTAGACCGGGACAATGACACTGATCAGCTCTGTCTCCATGTTCAGTTTCCTCAGAAGAATGTTTCTCTGCCGATGTGGAGGATCTCCGAGGTGTACGGGCAAATGGCATTGTTGCCCTGAATATACACCTGATAGATCCAGATGATGACCAGCATTCCCCACATGGCAGCCTTCAGCAGCTTGCGCAGACGCTCATCCTCCACGCACTTGACCACACGGCCAATGGCGAGATAACGGAAGAACGCAAAATACAGGCAGATGCGGTAGAGCGGCACATTGATGTTGCGCAGCTGGGCCGTTGCCATCTCGATCAGGATCATCACGATCCAGAAATCGGCATCCGAGCGAGTAAAGCGGCGATGGCCCGCCCCTTCCTCTCTGGCATACCAGCGGTACAGCACAATGGGCAGGATCAGGAACGGCAGACGCACAATGATGGGATTCAGAGTGAAGCCGCCCGCATTGGCATCATAATAATATCCGTAAAGTCGATCAATGAAGTCCACATTCAGGGCCAGCCTGACCACAGCCTTGCTGAAGAAGGCAAGGTAGACCGAAAATGCCGCCAGGCCACCCTTGACCCACCAGTTGTCGAAATGCTGAAGCAGGATATAGATCAGCAGCGCACCAAACGAGATAAAGGTGGCATTGTGGAACAGGCAGGAGACCGCCAGCAGTAGGACCGCCCAGTGATACTTTTTCTTCCACACAAAGCTGAACGCCAGAAATGCAACACCCAGCGCCACAGACTGCCGCTCGGCATTATAAGTATCGCCATAATACAGGCAGAGGTAAGCCAGCCAGCCATAGGGCACAGAGACATACTCCTTATACTGCACCAGCCCGATCATAAACAGGCCGCAGGCCAACAGATCCACCATAAAGTAGAGCCAATGGACATCGCCAAAAACATGGGCCGCCAGATAGACCAGCGACATAAACAGCGGCTCTGTTTTGTGCCGCTGCCGGATGCAGGCCAGCAAACCATCCTGCAGCTTTGCATCCGCCACCCATCCCTCATACACCACGCTGTCCGTGCCAATGGACGGGTCCCGCAAGCCTGCCAATACCGCCATCACCAGCACCGCCAGCGCCAAACAGAGATAAAAGCCCTTCTCGTTGTTTTTCTTCGTCCGCAGGTGCTCGCCATAGGCGGCAATGCCCACAGAAGCCGCAAAAGTCCCCAGATAAATCAGCATAACTTCTCCATTTTACTTTTCGACTGTGTGTTTATTTTTCCATTCTCCCAGCCCATAAACGGCATAGAACAGCCGCTTGCTGATCAGAAGTGTTTCCACCTTGATCCGGTCTGCTCTTTTGGCCCAGGGCCACCGGGCAAGCGCCCGGTGTTCCTGCACAAAACGGCAGATCCGTGCCTGAGCTTCCGGATAGCTGGCAAAGCCGCCATCCAGAATGCCTTTCAGTGTCTTCAGGTAAGTAACCAGCTGCAGGTACTCCGCTTCCGTTTTCAGCACAGGGACCGTTTCCGCAATAAAGTGGGTCACGTCCTCGCCCACATCCAGAATGACCAGATTCTTCTCGGCAATGCCGCTCTTCATGGTCGAACCGGTATGGATGCGGTAATCGTACATCGGTTCCGGAAACACTTCCACTTTTGCACAGCGGGCAATGGCCCGATACATCACCGCATAGTCCTCGTACAGGATGCCCACAGGGAACTGCAGATCTCCCCAAACCTCCCGCCGGAAGAAAACGCCGCCTGCCCCATGCCCGATGCCCTGATGCAGCAGCATCCGGCGCATGGTCTCTTCCCGGTTCAGCAGCTCTGGGATCTGGTGCGGATTTTCCGTCCGCCCCTCCGGCTGCTCTGTCGAGAACATCTCCAGCGGGGTCAGGGCTGCATCAGCACCATCTGCCTCACAGCGCTCCACAAATTGGTCAAACGCTGTGGAGCGGATCAAGTCATCGCTGTCCAGCAGGTAAAAATATTTTCCCTGCGTCTGTTTCAACCCGACGTTCCGGGCATCAGACTGCCCCCCATTGGGCTTATGGAACACCCGGATGCGGCCATCCTCCACAGCCAGTTCATCACAAAGTTCCCCGCTGCCATCGGTGGAGCCGTCATCTATCAAAAGCAGCTCCCAGTTCTGGTAACTCTGCGCCTGCACGCTCTGCACACAGTCCCGCAGATACGGATAAACATTATAGACCGGCACAATGACCGATACAAGCGGTTTTCTTTCCTCCAACCGGATCCCTCCACTTTACTTTTTTCCACGCCATTGCGTTTTTTCATAAACCCGTCGGGTCATGGCATAGCCGCTGTAGGAAAGTGCCGCCGCCAGCCGGGCCTTTTTGCGGGCCTGCGGGTCCAGCAGAACGTTCCGGCGGTATTTTTTCACTTCCTGCCAGAGAGCCTTCTCTATTTTTTCATCCTGCCTGTCCCGGATCTGGAACAGAATATTGCAGACATTGCTCAGATAGCGGCATTCTGCCGCACGGCTCAACTGGGGGAAATCACGCTTTACGTTTTCCATCAGCGCGTGGCAGTGCCGCACACTATCCAGCTTTCTGGGGTTGAAGGCCATATTCTGGATGCTGCTGCCCCGCTGGAAATAATAGTAATCCCGGTTTGCGATATGTGCCGCCTTATGGGCACGCTTTGTCACCTCGTAGGCGACCGGGATATCCTCATAGAGCTTGCCCACCGGGTAGCGCACGCCCTCAAACAGTGCACGCTTATAGAGCTTGGTGGGGGTGGTCACCTCCATACCCTCCTGATACAGAATGCGGCGCAGGCATTCCTCCCGGCTCAGGATCTCGAATGCTTCCAGACGCTCTGTGGGCACGGACTGCACCGGCTGGCCATCGAACACCTCTTCAAAACAGCTGGCTGAAAAATCCGCTCCCGCCTGCTCCAGTGCCCGGTACAGGTTCTCGATGTAATAAGGTGACACCCAGTCATCGCCATCCACAAAAGAGAGATATTCCCCCTTTGCTGCGTCCACACCAGCGTTGCGGGCATCGGACAGACCACCATTTTTCTTGTGGAGCACCCGCACCCGGGCATCCTGTGCAGCATATTCATCACAGAGGGTCTCGCTGCCATCGGTGGAGCCGTCGTCCACCAGCAGCAGCTCCATGTTCTGATAGCTCTGCCCCAATAGACTGTCCACACAGCGGTTCAGATATGGCTTTACATTATAAACAGGAACGATGATGCTTACCAAAGGGTCCATCTTATCTCCTCATTTCAGCAGGTCGAAGTAAAACTCTTCCAGCTTCTTTGCCTCGGTGACGATATCAAAACCGCCTGCCCGCATCTCGGCAGAGGTATCCCGCCGCCGGGCATTTTCTGCAGCCCGGATCGCCGCATCCGCCCAGACTGCCGGGCTTTCCTGCAAGCTCAGGTACTGCATCTCGGGCAGGACCTGAGCCTCCTGCGGCACCTCTGTGGAACAGATGACCGGCAATGCCGCCGCTTGTGCTTCGATCAGCACGATCCCAAGCCCCTCATACCGCGAGGGCAAAACAAAGGCATCCATGGCCTGATAGAACTTTGCGGGATCGCTCTGTCGGCCCAGAAAACGGACATTCTCCTGCAGCCCCAGCGCCTCCGCTTTCCGGCGGGAAGCGGCCTCGTTTTCCCCTTCTCCGATCAGCAGTAAAACGGCATCCGGCCGTTGCTTGCAGACCTCCGCCATTACATCCAGCAGAAATTCGTGATTTTTGGCATAGCAGAACCGTCCGACATGGCCCAGCACCAGTTCATCCCCCAGGCCAAGCTCCTGCCGGACGGCTTTCCGTTTGGCGGCATCATAAGTAAAGTGGTCGAGCTCAATGGCATTGTTGAAAACCCGGAAAGGCTTTTCACCATAAAGCCAGCTGCCTGCCGTTCTGGAGCAGGCACAGAGCCGGGTGGGATACACTGTGGCAAAGGGACGGAGCAGGTACTTCATCACATTTTTTGCCCCTTCTCCCCTGCCCACCGTAGAATGGTTATGCGCGATCCGGTTGGGCACCCCTGCACGCTTTGCCCCCCAGAGGGAAAGCACGCTCAGGGTGTTCATGTGGGAGTGAACGATCTGGTATCCGTTCTGACGGAACAGCCGCCCGATCTCCCGTTCATACTGCGGCAGGTGGGTATATTTTGGCACCACATACACCCGGCCGCCCAGCCGTTCGATCTCTTCCCGCTGGGGCAGGGTCGAGCCTTCCAGCGCGAAAAAATCAAACTGAACTCTGGAACGGTCCATGTGGCGGTAGTAGTTCATCACCACCATCTCCACACCGCCGTAGTTCATATCCGTCATCATCTGGGCCACACGGATGGGCTGTGCATTCTGCTCCATGGTCATACCAGCTCCTTGCGGTCGCAATCCTCGAACCAGTCCCGGAAGCTCTCCTCCAGCGTATAGTGGAACTTGTAATCAGTGGCGGCCAGCTTCCTGCCGCAGACATTGGTGGATACCATCAGTTTCCGGACACGGGCGGGATGGATGCCCACCTTTTTGCCCCCGATGGGTCCCAGAATGCCCGCCGCAAACAGCAGCAGTCCGGCGGGCACCAACGGCACATGGCGGTGCAGGCCGGTCGCCTTCTGCATTGCATCGCAGATTTCTTCAATGGTATAGGCCGGCTCGTAGGTACAGTTATAGATCTCTGCTCCGGGGAAGGAATGATCCAGCATCCGGTACTTGAAGAAGCGCACCAGTTCCTTGACATAGATGCACGCCTTGATGGTGTCCTTCCGGCCGGCATAAAAAAAGTAGCCCTTCTTCTGCCCCCTGTACAGGCGGGTCATGTTGCCGTGCTCCCCTTTGCCATAAACGATGCCTGGCCGCACGATGGTCAGCTCCCGGGCCGGATCACGGGCCTGCCAGATCTGGTGGATCTTTTCTGCCACCAGCTTGCTGATCCCATACGGCGTGTTGGGCGTCGGCAGAGTCTCCTCCGTCTTAAGGTCCTCAGACGCGCCATAGGGTGCAATGGAGCTGGTGAACAGGATCTTCCGGATGCCGTATTTTTCCGCAAATGCGGTCACATTTTCCGCGCCCCGGATATTTGTTTCAAAATAGGCTTCTTCCGGGTGGCCGGGGGTGCGGTGGACCGCTGCCAGATCAAAAATCACGTCCTCCGGGGTCGGAACAAACTCAAAATCGATGGGCTTGCGCACATCCAGCCGGATATACTGCACCCCATCGTTCTTTTCCACAACGCCCGGCACCACGCCCTCTTCCCCGGGCATCACAAGATCCAGGTCGTAGATCACGTCGCCGGGTCTGACGCACTCCTTCAGCAGCAAATGAATGAGATGGGTGCCGATAAAACCAGATCCACCAAAAAGAATATAATTCATTTTGCCCCTTTCCGGTCAAACACAACGCCCACCGTCTTGAACAGCAGGTAGATATCCATCCAGATGGACCAGTTGTCGATGTACTGGACATCCAGCTTGACCACTTCTTCAAAATCATCAATATCGCTGCGGCCGCTTACCTGCCACAGGCCGGTAATCCCCGGCTTCATGGAAAGGCGGCGCTTGTGATGGCTCTCGTACTGCCGATACTCATCCAGCGTGGGCGGGCGGGTACCCACCAGGCTCATGGAGCCCCGCACAACGTCAAAAAACTGCGGCAGCTCATCGATACTGGTGCGCCGGATGAAGCGGCCCACCCGGGTGATCCGGGGGTCATCTTCCATCTTGAACATCAGGCCGTTCATTTCGTTCTGGGCCATCAGCTCCTTTTTGCGTGCCTCCGCGTCCACATACATGCTGCGCAGCTTGTGGATGTAGAACACCCGTCCATTCCGGCCCACCCGGCGCTGCTTGAAGATCAGCGGGCCGGGGCTTTCCAGCTTGAGCGGGATGGCCACCAACGCAATGATGGGGATGCTGATGATGCACCCCACGATGCCGCCCACGATATCCATGGTCCGTTTCAGCACCTGATCCCGCAGCTTGAGCTCCACCGTGCCCATCGTCACAACATTGCCGCCTGCACAGCGGCTCAGTTCCCGGCTGATGCGCACTGCACTGGTCTCATCGCAGCAGGCTTTTTCGATCCGGTCCAGCACCGGCAGGTGGAAATGGACCGTCAGCCCCATGCTCTCCATCTCCTCGAGATAGGGCAGCATGTTCTCCTCACTCTCCTGCGCCACATCCAGATACACTTCATCCAGCGCTGCCTGCCGCAGCCAGTCCATGAAATTATCGAAGTTCGCCTCGATCTTCACCCCATCGATCTCAGTGTGAAGCTGCTCCGGGGCAGCTTCCAGAATGGCAAGACCGGTCACACGCTTGGACCAGTCCTTTTTCAGCTCTTCCAGAACAGGGCTTGCGTTCTCCTGCGTGGTCACCACTCCCACAAGGCTCTGAATCCCCTTGGTATAGCGGGAGCGTACCAGCATCTTTTTGAGGACAGCATGAGCGCCCGTCATCACAAAGACATCGATGACGGGCACAAACACCAGAAAATAGCGGGAGTGCAGCATGGAAGCCTTGGTCAGCGCCAGACAGGCCGCATCAATGAGAGTCAGCAAAAAATTGAACCGCACCGCAATTTCAACTTCACGAATCGGAGTGCGGTTCACGATATTTTCACTCTGATCAAATGTAAAAAAGGTCAGAATATAGGCCAGCAGCAATAAAAAACAGGCTTCTACCAGATCGTCCAGCTGGAAGTCCCCCATCTTGTGCAGAACACCTGCGGTCAGCCCCCACGCCAGCCCAATGCTGAGAACCAGAGAGAGCAGATCAATCAGAAACAGGTATCCATACTGCAGTTTTTCACGTTTCGTAATCATACTGTTTCGTTGTCTCCATTTATTTTTACCATTTTATCATATCGGGAGAAGGGTTGCAATAGATGGAGATCGAATACGTGCTGCTTTTGTCGGCACACTGCAAATGTGTTGTGCCATTTTACGAAAGCACCTTATCGCGCCCAAAATGGTCAGCAAAAAGCGCCCTTTCTCTCGCATCACACAAGAGAAAGGGCGCAATCAAGCTTTATTCAGCTCAGGAGAAACTCCGATCAGCAGTTCTCAGCGAAGTACTTAATGGTACGGACCATCTGAGAGGTGTAGGAGTTCTCGTTGTCGTACCAGGACACGACCTGAACCTGATAGGTGTCGTCGCAGCTACGCTGAATTTTTGCACTTTTCCAAGTAGTTCTTCACAGTTTTGTAACAACAGTTACAGTACCAGAACATACCGTTGTCGTACCAAAACCGGTTTGTTCGTACCAAAATTATATCACGTTTCAGCGTCATTTGCAAGGATTTGATTCGTTTCGCTTCTGACCTGCATTTTTCAGATTTCAGCGTATATTTTTACGACATTCCACGGTTCAAACGCCTTGGGTCTAGGGCTTCCGCCGGGGCAGCAGCTCTCCCAAGCACTCTCCTCAGAAGCTCTATGACAGCTAGATTGCAAACATGTTCCTGCTGATTAACTGAAATTTCTCCGGACGTGATTTTGAGCCATGGTGTTGGAAATGTAGTCATTTATGTTTGATATGGAACGATTCTATTCATTCCGAGTCACATCAATTACCATTTATATAAGAAAACCGCGTGAATTGCCAGAGCTATAACTCTACGCTCCGACTGATCCACACTGTGAAGGGGGTGCGGACAAAATCTTGGACTTTAGATAGAGCAGGAGGGAAGCAATGTTCAGCTATGAGGATTGAATAAAAGCAGTGAAGCTGTATGCGAACCTAGTTAATCAAATGCTGGAAAATGCATTGCTCTTACTGGAACCTGGCGAACATCCTATCATTCATTCGGATCGTGGATGTCATTATCGTTGGCCTGACTGGATTCATATGGTAGTCCAAGCCGGCTCGGTTCGCTCTATGTCCAGGAAGGGATGTTCGCCGGATAATTCTGCTTGTGAGGGCTTTTTCGGCCGTCTGAAGAACGAAATGTTCTATGGCCAATTATGGCAGAGGGTAAGTCTTGACCAATTTATGGAGATACTGGATAACTATTTACATTGGTATAATGAAAAACGGATAAAGCTCACATTGGGTGGGTTAAGTCCGGTAGAATACCGACAAAGCCTTGGACTCTCCTTGCTGCGCCTCTGTATTTTTCAGACTGCTCTCAAAAATGCATTTTTTCATGGTATTATTATCGCATTTTGGAGAGAGCAGGGAAAGACATGGTTTCATTAGGCGGGTACGAGCGGAAGAGTTATCTGTTTTCCCCAGACCGGTATAAAATATGGTGACTACTCAGAGAAAACACGTTTCCACAAAGAAACAAGGCACCCGACGTTTAAATCGGGTGCCTCGTTTTGTTTGTCACGCAAAGTTTCCCAGACGAAATTTCCCAAAGGCTGCATCTGCTTGAGGCGCTCCGGGTGGGTCAAAATCGCTATATCCGGCAGATGTTCGAATCGGATGCCACCCGGCATTACAAACCCTAATGTTAAAAAGCATGTGGTTTCGTTAGGTGGCACTTATTTTCGTTTTAGAGTGAGGTTCAAGCTTGTGACAATTTGAAGAAATTGTTTCTTTTCAGATTGATTGGCCACGATTCCAAGCATGACCGCCGCATAAAGAGCCGTATAAAGAAGGACTCCTGCACCAAATTTCCAAATGGACCCAGCTGGTTCTATTTTAAGCTGCTGCTTCAGAATCAGTGCACTCATTGTCAACAAAACTGCAGTAATGATGACTGGAGCTGTTTCTTTCCAGAATTTTTTGATATCTAGACCAGCTTTTCTCTGGAAATACCAATTCATAATCAACCCACTGGTCAGGAACATGGAAACACCTGTTGAAAGTGCGGCACCTACAATTCCAATCAATTTTGTAAACAAGACAGTTGTTACAATATTCAGGACAGCGCTCAGGAAATAAATCTTTGCACGAAAGCCATATTGCCCCTTGATCTGCAGAATGCAAAGCCCGAGATTCTGTGCAAGATCGATGGAAAAAGGAAGCATAACGATAATTGCAACCCAATAGGCTGCCTCATAGCCTTCGCCGACCCATACAAGCAGAAATTCACGACCAAAAATGATGAAGCCGGACAAAACCAGCAGTATCACAAAAAATGTAGCCCGTCCAACCCGAATAAACAGATCCGAAACCTTCTGCAATCCATTTTCTTCCTGATACAACACACTGACTCGCGGGTAAAAAACACCTGCGATCTGTATCCCAAACTGCATATAGATCATGTAGATCTGCGCACCAACAGAGTATACCGCAACAACTGCGGTGCTGAACATTTTGCCCAAAATGACCTGATCTGTTTTCCAGAAAATCTGATCTGCGATACATCCGATCAGGATGGCCGAAGACAAGGTCAAAATTTCTTTTGCCACTTTTGAATTTGGTTTCAGCGTCGGAATCCGGATTTCTAACCTGCACTGAACATACCACCAGCGAAACAGGATGTTGACCAAATTCAAACCTGCAATGACTGCTGTCACAGACATTGCATAAGGGAGCCTCATCACGCAGAGGATCACAAGCAGTGGCTGAACTGTCTGAAGTAAGATCCCGGAAATTTTCAAAAACACAAAGCGTTCCTGCCCTGTGATCACTGTCAGATAGACTGAACTCAACAGAGTTGCAACCATATTGCAGAACAGCATCCCAAGGATGATGGTGCTCTCCTGGAGTTCCGCCCCCGTAAAGGAACTGGCATAAAAAGCCCGGAAGCCTAAAATTACAACAACTCCAAGCCCCGCCATTCCGGCTGCCATCAGCCGATAGATGCTGCGTGCTGTGGAAAGCGTCTCATCTGCCAGCTGTTTATCCTGTTTTCCAAGTGCATTACAGTAATTGCGCAGGACTCCCGCAGACATACAGGATTCAAATACCGTGACATACGAGAAAAAGGAGCCGACGATCTGATAAAGACCTGTCTCTTATACACATCTCCGAGCCCACGAGACATCTCAGGATCT
>ENA-OZAV01000796-OZAV01000796.1-human-gut-metagenome-genome-assembly--contig:-NODE-796-length-12653-cov-7.763693_pt1 | contig 12653 bp, 10 predicted proteins | sample MGYA00243307_ERZ653511 | MGnify/ENA primary metagenome ERZ653511 (study PRJEB26926, sample SAMN06165165) | human gut metagenome | biome: ENVO:00009003; feature: ENVO:2100002; material: ENVO:00002003...
TCCACAACAAGATACATTCCGTTGAAAAGGACAATTCCGGCGTTGAGGGGGCGCATAAATCGGAGGAACTTGCCGAGCGCGGCGCGAAATACGGGGCGCGGAAGTTAAAACAGGGCTACCGCAGCCATAAGCTGAAACCTTACCGGGAAGCGGCAAAGGCAGAAAAGGCAGCATTTAAGGCAAACGTCAACTTCCAGTATCACAAGACCCTGCACGACAACCCGCAGCTTACCTCTAACCCTCTTTCCCGTTTCATGCAGAAACAGCAGATAAAACGCCAGTATGCAAAGGCGGCAAAGAAAGGAGGGGCAAAAGCCGCAGCGGAAGCCACAAGAAAGACGGCGAAGAAAACCGCCGAGGAAACGAGGAAAGCCGCCGCATTTGCGGCAAGACACCCGGCGGGCATTTTGATTGCAGTTGCCGCGCTGCTTCTCTTTATTATGATTTCCGCAGGGCTGTCCTCTTGCGGGGCTATGTTTTCGGGCTTGACAAACGGGGTGCTTGGCACGTCCTACACGTCCGAGGACAGCGACCTTGTGGCAACGGAACAGAACTACACCGCTATGGAAAATGCCCTGCAAAGTGAGATTGACAATATCGAAAGCACCCACCCCGGCTATGATGAATACCGCTACGACCTTGACAGTATCGGGCATAACCCCCACGAACTTGCGTCTTACTTGACCGCCCTCTTGCAGAGCTACACCCCGCAGAGCGCACAGGCAGAGCTTGAACGTATCTTTTCCATGCAGTACACCTTGACGCTGACCGAGGAAGTGGAAATACGCTACCGCACCGAAACAAGCACCGACCCGGAAACCGGGGAAACCACCACCGAGGAAGTCCCTTATGAGTATCACATCTTAAATGTGAAACTGACAAACAAGCCGATTTCAGAGCTTGCGGAGGAACTTCTTACGCCACAGCAGCTTGAAATGTTCCATGTGTACTTGGAAACAAGCGGCAACAAACCGCTGATTTTTGGCGGCGGTTCTCCCGACGGAAGCCCGTCCGAGGATTTAAGCGGCGTGGAGTTTGTAAACGGTACGCGCCCCGGAAATCAAGAGCTTATGGAGCTTGCAAAGCAGCAAGTCGGAAATGTGGGCGGCTACCCTTACTGGTCTTGGTACGGCTTTAACAGCCGCGTGGAATGGTGCGCCTGTTTTGTATCATGGTGCTACAATCAAGCCGGAAAAAGCGAACCCCGATTTGCGGGCTGCGAATGGCAGGGTGTCCCTTGGTTTCAGTCAAGGGGACAATGGGGCGCACGCGGCTATGAGAATATCGCACCGGGCGACGCAATCTTTTTCGATTGGGATTTAGACGGCGTTGCCGACCATGTGGGGCTTGTGCTTGGCAGGGACGGCAGCCGCGTCTATACCGTTGAGGGCAATTCCGGCGACGCCTGCAAGATAAAGAGCTATGACCTTAACTATCAATGTATCAAAGGCTACGGGCTGATGAACTGGTAAAGCAGCCCCAAAAAGAAAGGAGAAATGACCTATGGCAAACAATAAAATCGACCGTATCAATAAGGAAATCGCAAAGACCCGCGAGAAAATCACAGAGTATCAGAACAAGTTAAAAGGACTGGAAGCGCAGAAAACCGAAGCGGAAAACCTTGAAATCGTGCAGCTTGTACGAGCTATGCGTCTGACCCCGCAGGAACTGAACGCTATGCTGTCCGGCGGCGGTATTCCCGGCATGACTGCCGCACCCGCAGAAGAAAACGAACAGGAGGAAAATGCAGATGAAGAATAAACTGAAAAAGACCATGACTGCCCTTTGTGCCGCCCTTATCCTTATGGGCGGTTTTTCTGTCCCTGCCTATGCACAGGGCGCAGCCACAGAGCCGAACGCCGGGGACGCGACCAACGACAGCAACGTAGTTGTGGAGGAAAAAGAGGAAACGCCGCCCCTTACCCCAAAGGGAAACGCAACACTGGTTGACGATTACGGCGGCAATAAGCAGCTTATCACTGTTACCACCAAAAGCGGCAACTACTTCTATATCCTCATTGACCGCGCCGCCGAGGGCGAACAGACCGTACATTTCCTAAATCAAGTGGACGAAGCCGACCTTATGGCACTGACCGAAAACGGCGAAGCTGCCAAAAAGCCGGAAATCTGTAACTGTACGGAGAAATGCGAAGCCGGAAAGGTAAACACGTCCTGCCCGGTATGTGTTACCAGTATGACAGGCTGCACAGGCAAAGAACCCACCCCAACACCAACGGAGCAGCCGGAAGAACCGAAAGAAAAAGGCGGCAATCCCGGTGTGGTGCTTGCCTTAGTCCTCTTTGCCCTGCTTGGTGGCGGCGCAGCGTTCTACTACTTTAAGTTTCTAAAGCCGAAGCAGAATGTAAAGGGCGATACCGACCTTGAAGATTTTGAATTTGAGGACTACGACGAGGACGAGCCGGAAGCAGATACCGGGGAAACTCCCGAAGATGAAGAAACGGAGGAAGAAACCCTATGACCCTGTTTACCGACAATCCCTTTGAAAAGATGATGATACAGAAACCGAACGGGCGGCGTGATAATGCGCCGCCTGTTCCTTATCCCCCGGCTTGCGCTTCCTGTCCTTATAAGGGGCAGTCCCCTTGTGTTGGGTACTGTCTGAAACAGGTACAGGAAAAAAAGAAAACCGAGCCGGAACACTGAAAGGAGGAACTTATATTTGATTTTAGTTATCGCAGAAAAGCCCAGTGTGGCACAGACAATCGCTGCCGTACTTGGGGCAAAGGAAAAGAAAGACGGATTTCTCACAGGAAGCGGCTATATCGTTTCTTGGTGTGTGGGACATTTGGTAGGGCTTGCGGAAGCTGCTGCTTACGGGGAGCAGTATAAAAAGTGGAGCTATGACAGCTTACCGATTTTGCCGCAGGAATGGAAGTACACCGTTGCGGCTGACAAGGAAAAGCAATTCAAGACCTTAAAGGAGCTTATGCACCGGGCAGACGTTTCCGAAGTCGTCAATGCCTGCGACGCAGGGCGCGAGGGAGAACTCATTTTCCGTTTTGTCTATGAAATGGCGGGCTGCAAGAAACCTATGCGCCGCCTTTGGATTTCTTCTATGGAGGACAGCGCAATCAAAGAGGGCTTTTCCCGTCTGAAGAACGGCGAGGAATACGACGCGCTCTTTGCTTCCGCATTATGCAGGGCAAAGGCTGACTGGTTAATTGGTATCAATGCCACCCGCCTTTTCTCTGTCCTTTACAATCATACCTTGAACGTGGGGCGCGTACAGACCCCGACCTTAAAAATGCTTGTTGACCGGGACGCAGCGATTACCACTTTCAAGAAAGAAAAATACTATCATGTGCGCCTTACCTTATCCGATGCGGAAGCTGCAAGTGAACGAATTTCAGATAAAGCAGAAGCCGACGCATTAAAAACGACTTGCGAAGCGTCAAAAGCAGTCTGTACTTCCCTTGTGAAAGAGAAAAAGACCGCAGCCCCGCCGAAGCTCTTTGACCTTACTTCTTTACAGAGGGAAGCAAACCGCCTGTTCGGATATACGGCAAAGCAGACCCTTGACCTTGCACAAGCCCTGTATGAAAAAAGACTTCTTACTTATCCGAGAACAGACAGCGCATTTCTGACCGACGACATGGGCGACACAGCGGCGGGCATTATCAAGCTGCTTTGTGGGAAATTTTCTTTTATGGCGGGAAAAGACTTCACGCCGGAGCTTGGAAAGGTGCTGAACAGTAAAAAGGTATCAGACCACCATGCCATTATCCCGACTATGGAGCTTGCAAAGACTGACCTTGCCGCGCTGCCGGAAAGCGAAAGGAATATCCTTACCCTTGCCGGGACGCGTCTACTTATGGCGACCGCTGCACCGCATACCTTTGAAGCAATTACAGCAGTTTTTGAATGTGCCGGACAGTCCTTTACCGCAAAGGGAAAAACGGTACTGTCTGACGGGTGGAAAGAAATTGACCGCCGCTATCGGGTAGCCTTAAAGAACAAGCCCGAAACGGACGACGCAGACAGCGACACAGAAAAGACCCTGCCGCCATTTACCGAGGGACAGACCTTTGAAAATCCGGCGGCAACGGTAACGGAGCATGACACAACACCGCCAAAACCTCACAACGAAGCGTCGCTGCTCTCTGCTATGGAGCGCGCCGGAAGCGAGGACACCGACCCGGACGCAGAACGCAAAGGGCTTGGAACTCCCGCCACCCGCGCCGCCGTCATTGAAAAACTGGTAAAGGGCGGCTTTGTGGAGCGAAAAGGCAAGCAGCTACTTCCCACAAAGGACGGTATCAACCTTGTGTGCGTCCTGCCGGACACCTTGACAAGCCCGCAGCTTACCGCAGAATGGGAAAACAATCTGACGCAGATTGCAAAAGGCAAGGCAGACCCCGCCGCATTTATGGAGGGTATCGAGGATATGGCGCGGGAACTGGTAAAGACCTATCCGTTTCTTTCTGATGATAAAGCGCAGATGTTCAAGCCGGAACGGGAAGCGTTGGGAAGCTGCCCCCGCTGCGGTTCTCCTGTCTATGAGGGAAAGAAAAACTACTATTGCAGCAATAAAGAATGTATCTTTACCATGTGGAAAAATGACCGTTTCTTTGAAGAACGAAAAGTAACCTTTACCCCGAAGATTGCCGCCGCACTCTTAAAATCCGGCAAGGTAAATGTGAAAAAGCTCTATTCCCCAAAGACGGGCAAAACCTACGACGGAACTATCGTATTGGCTGATACGGGCGGGAAATATGTCAACTACCGGGTGGAGCTTCCGAAGAAAAAATAACTGAATAGCAAGCATAGGAAAAGAGTACCCTTTTCCGTAAAATCCCTGCTTTCTCTACCGAGAACGGCGGGGATTTTTGCTTGTTGGGAAGTTTCCCAAACCCTCTGTTTTATGGAGGGTTTTACCCTCTGAAACCGAAGAAAGGAGGTTACACATGGCAAGTTTACGGGACACCGTAAAGGACTATCAAGAAGAATTAAGGGACGGTATCGCTTGGGTGGCGTTTTGGAAAACGGGACGTTCTTGGAACGCTGAATATTTCCACCTTGAAATGGGCGATATTCTCTACCCGGAGGACAGAAGCCGCATGGAAGAAATTAAACAGGCTGACCCTGCCGCCGTTGTGGTAAACGGCTATTATTCCGGCTATCTTGGCGAGAATATGAACCTTGACGAGCTGACCGCCGGGGTGCGCCGCCACTACGAAAACGGATATAGCAATATCGAGGAATTTATCGAAGCCCACGACGACAGGCTGCCGCCGGAGCTTATCGAGGAAGCAAGAGCCGCCGCCCACGCTGCGGGGCTGCCTTTCTCTGAAAAAGCCTACCGGGACGGCGAAGAACCCGACCCTTATCTATTTGACGGAAGTATGAGCATGGAGGACTACGAACTTATGCACCACATGATTGAGAAAGAAAGGAGCGAACGCATGGAACAACCGATTTTAAGCGGGTATCTTTCTAATCTTGGAAAGTACACCGAGGGCAGACCTGCGGGCGAATGGGTATCATTCCCCACGACTGCCGAGCATTTGAAAGAAGTCTTTGACCGTATCGGGATAGACGGCAAAAACTACGGGGAGCTGCATATCACAGAATACCAGTCCTCTATTGCAGGACTGGCAGGAAAATTGACCGAGCTTGAAAGCCTTGACGAACTGAACTATTTGAGCGAACTTTTGAAAATGCAGTTTGACGACGACCGGGAAAAATTTGTTGCAGCTATGGAATACGGCGACCATACAAGGGACTTGCAGGACATTATCAACCTTGCACAAAACCTTGATTGTTACTGGCTTTATCCGTCCGTACAGAGTGAGGAAGATTACGGGCATTATCTGATTGAAGAACTGGACGAGTTGGAGCTGCCCGAAGAAGCAAAAAAATATTTCATGTATGAGGAATACGGGCGGGACGCTGCTATCAATGACGGGGGCAGATTTACCGAGCAGGGCTATATCTACAATAACCGCAACACCTTTACAGAATGGTACGACGGGCGCGACGTGCCGGAGGAATACCGGGTAACGCCGCAGCCGCCAGTACAGGAAAAGGAACAGGCAGACCTTGACGCTTCCGCAGCCATACAAACCGCCGCCACAGAGCAGCCCCCGGTTCTCCCGATTATCCTATCTTCTGAAAAGCCCGCCGATAAAATGAAAGAGATTACCGACCGACTGGAACAGGGAATTTTAGGACTGTATGAAAGCGACCGTTACGCCGATTATCTGCGTACCATGTCAAAATTCCATGATTACAGCCTTAACAATACAATCCTTATCGCCATGCAGGGCGGCAATCTTGTGAAAGGCTATAAACAATGGGAAAAGGAATTTGACCGCCATGTAAAGCCCGGAGAAAAAGCTATCAAGATACTTGCGCCGTCCCCGTTTACCGTTAAGAAACAGGTGGAAAAAATCGACCCGGACACCCAAAAGCCTGTTTTCGATAAGGACGGGAAACCTGTTACCGAGGAAAAGGAAATCAAGATACCCGCCTTTCGTGTAGTATCTGTCTTTGATATTTCACAGACCGAGGGAAAGGAGCTTCCTGCCCTTACCTATGAGCTGACGGGCAACGTGGAACAATACAAGGATTTTTTCGCTGCCCTTGAAAAGACTTCCCCGTTTGCTATGGGATTTGAAGCACTAAGCGGCGGCGTAAAAGGACGCTGCAATTATGAGGAAAAGCGTATCTTCATCAACGAGGGCATGGACGAATTGCAGAATATCAAGACCGCAATCCATGAAATCGCCCACGCCACGCTGCATGATACCGCCCTTGCCATGCCGGAACGCCCCGACCGCCGCACCCGCGAGGTACAGGCGGAAAGCGTCGCCTATGCTGTCTGCCAACATTACGGGCTTGATACGTCGGACTATTCTTTTGGGTATATCGCCGGGTGGAGCAGCGGAAAAGAACTTGCAGAACTGAAAGGCTCTCTTGAAACAATCCGCAGCACCGCCGCAAATCTGATTGATACCATAGACGGACATTTTGCAGAAATCCAAAAGGCACAGGATAAGGAACAGACCACCGAACAGGCACAGCCCGCACAGGAAGCCGCCAAACAGCCCGAAACAAAAGCAGCCGCGCCGGAGCTTCCCGAAGAAACAGCCCCGGTACAGGAAAAAGAAGCACAGCCGGAACAGGCTGCACCCGCCGCCCCTTATTACACTATCAATGAAGCTGCCGCCAAACGTGCAAAGGATATGAACAGCTTTTCCGATTATAAGCAAGGCAGCGCGACGGCTGAATACAGGCACTATGTAGATGAAGCCGTACAAATCGCAGAAAGGCAGAAACAGCGGGTAGACCCGATGTACCATGAGAAAATCGACAGCCTGCTTGACACCTATGCCCGGAAACTGGCGGCGAACATGAACAAAGGCTATGAGATTGACGCGCGTGTTCCCTCTATCCTGATTGCGGGCGGCTCTAACTTCCCCACAAGGAAGAAAGAAAAGCAGAACGCAGCCCGCGACAGCAATTACCGGGAATGGCAGGACATACAAGGGCTTCTTGATAAAATCCGCAGTACCGGCATGGGCGGTATCAGCGCAGACGACCCGCAGGCAGTACAGAAGTTAGAAAAGAAACTGGAAAGCCTTGAAAAATCACAGGAAACCATGAAAGCCGTAAACGCCTATTACCGCAAGCATAAGACCCTTGACGGCTGCCCGCATTTACCGCCGGAGGAACTGGAAAAACTGAAAGCAGACATGGCGAGCAGTTGGCATTTGGAGGACAAGCCCTTTGCGACTTGGGCGTTATCCAACAACAGCGCAGAAATCCGGCGCGTGAAAGACCGTATCAAATCCCTTTCACAGCAAAAAGAAATCGGTTTTGTGGGTTGGGAATTTGACGGCGGCAAGGTGGAAGCAAACACCGAAGCGAACCGACTGCAAATCTTCTTTGAGGATAAGCCGGACGAAGCCACGCGGGAAGCCTTAAAAAGTAATGGCTTCCGTTGGTCGCCAAAAGCCGGGGCATGGCAGCGGCAGCTTACCAGTAACGCCTACTATGCGGCTGATTATGTGAAAGCGATTGCTCCCCTTACCGGGGAAAAGCCTACCGAGTTACAGCGGGCGCATATCCGGCAGCAAAAGGTAGCTGCACAGGAACAACCCGCACAGGAGCAGCCGGAGCAGGAAGCCCCACAGGACAAAGACACCTTTTCCATTTATCAGATAAAAGGCGGGGACGAAACAAGGGACTTGCGTTTTGAGCCTTACGACCGTCTGATTGCCGCCGGACACCGGGTAGACCCGAAAAACTATGCCCTTGTCTATTCCGCACCTCTTACGCCGGGGACTTCCCTTGAAGATATTTACACCCACTTCAATATCGACCACCCGAAAGATTTTAAGGGACACAGCCTTTCCGTTTCCGACGTGGTGGTGCTTCATCAGAACGGGCAGGACACCGCCCACTATGTAGACAGCTTCGGTTATAAGGAAGTGCCGGAGTTTTTCAAGGAGCAGGAAAAAGCCCTCATTCCCGACGAATTGGAAACAGGCGAAACAATCAAAACGCCGAGGGGGACTTTCTATGTAACCGCCATGAGCCGCGAGCAAATGGAAGCTGCCGGATATGGATTGCACCACCAGTCCGACGACGGAAAATATCTGATTATGGGGAACGGAACGCGGGCGTTTGCCATTGCCGCAGAGCAGCCGGAAAACTATCTGAAAACTGCCGAGCAGACCACCGAGCAAAACTACAACATGATTGACGGGCAGATAAACAACACCCCGACCGTCGCAGAATTGGAAGCAAAGGTAAAGACAGGAGAAACCATTTCCCTTGTTGACCTTGCGGAAACTGTCAAGGCTGACAAGGAACGTGGCAAGGCAGCAAAAACGGAAAAGAAGCCCTCTATCCGGGCGCAGCTTAAAGCAGCGAAAGAACAGACACCGAAGAAACAGGCAAAACAGAAAACACAGGATTTGGAAAGGAGCTGACGCATGAATAAGTTTGAAAACGTGGATATTTTCGCTTCTCTTGACGCTATCATGCGGCAGAATACAGGATTTTTCCAAAGTGATTTTGACATTGACAAGGAGATTATTGCAAAAGCAGCGGCAAGCCCTAACAGAGAGGATAAGACGCTGCTATGGTTTTGCCGCCCGTCCGGGACGCATTGTTTTAAGGAGCGCGACGTGTTCCTAAAGGATACCGCCGCCCACAATACATGGTGTTTTTACAAAGAGCAGACCTGCGACTGCGTTCTTGCCTATGCCGTCGAGCTGACGGGCAGGGAGCGCGGGAAAATCAAAGGCAATCTTTATGAGCTTGACTATGCAAGGCAGTATGAGCGCGTTAAGGACAATGCGCTTGCCGCCGACACAGTCAAGTTGATTTATGAGCATGGGACAAGGGAGATACCCGCCGGACAGCATTTTAACGGAAATCCCGATACTTCTTTAGGGAAGTTTGAACACTTTGAAGCAGTACCCAACGACCCGGACGCGCTACAATTCCTTTTACGGGAAGAAAAGCAAAAACGGGATAAACTGACACCGGGCGACTTCAAGGAACATACCGCCGCCCTGCGTGCTGGGCTGATTGAAGCCGAAGCGCGGCGCATTGTGCAGGAAATGAAGCGCAGGGACACGCCCAATAGCCCTAATAGGACACATTTCATGGTGGAGCTGTCCCCGACATTTATGCAGCTTGCGTCCTCTAAGGACACCGACCGTCTGTTTTCCATGTTGCCCTATAAGACACTTTCCTTTTCCAAAATCGAGGGCAGACATGGAACATACGCCTTGATTGATAAAAATGAAAACCGAGACACAGATATTTGCAGGGTGCGCCCCTCAATCCGGGCGCAGCTTGCCGCTGACAAAAGAAAAGCCGCCCCGAAAAAGGCGGCTGTAAAATCAAAAAATCACGAATTGGAGGTATGAGCATGATTAGACTGACCGTTGAAGAAATGAACCTGTTGAGTATTTACCATGAGGGAAGCAAAGCACAGCTTATGGAAAATATGACGGCTGCGCTGCCGTTCATGGACGAGGATATGCGCCCCTTTGCAGAACGCACCTTACAGAAAATTTCCCCACTAACAGAAAACGAGTATGCGGAGCTTGCCATTTTCGCCGCTGATGAAGTATGACCGGGAGTAAGCGGCTCACGCCGCCACAGAGCCGGAAAGTCAACAGCCTTGTAAAAAAGGAGTGCTGCAACTGCGAGCGCGGACACTGTATCTTATTGGACGACGGGGAGGAATGTGTCTGCCCGCAGCTTATTTCCTATTCGCTTTTATGCAAGTGGTTTCAGATTGCCGTACTTCCTCTTGATAAGCTGCTGTATGCAGAGCTTTTCAAGACCGAGGATAAAAAGCGTTGTACCGAGTGCGGAGCTTCTTTTGCGTCCACCTCTAACAGCGTCAAATACTGCCCGGACTGCCGGAAGCGTATTACCCGCAGACAGGCAGCGGAGCGCATGAGAAAACGGCGCGCCCTTGTTACGTAGTAGGGGCAAAAAAAGCCTTGATTTACGGGGCTTTCAGTGCTTGAAAATGACGCGGCAAGGGTTTTATACCTTATCCCCTAAAAATGACGTTCTATTGCGTAACAGATACCAAAAACGCACCTACATAAAACAGGGCGCGGACAGTCTTTTGTTGGCTGTCTGCGCCCTGTTCTTTTACTTTATTCGTGCAGTCCTTCTATATCCTTTATTCGATTTCCCAATAGGATATACAGCTCTCCATTCTCTCCCCTTATAACCAGAGTATCATTTTCATCGGAATAAGTTCCATATTCCACACATTCTATATATCCGATAAGTGTATTTCCGTCCTCAAAAGTAATTTGGATTTTACTGTCTGCGTTAATATAAGTTTCTACGCCATAACTGCCATTTTCTAATGTTATTCTGTAACATGGTGTAATACCAACCATTTTCATAATTATTCCCGTTCCTTTCCTTTCTTCCGTTCCGGCTCTTTGCCTTGCCGCAAAATATTGTCTATGTTCTGTTTGATAACGTCGTATTCCTTGACCTGTTTTTTCAGCTTGCCATAATCAGCGTAAAGGGCTTCTTTTTGCGCTTGTAGTTTCCCGTATTCTTCCTGCATGGCGGCAAGGTTGGGGAGTTTAGTAACGCCCGCCGCTTTCAGTGTCTTTACTGCCGCTTCATGGAGTATCAGACTGCTTTCCTGCTTTGCCCGGTATGCGTCCTTATCCTTTGCCCTGCGGTATGCTTCATAGACAGGTTTTGTCTTTTGGTAGGTAGTAACGTGCTTCATCAGCACCGCCATATCTGCAAGACGCTTTTCCACGCTCTTTAATGCGTCTGCTGTCTTTTCATTTTCCGCATTTACTTCCTCAATCCGGCTGACTAAATCTGCGTACTGCTCAATCTTATGTTCTGTCAAGAAATTCATAGTCTTTGCAGCCAGTTTCAGATTATGGATTTTCGCCCACTGTTCATAGCCCCGGCTCTCTTGTGCCTTGATACTGTTTTCAATGTCAATAAGCAGCGATACGCCGCGCTGCTCTTTGGGAGCTTTCGCCGCCTTTGTGCGCTTGCCTGCAATCCGTTCTTTGATTGCTTCCTCTGTATAATCTGCACCGAGGGTTTTTAAGCGGGTAAACCGTTCCTGTCCGGGAGCGCGGCAGGAGATATATTTTCCCGGTTTTATCTCATAGCCCGTTGCCTGTAACCGCTGCAACAATTCTTCAAAACTTGCTACTTGGGGGATAAGCGTATCAACGGCAATTTTCAGCTTGCCTTTCCAACTTGTACCGACCTTTTCCGCTTGATATTCTGCATAGCTTTTTCCCTTGCTGCCTTTGCCCGGAACGACGACGGACAGCCCGTTTTCCCGACACAGCTTGTCGCTCATATTCCGTATGCCGTAGTAGCTGCGCTTATTGGAATTGTACTTATGGTAGTCCACAAAGTTGACCGCGCAAAAAATGATGTGGTTATGGATATGCCCCTTGTCTATGTGGGTGGTAAGGACGTATTCGTGCTGTCCCTTTGTTGCTGCGTCGGCAAGCTGCTTTCCGATTGCATGGGCTTTCTCACAGTCCACCTCTCCCGGTTCAAACGATTGTATCAGATGAAAGGCTAAGTTGTTCCCTTTCTGCCGAGCCTGCGACAAAGTATATTCAAACTCAATATCTGCCGTTTCATAGCTGCACCCAAAGGAGGACACAAGCGTTTTCCCGTCTGTCTTATCCGGGTTTTGGATATAATCAAGGGCTTTGCTCAACGTGCTTTTAATAGGCTTAATCTTTGTAACCGCCATATCTCCGCAAGCACCCCCTTTATTTCCTCTATGTCCTCTTGGTAGACGCTGCCTGTCGCATTGACACGCTTTGCAATCTGATTGATGTTGACCCCGATTTTCTGTATCTCCGCTGTCATGACTTTTATATCGCTATGGTCTGTCTGAATGATATAGCCGTCAATGGCAATCTTGCGAAGATACGCCGCCATGTTTTGGGTAGGGACGAGCTTCATTTTCTGCTCAATCAACGCCCGTTCTTCCTCTGTTACATAGAATTTGATTTGTACTTTTCTTTTGCGTCCGTTCATGCAATCGCTCCTTTCCGTTCCGAGGGTTTGGGACACTTCCCAACAAGCAATTTTCAACCGACGCGCCGCAGCGCGGGAGGGCGAAAATACGGAAGTGGGTACCC
>ENA-OZAV01000808-OZAV01000808.1-human-gut-metagenome-genome-assembly--contig:-NODE-808-length-12504-cov-7.212788_pt1 | contig 12504 bp, 10 predicted proteins | sample MGYA00243307_ERZ653511 | MGnify/ENA primary metagenome ERZ653511 (study PRJEB26926, sample SAMN06165165) | human gut metagenome | biome: ENVO:00009003; feature: ENVO:2100002; material: ENVO:00002003...
CCTCGCCGGTAGCCTTATCAACGGTATCGGTGTAATCAATGTTGACAGCGCAGTCACCCATGGCAATGCGCTTCAGGCCCTCTTCGCCAAAGTCACGGTCCAGAATGAAGCAGGAGCTCACCAGGTGTGCGCCCTTCTTGGTCTTGACCAGCTGCAGAGCGGGGCGGATGGTATCGGCGGTGGAGTAAGTAGCGCCGCCCAGCAGGCAGTCAGCCTTGCCCATCTTGACCAGCATGGTGCCGAAGTAGTTGGACTTCTTCAGCATTGCGGTGCACTCTTCAGCGGTCTGCTTGCCCTTGCGCAGCTCGACCATGGTGTTCACCATCTCGTCGAAACCTGCGTAGTTCTCAGGGTCAATGATCTCAGCAGCGGAAATATCAAAATTGCCTGCGGCAGCAGCAGCCTTGCACTCAGCCTCGTTGCCCACCATGACAACCTTCAGAACGCCCTCGGCCAGCAGCTTGCTGGCTGCCTCCAGGATGCGGGGGTCATTGCCCTCGGTAAAAACGATCGTCTTGGGGTTTGCCTTCAGCTGTGCTACCAGCGGTGCGAACATATCAGCCATTGTTGATTACCTCCGAATTAACTATCCAAAATTCACATCCGGGTGCCTGTTGGACACAAGGATGCCTTTCTCTTTTATTCTAGCACACCCGGCAAAAAGTTCAAGACAAAATTGGCTTTTTGTGCTATTATTTTAGGAGAAAAACATTTTTTATTTGTGAATAAATTATCATTCAGCTGCAAGGAGATCAAACTGCTATGGATTGGGATACATTAAAGGCCGAGTGCCTTGCCTGCCGCAGATGTGAGCTGTGCACTGACCGCACCCATGTGGTGTTCGGGCAGGGTGTCCAGACTGCTGAGGTGCTGTTCGTGGGCGAAGGCCCGGGCCAGAGCGAGGACGAGCAGGGCCTGCCCTTTGTGGGCCGCAGCGGCCAGCTGCTGGACAAATACCTGTTTGCCATCGATCTGGACCGGAGCAAAAACTGCTACATTGCCAACATCGTCAAGTGCCGCCCGCCCCAGAACCGTGACCCGCTGCCCACCGAGAGCGAGGCCTGTATGCCCTGGCTCCGGGAGCAGTTCAAGCTGCTGCAGCCAAAGATCGTGGTCTGCCTGGGCCGCATCGCCTCTCAGCGGATGATCCGCACCGATTTCTCCGTGACCAAGGAGCACGGCACCTTTGTGCAAAAGAACGGCGTATGGTTCATGGGCACCTTCCATCCCGCCGCCCTGCTCCGGCAGGCGCAGAACAAACCCGCCGCCTTTGCGGATTTTGTGGCCCTGCGGGATAAAATCAACGAAGTCTGTCTGCATACCTATTAACCCTTCCGCCCAAGTATCATCTCCCTTCATTTTTGCATACCCTAAAGCAAAAGTGAGGTGTTCTGATATGAAAACGATCCAAAGCCGTTCCCCCGATTTCTTTCTGGGGGCCACCACACCGGCGGGCTTCAAGGGTTATTTTGAGCCGCTGCGCCGGGAGCCCGGGATGCAGATGCTTCTCATCAAAAGCGGGCCGGGATGCGGCAAATCCACCTTGATGAAGCATCTGGCCCAGGCCGCCGAGCAGCAGGGCCAGCGCATCGAAAAGATTCACTGTGCCAGCGACCCGGACAGTCTGGACGGGGTCATCTTCCTCGACCAGAAACGCGCCATCATCGATGCCACCGCGCCCCATGTGGTGGAGCCGGACGCGCCCGGGGCTGATGAGCTGGTGGTGAGCCTGTACCACACCATCGATGCCGGAAAGCTGGCTCCCCACCGGGACGAGGTCAAGGCCCTGTTTGCCCGGAATGCCGCCCTGCGGGGCCGGGCAGCCCGGTATATCGCATCGGCGGGCAGCCTGATGCTGGACAGCCGCCGGGCCGAGGCCTGCAGCGCCAACTTTGAAAAGGTGCGCCGCTACGTCAAGCGGCTCTGCACCCGGCTGCTTCCCCGCACCGAGGGCACCGCCAGCGAGGAGCTTCGGCTGCTCTCAGCCATTACCCCCAAGGGGATGGTATTCTACCGGGGCACGGTGGAAGCGCTGGCCGACCGGTATGTGGTATTCCGGGATGATTACGGGGCGGTCTCCCGCCTGCTGCTGGAACTCATCCGGGCCGAAGCGCTGGCCCGGGGCTACCACATCATCACCTGCCCCTGCGCCATGCACCCTGAAGATCAGATCGACCACATCTTCATCCCGGCCCTGCGGCTGGCTTTTTTGACCGACAACCTCTGGCATCCCATCCAGCTGCCCGGCGTGCAGGCCGTGCGCTGCACCCGCTTTGTGGACCGGGAGAACCTGTCCGGCTTCCGCGCCCGCCTGCGCTTCAACGACCGTGCCGCCTCCGAGCTCATCGACCAGGCTGTCGCCCTGATGGCTCAGGCCAAGAACTGCCATGATGAGCTGGAGACTTATTACCGGGCCGCCGTGGATTTTGACCAGGTGAATGCTGTTGCAGCAAATTGTCAAAAGATTCTGGGTCTCGGGTAGGCCCTGCTGTTAAACCCCACCGTCAGCCCTTTGGGCTGCCACCGCCCCTAGTAGGGGCGGCCTTGGCAAAGCGATGTAGTTTGTGCGTAAAGGGGAACCCCAAAAAACTTTACGTAACGCCAGAGGCCCCACTATTAGGGGGGGCTGGCGAGCGATAGCGAGACTGAGGGGTTTAGTTTCCCAACATACTGTGCACAACCTGAAAGGAAGTGAACCCCATGCCAACCATCCGTCTCTCTGTCCGGGAGCTGGTGGAGTTCCTGCTCCGCACCGGCAGTATCGACAGCCGCTTTACCGGCTTTGACCGGGCCAACGAGGGCGCACGCATCCACCGCAGGCTCCAGAAGGCGGCGGGTGAAGGCTACGCCGCTGAGGTGTTCCTCACGGCAGAGCGGACGATGGAGGGAATCGGGTTCACCATCGAGGGCCGTGCCGACGGCATTTTTACCGATGAGGACGGCACGGTGGTCATCGACGAGATCAAGACCACCGCCGCGCCCACCGATGCCATCACGGAGGACATGAACCCCTGCCACTGGGCACAGGGCATGGCCTACGGGGCCATCTGCGCCGAGCAGCGGGAGCTGGAAACACTGGATGTCCGACTGACCTATTACCAGATCGACACTGATGAGATCATCCGCTATACCCGGCACTTCTCCGCCGCTGAGCTGGATGCGTTTCTCAACGACCTGCTGCGGCAGTATCTTCCCTGGGCACGGCGGCAGCTGGACTGGGTGGAAGCCCGAGACCGAAGCCTTGGGGCCCTGCAATTTCCGTTTCCAGCTTACCGTCCCGGGCAGCGCGCCCTTGCCGGGGAGGTCTATCGCGCCTGTGCTGCGGGCAAGGCAGAGCAGAAGGGCGGTACCCGGCTGTTCTGCCAGGCACCCACCGGCATCGGCAAAACGATGAGTGCCCTCTTCCCTGCCCTGAAAGCCATGGGCGAGGGCAAGGGGGAAAAGATCTTCTACCTGACCGCCCGCAACACGACACAGGCCGCTGCTGAGGATGCACTGGCCCGCCTGCGGGCGGCAGACCCGGCGCTTTCCCTGCGCAGCGTGACCCTGACCGCCAAGGAGAAGGCCTGCCTGTGCAAGGATGCTGAGGGCCGTCCCGCCTGCCTGCCGGAAGCCTGCCCCTACGCCAACGGCTACTACGAGCGGCTGAAGGATGCGCTGGCCGACCTGCTGGACAGCGCCGTCCCCTATGACCGGGCCGCCCTGACCGAGACTGCCCGGCGGCACAGGGTCTGCCCCTTTGAACTGGGGCTGGACCTGAGCGAGTGGTGTGACGTGGTCATCGGAGACTACAACTATCTGTTCGACCCCACCGTGCACCTGCGGCGCTTTTTCGATGCGGCGGGCGACTACATTTTTCTCATCGACGAAGCCCACAACCTGCCGGACCGGGCCAGAGCCATGTACTCGGCGCGGTTCTGCAAGAGCAGCCTGACCGATGCCAGACGGGCCATCGGCAAAGGAAAAAGCGCACTGAAAACTGCGTTGGCAAAGGCAGACAAAGGCTTTCTGGGAGCACGGCGGGCGGTAACGAAGCTGGCCCCCCGCCGGGGTTCAGCGCCCACCGAATCGCCGGCAGAGGATTTCACCCAACAGACCAGCCTTCTGGACACCGAACCGGCAGAAGCCGCCTTCCCGCTGCCGGAGCCTTTGCTGGCGCAGGATGGCACGGTCTTTTTGCAAGAGCTGCCGAAGGAGCTGCTCCGGCTGCTGTTCAGCCTGCAGCCTCCCCTGCAGGACTGGCTGGAGGCCAACCCGGAGGCCGATGCCCACGCCCAGCTGCTCGAGCTCTACTTTGCGGTGCAGGATATCACCCGGGCGGCAGAGCGGTACGACGCGCATTTTGTCACCCAGCTGACAGCCCGGGGCAGCGAGCTGGAATGGGAGCTGCTCTGCCTTGACCCTGCCCCCTTTGTGGATGCCAGCCTTGCCGCTGGGCGGGCCGCGGCACTGTTCAGCGCAACACTCACCCCGCCGGGCTACTACCGCTCCGTTCTGGGCTGTTCCGATGCCCGGGCTGTGGCACTGGAAAGCCCGTTTCCGCCCGAACATCTGGGGCTCTACTGCCTGCCCGGCATCTCCACCCGCTACCGGGATCGGGAGGCCAGTGTGCAGGCCGTCTCGGATGCGCTGGCCGCACTGGCCCGGGCCAAGGTGGGCAACTATCTGGCCTTTTTCCCCAGCTATGCCTATCTGCGGCAGGTGCACGAGGACTTCACCGCCCGTTACCCGGACATCGGGACGCTGGCCCAGGAGAGTGGTCTGGACGACGCGGCCCGGGCAGCCTTTCTGGAACAGTTCGGCCCAAGCCCCGCAAAAACGCTGCTGGGCTTCGGGGTCATGGGCGGCATCTTTGGCGAGGGCGTGGATCTGGTGGGCGACCGGCTCATCGGGTGTGCCATCGTGGGGGTGGGCCTGCCTCAGGTGAACCCCCGGCAGGAGATCCTGCGCCACTACTATGACGAGGCGGGCGGCACCGGTTTCGACTACGCCTACCGCTTCCCAGGCATGAACAAAGTGCTGCAGGCGGCGGGCCGGGTCATCCGCACGCAGGAAGACAGGGGCGTGGTGCTTCTGCTGGATGACCGCTTTGCCCGCGCCGAATACACCCGCCTGTTCCCCCGCCACTGGCACCAGCTCCAATACCTGCGCAGCACCACAGAGCTGGAGCAGCAGCTTGCCGTCTTCTGGGCACGGAACCAATAGAAAAAAGCCTGTCAGCGCAAAAACCGACAGGCTTTTTCTCATGCTCCGGACATTTTCCGGCTCTTACTTCTTTCTGGGCAGGGATCTGCGCAGTTCATCCCAGGCAGTCATCTCCACCAATGTGGTGGCCCGCAGGGCGGCAAACGCTTCATCCAGATACTGCATCTCGCTCACCGCACGCATGGCGTGATCCGAAATGCACCACTTCCCAACGACCGTCTGCGCCATCCAGTAGACCATCCGCTCGGTCTTTTTCCGCTGTTTGGTGCCCTCGCGGTAGCGGTCGGTGTTCTCCGCATCGTTCACGGGAACGCCTGCCGCTTTCAGCATCTCACAGCACTCCCAGGCTGCATCCACGATCATCCTGCGCTGTTCCACTGTGGTACGGGAAAGTTCCCCATCCACCGCATAGCAGGCATAGGCGCAGGGCAGGATAAAGGCGATGTGGCTCTTGAGCCACTCGTCCATATCGCTGTAATAGGTCAGCTTGTAATGAGTCCCCTCAAAGGCAGCCTGCAGCCGCAGGCGGAATGCGCCGGACAGGGGTGCGGTTGCTCCGCCGACGGTCATTCCCATCCCCATGTGCACACTGACCAGCCGGTCATGCTCCCGGCGGCCTGCATTGTTCTGGAAGCCAAAGGCGATCTTATCCACCGGGCGCTGCATGGCCTGCAGCATCTCCTGCGCATAGGGATCATTGCCCACAAAGATGAAGTACTGGCTCCGGTTTGCTTTGAGGATGGGCAGCACATCGGCCAGCTGCCCGGCCTGCACCGTGACAAACACAAGGTCATACACATCCTCGGGGGCCAGCATATCTGTCGTCTGCATCCGATCCACCGTTGTTTTCCGCTGGAGCATGTGGCGGATGGTCAGGCCCTTCTGGTCAATGACCTCCTTCCACTCGCCCCGGGCCAGCAGGGTGACCACATTTTTCTTGTTCTGTGCCAGACTGTGGGCCAGCTGACAGCCCTGAACGCCTGCGCCGTACACCAAGATCCTCATAACGAGATACCTCCTGTTTTGCATGATCAGCCCGGCCAGAAACACCGGGCTGTTACTTTTTCAGGAACGAGAAGAAGCCCTTTTTCTCATAGGGCCGGGTCTGCACGCCGGTCACGGTGTAGCCCGTTTCGGCAATGGCAGCCTTCAGCGCCTCCACATCCACCGGCTGCTCCGAGACGATGACCGTCTCGCCCTTGGTGTGGGAAGAAGTCACCTTGTTCACCCGGGCGGTCTTGCGCACCACATCATTGATGTGGCTCTCGCACATACCGCACATCATACCATCGACCCTCAGGATCGTTTCTACCATTGTTGTCCCCTCCATACTGTATCTGCGGCCCCCCTGTCAAACTGCACAAGTCCAGCCCGCTGTTTTCGTCATTTTGTTAGTTTTAGCTAACTCATTGCAGAAACAAAAAGGCTCCTGCCCCGCACAGCACTGCTCTGCGGAACTTTGCCGATCTGTTTTCAGTTTTATCATACCATACCGGTGGGCAAATTTCAAGCTGCCCGCAAAACCGGCCGGGGGACTTTATCAAAGGGTCAGTTCATGGAAAACAGCGCTGCTTTCCAGCTCTTTCCATTGCATCGTGTTTCCTTCCAGGGTCATGTAGCTGTGGGGGCTGTTCTCCTTGGGGATGCTCACAGAACCCGGGTTCAGATAAAGATTTCCCTGCCCGAACTCTGTCCAGGCCGGAACATGGGTGTGCCCATGCAGCAGCACATCTCCGGGGGCCAGCGGCGGCAGATTTTTCACATGATAGATATGCCCGTGGGTCGCATAAATGAGCCGCCGCCCCACCGGAAGCACCGCATAATCGGCCAGCACCGGGAATTCCAGCACCATCTGGTCCACCTCGGCATCACAGTTGCCCCGCACGCAGAGCAGCTTCTCCTTTTTCCCGTTCAGCAGGGGGATGACCTCCTTGGGGGCGTACTCTCGGGGCAAGTCGTTGCGGGGGCCGTGGTAGAGCAGGTCGCCCAACAGGAACAGCCGGTCGGCTCCCTCCCGCTCAAAGGCCTCCAGCATTTTGCGGCAGTAGTAGGCCGACCCGTGCAGGTCTGACGCGATCATCCATTTCATGGCAGATCCTCCTTTTGTGCGTTCTGTTCTTATTTTACCGCCGCCGCGCCCCTTGTCAAGGGCAAGGGCCCGCTGTAAAAAGTCATACTTTTATTTTAAAAAGTCCTTGACAAGTATCCCTGTGATGTGGTATCTTTGAGCCAATAAAATATCGTGTGGATTTTTACAGCATTCTGCAACTTTTCGCCACACAATGGTACAAAAGCCATTGTGTGGCTTTTGCTTTGCCTTCAAATCCAAATCTGACCCTCAGGAGCAATGAAAATGAACGATACTTTTATGAAAACCAGACCGGTATTCCCGCTGCTGCTCTCCATGGCCCTGCCCAACGTCATCTCAATGCTGGTGAACAGCCTGTACAACATCGTGGACAGCCTCTTTGTGGCCCAGATCAGCGAGCAGGCCATGACGGCGCTTTCGCTGGTGTTTCCCATCCAGAACTTTGTCAATGCAGTGGCCATCGGCTTCGGCATCGGCATCAATGCCCAGATCGCACTTTACCTCGGCGCAGGCGACCACGAAAACGCCAACCGGGCCGCCACCCATGGCATGATGTTCTCCCTGCTGCACGGTGTGTTGGGCATGGCCCTCTGCATTGCCATCATGCCCGGCTTCCTGCGCCGCTTCACTACCGATCCCACTCTGGTGGACATGGGCGTGACCTACTCCACCATCGTGTTCCTGTTCTCGCTGGTCAACATGGCAGACCTCGCCTTTGAGAAGATCTTCCAGTCCGTGGGCCGGATGAACGTTGCCATGGTGGCGCTGATCACCGGCTGCGTGACCAACATCGCCCTCGACCCTGTCCTCATCTTCGGCCTTGGGCCGGTGCCCGCCCTGGGCATTGCCGGTGCGGCCCTTGCCACCGGCATCGGGCAGGCCGTTTCCCTTGTGGTCTACCTCTATGTCTACTGCACCACCGAAGTCGCCGTCCGCTTCTCCCGCCGCTGCCTGCGGTTCGATGCCGCCCTTGACGGCAAGCTCTATGCCATCGGCGTACCGGCCATCCTGAATCTGGCCCTGCCCAGCCTGCTGGTCACCTTCCTGAACGGCCTGCTGGCGGTCTACTCCCAGAGCTATGTGACGGTGCTGGGCATCTACTACAAACTCCAGACCTTCCTTTACCTGCCGGCCAACGGCATCGTGCAGGGGATGCGCCCGCTGGTGGGCTACAACTACGGTGCCCGGGAGCATGGCCGTGTGTCCAGGCTCTACAACCTGACACTGGGCCTGAGCGCTGGGATCATGGCCATTGGCACCCTGCTCTGCCTGACCATTGCAGGCCCGCTGATGGGTCTGTTCACCTCTAACCCCGAGACCATCGCCATCGGCCAGACCGCCCTGCGGATCATCTGCCTGGGGTTCATCGTCTCGGCAGTGTCTACCACCTCCTCCGGCGCGCTGGAGGGTCTGGGCAAGGGCGTGCCCTCGCTGGTCATCTCCCTCTGCCGCTACATCATCTTCATCATGCCCATTGCGTGGGTGCTGTGCGGCCGCATGGGCCCTACCGGTGTCTGGCACGCCTTCTGGATCACAGAGGCCCTCTCTGCCGTGATCGCCTACGCGGTATATCACAAGGCAGTCCATCAGAAATAACCCTCTCTAACAAAAATTCCCGCTCGATGGAGCGGGAATTTTTTGTTATCATCTCTTCTTTTGTGGAAGGCTGCTCTCAGATCAGGCCCAGAGTTTTGAGTTCCCTTGCCACGCCGTCCTCCGTCACAGCCGGGCAGATGCGGTCGCAGAGCTTTTTCAGGTTGTCAGAGCCATTGGCCATGCAGACGCTGATGCCTACCACATCGGTCATCTGCAGGTCATTGTCGCTGTCGCCAAAGCCGATGGTATCGGCCAGCGAACACCCCAGATCATCACAGATGGCCTTGATGCCGGTGCCCTTGTTGAACTTGCGGTTGATGAGTTCCCCGTTGACGATGGCTGACGGGTTATCCCCCAGCCGGGACTCACAGAAGATGAACTGATCCTCATACAGCTGCTTTGCCTCAGCAAGGCAGGCCTCGTTGGGGGCGATGAACACCACCTTGTAAACCGGCTCTCCGTGGTATTCCTCAATGGGCCGGATGGTCATGCCATACTCCATCGTTTTGCGCCAGCGCTCGGCCTCGCTGTTCAGCTGCCCCGGCTTGCGGGGGAACAAATGGGCGAACCGCTCGATCATCTTGATGCCGCCGTAAGTATCGTCCCGGGCTTCCAGTGTACACTCGGCACCGGCACGCCCCAGCACCTCCCGCAGACCCTCGACCTGCGCAGGCTCCATGGGAAGATCCACGAGAATTTTCCCATCACAGCCTACATAGCCGCCTGCAGAGCAGACAAAGCCATCGAAACCGTAGGCAAGCAGCGGTTTCGTCATGCGCAGGTTGCGCCCGGTGCACAGAAACACCTTGTGGCCGTTGGCCCGGGCCTGCCGGATGGCCTCCACGGCACTGGCCGGAACGGTCATCTCACCGGGCGGCAGTAAAGTACCGTCAATATCCAGAAAAATCAGTTTTTGCTTCATGTTTTCCTCACTCTTTCACTGCCAGTTCATGGTAATGCCGCGAATCAGCAGACCCACGGCCAGGATCGCCAGCAGTACCAGCAGAACGGTGCGGTTTGCCTGTTTCTGCTTCTGTCTGGCCCGGGCACGGCTGTTCCGGCTGCTGCCCTGCTTCCGGTTCTGGGGTCTGCTGCCGGAGCTGCGGCCGCTCGTGTTCTGCTTTGTGCTGCTGCGGCGGGAAGCACTGCCGGAAGTCCCCTCTTTTTTCCTGCCCGCAGTGTTCTGGCCGGACTTTGCCGCGCGGGGTGCTTTCTCTTCCGGGGCCGCCGACGCAATGGGCTTTTTGGCCCCGCAGCGGCTCAGATAATCCTCAGCCAGCCGATAATACTGGCCCAGCTCGCTGGTGCGCAGGGGCGCGCCTGCATAGCCTTCTTCCAGTGCTTCCACGGCCTCGTTGAAGAGGATCGCCGCCTGCGCAGCCGCCGTGCGGTCGGAGGCATGGGCCGCTTCGTTGCGGGCGGTGCGCACCGCGTTGCAGGCCCGGCGGGCAGCAGCGGGGTGCTCCGTATTGCCCAGCAGATCCAGCGGACGGGCAGCATCCTTTTCAGGGTCCAGCAGCACCCGCATACACAGGGTGGTATCCAGCTGCTGCCAGCTGTTTCGGCCCGCCAGATCGGGCAGACGGTCATAATATTCGGGGCTCTCCTGCTGGCGGGTACGGATGTGATCCAGCAGGGCTCCCAGGCTGTGCTCCCCGGGTTTGTTCTCCCAGTGCCAGCGCAGCAGCTTGCGGCTGATCTCATCGCAAGTAGTTTTGATCTCAAAAGCGGTTTGCAGTGCTTCGTCAGGCATAACGTTTCTCCTTCGTACAACCAAAAAACGGAGGAAGCGCAGCCTCCTCCGTCATTCATTTACATCATAAACTGATAATAGACGAAGCCCCACAACGCAATGCCTGCGCAGACGATGGCGGTGATGGGCGGGACCCAGCGGACGAGGGTCTCGGCAATGCCGTCACGGCTCTCTTCCTCATCGTCCTCCTCATCGTACTGCTCCACCTCGGGTTCCGGCTGGCGGGCCGGGGCGGCACGGCGGGCAGCAGCAGGCATCACACGGGTGCCCTCGTCATCCACAGCCGCTGCACCGCTGCCGGGGAACGCCGCGCGGGTGGCGGCATCCAGCACCCGGGTAGGCTCTGCTTCCGGAGCAGGGGTGTGTTCCACCGGCGGTGCAAAGCTGGTCGGAGCGCCGACAGGCTCTGCCGGGCGGGCCGTCGGGATGACCCGAGTGGGTTCTGCCTGCACCGGCGCGCTGGCCACGATGCGGGTCGGCTCTTCCTGCGGAGCGGCGCTCACCACGCGGGTGGCCTCCGCCGCCGGGGCCTGCTCTGCAGGGGCGGCCTTCTGGCCGGGCTGCAGCAGGGTGTTCAGGGCGTTCTGCAGCAGGATGCGGTCACAGCCGCACTCGGTGCAGTAGACCGTGTCCTCTTCCTTCGGGTGGAAGGAACCGCAGGCACAGTACCAGCCGTTCTCGAACACCTGCGGCATATACTTGAGGCCGGTGCGGTTCATCCGGCTTTCCAGTGCCTTTTCCAGCTCCGGACTCAGGCGGCGCGGGGCCGGCAGGCGGACGCGCTTGATGGCATCCAGATGCACGACCTTTTTGCCGCTGTATACGTTCTTCAGGACCACATCCACGCTGGTGATGGCCTTCTGGGTCACGAACACGGCATCGTCCATGCCAAAGCTCTCACCGGGCTTGACCTCGATCTCGCGGTATTCAAAGGCATCCTCACACAGGATGATGTCGTCCACGCCCTTGCACTTGAAGTGGATTTCCAGTGCAGTCAGGGTGACCTTGGAGATGTTCTTGAAGGTCAGGCAGACTGCGTTCTCGCCGCTGAGTTCGCCCTTGAGCAGTTCCACACAGACAAACTGCACCGGGCTGCCCGGGGTATAATAGTTGGCCCGGGTGCGTGCGACCGGGTTAAAATTTTCCTCCACGACACTCGCTCCCTTCGATCATTCGTTTTCCTGCGGGGCATCCTGCGCCGGGTCGGGCATTTCCTCGCCCAGCACGGCCTGCTCCGCCTGTTCAGCGGGCTCTGCGCTCTCGGCAGGCTCTGCGGTCTCCACAGGGGCCGCCGGTGCGGCGGGTTCCTGTGCAGGCTCGTCGCCGTCACGCGGGAGCAGCTTGCCGCCGGCCATCACGGTGTTGAACTCCTTCTCGTTGAGCTTTTCGCGTTCCATCAGAGCCTGTGCCAGCGCATGGAGCTGGTCGATGTGCTCCGTCAGGGTGCGGCGGCAGGTCTCGTAAGCCTCATCGATGATATCCCGCATCTCGCCGTCGATCTCGGCAGCGGTGCTCTCGCTGTAGCCCTTGCCCTGGGTGAAATCACGGCCCAGGAAGGTCTCCTCCTGCGAGGTGCCGTAGACCACAGGGCCCAGGCGCTCGGAGAAGCCGTACTTGGTGATCATCTGGCGGGCAATGTTGGTTGCCTGCTGCAGGTCGTTGGAGGCACCGGTGGAGATATCCTCCAGGATCAGCTGCTCGGCCACACGGCCGCCCAGGCTGGAAACGATATCCTCGAACATCTCACCCTTGGTCACGTAGCTGCGATCCTTTTCAGGCAGATACATAGTGTAGCCGCCAGCCTGGCCGCGGGGGATGATGGTGATCTCATGCACACGGGGATGGTGCTTGCAATAGAAGC
>ENA-OZAV01000831-OZAV01000831.1-human-gut-metagenome-genome-assembly--contig:-NODE-831-length-12311-cov-5.575963_pt1 | contig 12311 bp, 7 predicted proteins | sample MGYA00243307_ERZ653511 | MGnify/ENA primary metagenome ERZ653511 (study PRJEB26926, sample SAMN06165165) | human gut metagenome | biome: ENVO:00009003; feature: ENVO:2100002; material: ENVO:00002003...
ATACGAGATCCTGAGATGTCTCGTGGGCTCGGAGATGTGTATAAGAGACAGTCGGAATACCGTACCGCCCCATCAGATCTTTTGCAAACTCCTTGCTCGACTCGATGCGGGCCGCCGCCTTCGTCGGGCCGAAAATACGAAGTCCCTCCTCACGGAAGCGATCGACGATACCGGCCACGAGCGCCGCTTCGGGCCCTACCACCGTGAGGTCGATCTCTTTTTCACGAGCAAGGGAAAGCAATCCCTCGACATCGGTATCCTTGACCGGCACACACTCGGCCTGACGAGCGATACCCGCATTGCCGGGAGCGCAATATATCTTCGAAACCTGCGACGAACGCGACAACGCATCGACGACGGCATGTTCGCGGCCACCGCCGCCTACGACTAAAACTTTCATAACCTATCGTTTATTCCCGACCGCACTTTCCGCAAAGAGCGGCTCGGAAATCGTCCATAAAAAATAATCCGACCGACGGACACGAAATCCGCAGTTTAATGTTTGAAATGACGCATCCCGGTAAACAACATCGGAATACCCGATTCATTGGCCTTCCGGATCGAATCCTCGTCCCGGACGCTGCCTCCCGGCTGCACGATCGCCTCGACGCCGCTCGCAGCCGCCAGGCTCACGCAGTCGTCGAAGGGGAAAAAGCCGTCCGAAGCCAGTACCAGCCCTTCGGTCACACCCTGGGCATGGGCCTGCTTGAGCGCGAGTTCCGCCGAGCCGATGCGATTCATCTGACCCGCTCCGACACCCAGCGTACGACCGTCCTTCACCACTACGATAGCGTTCGACTTCACATGCTTGACAATACGCCAGCCGAAATCGAGATCGGCGAGCTGCCTTTCCGTCGGCCGCTTCTCCGTCACGCACATATCCGCCGTCACGGGACGTGTTTCGAGGTCGAGGTCCTGCACCAGCAATCCTCCCGTCACACTCACCAACTGGCGCTGCTTCGCATCGCTCTTCTCCATCGGAACTTCGAGCAGACGCAGATTCTTCTTCGTCGAGAGCACTTCGAGGGCTTCGGGCGTAAACGAAGGGGCCATGATGATCTCCAGAAAAATCGGCTTCATCAATTCGGCCGTCTCACGGGTCACAGGTCGGTTCAGGGCGACGATACCGCCGAAAATCGACACTTTGTCGGCCTCGTAAGCCTTCGTCCAGGCACCCGCCGCATCCCGCCCCACCGCAGCACCGCAGGGATTCATATGTTTGAGTCCCACGCAGAACGGCTCATCGAACTCCCGCACGATCGCAAGGGCTGCGTTGGCATCCTGTATGTTATTGTAGGACATCTCCTTGCCATTGAGCTGCCGGGCATAGGCCAGCGAATAGGGCACCCGTTCGCCGCTGCGGTAGAACTTGGCCTGCTGGTGCGGATTCTCGCCGTAGCGGAGCGGCTGAACCAGATCGAACTCCAGGAACAACTTCTCGTCGAGCCCCGCTTTTTCACGCATGTACGTAGCGATCATCGCATCGTACTCGGCGGTATGGGTATATGCCTTGGCCGAGAGCTGCAACCGCAATCGGGGAGTCGTATTGCCGTATCCCCTAATCTCCGCAAGGATCGTGTCATAATCCGCCGGGTCGCACACTACGGTCACGTCCTTGTAGTTCTTGGCCGCACTGCGCAACATCGAAGGTCCGCCGATGTCGATATTCTCGATCGCCTCGTCCATCGTCACCCCTTCGCGGGCGATCGTCTGACGGAAGGGATAGAGATTCACGCACACCATGTCGATGAACTCGATGCCGTTCTCCCGCAACGCTTTCAGGTGGTTCGGATCGTCGCGGCGAGCCAGCAGGCCGCCGTGCACCTTGGGATGGAGCGTCTTGACACGTCCGTCGCAGATCTCCGGGAACCCCGTCACATCGCTGATGTTGATCACCTCCACGCCGCTTTCAGCCAACAGTTTCATCGTACCGCCGGTGGCGATCACCTGCCAGCCGAGCTCTCGAAGTCCGCGCGCGAACTCCACCACGCCGGTCTTATCGCTCACACTGATTAATGCTCTCATATTGCTAATTTATATAGGCAATCATATCTTTCAATATACCATTTCCGACGATCTCAACACCGAATCCGAGAGTCGCTTATTCGCGGTCCAATGACCGCATTTACCACTCCGCCTTCCCCTAATCCTTTCTCGAAAGGGACTCGGGTCGCTGCATTTCCAAAGAGGTACACTAAAGGATATGATCGCGTTAATATATACGTAGTTTTATCGTTTTCGACTCGCGGTCGCCGTTATTCACGGTATCCGACGATGTGTTTCCAGGTCCGAATCCGCACTAAACCGCGACGTTCCCGCGATCCTATTGCTCCGCAACCAACTTTGCCACCGTTTCCACATACAGCGGATGTTCGACGGCATGCACCCGGGCTTCCAGCTCTTCCGGATCGCTCCCCAGATACTCGAAAGCCCGCTGGGCGATGATCCGGCCCCCGTCGAGCTCTCCGTTCACATAGTGGATCGTCACGCCGAAGACCTTGACGCCGTAAGCAAAGGCATCGGCAATGGCATGCGCCCCCTTGAACGCAGGCAACAGCGAGGGATGAATATTGACGATCCGGTCGCGGTACGCCTCCAGCACCACATCGGAAAGGATGCGCATATACCCCGCCAGACAGATCAGCTCGACCCTTTCGGCCCGAAGCCTGCGGACGATCTCCCGTTCGTAGTCGGCTTTCGAAGGGTACTCTTTGGGGTTGAACGTAAAAGTCGGAATACCGTAACGGGCAGCCCGCTCGTTCACGAAAGCCCCCGGCTTGTCGCAGACCATGAGGGCGATGCGGGCCGCAATGCGCCCATCGGCACAAGCCGCAGCCAATGCTTCGAAGTTGGAGCCGTTTCCGCTGGCGAATACTGCGATCGTCTTCATCGCCCTATCGGATTTCCACGCCCGGACGATCCGTCGCCCGGCCGATCACCGAAGCTTTCTCGCCCTGTTTCTCCAAAATGGCAATCACTTCGGAAGCCTCATCCTGCGAAACCGCGATCACCATACCGATACCCATGTTGAAGATATTGAACATCTCGCGGTGAGCGATCTTGCCGTATTTCTCCAACAGGCGGAACACGGGCAGGATCTCCCACGTCCCCTCGTGAATCTCGATACCCTGGCCCTCGCTCAGGATGCGGGGAATATTCTCGTCGAAACCGCCGCCCGTGATATGACTGATGCCGTGCACGTTACAGGCTCGGATCACTTCGAGCACCTGTTTCACGTAAATTTTGGTCGGCGTCAGGAGCACCTCGCCCAACACACGGCCGTCCAATTCGGGATAAGCCTTGCGAAGATCCAGTCCTGCATCGGCAACCACCTTACGCACAAGGCTGAAACCGTTCGAATGGACACCGCTCGACGCGATACCCACCAACACGTCGCCCACACGCACCTTCGTACCGTCGATCAGGCGCGACTTCTCGACCACGCCGCACGTGAAGCCCGCAATATCGTACTCGCCGCCGGCATACATGCCCGGCATCTCGGCCGTTTCGCCGCCGATGAGTGCACAGCCGGCCTGACGGCAGCCTTCGGCCACACCCGCCACGATCGCTTCGATCTTCGCAGGCTCGTTGTGCCCCACGGCTACATAATCCAGGAAGAAGAGCGGCTCGGCCCCCTGCGCCAGCACGTCGTTCACGCACATAGCCACGGCGTCGATGCCGATCGTGTCGTGCTTATCCATCTCGAAAGCCAGCTTGAGCTTGGTTCCCACGCCGTCGGTACCGCTCACGAGCACCGGCTCCTTGACATTAAGCGCCGAGAGATCGAACATTCCGCCGAAGGCGCCGATGTTACCCATCACGCCCAACCGCGAGGTCGAAGCCACGTGTTTCTTGATGCGGCGCACCACTTCGTATCCGGCCTCGAGGTTCACACCGGCCTTTTCATAACTTTCCGCCATAACAATAGTTGGTTTTAGCTGTTTCCTGAATATTTCCACCCGATGTTTTCGAAATACGCATGCAGGACAGGTTCTTCCCTGACACCGCAGATCGAAAACGAAGCGGTTTGTTTAACATTTTTCTTTTTTGTTCGCCTCCTCGATCGTCCCGTAAAGCGACGTCGGATAATTGCCCGTGAAGCAGGCCATGCACAACTCGCAGCGATTGCCCGCCTTCAGCAAGGCATCGGGCGAGAGGTAAGCCAGCGAATCGGCTCCGATATACTCGCACGCCTCCGGAACCGACATGCGGGCGCACAGCAGCTCCTCGTACGTCGAAGTATCAACACCGTAAAAACAGGGATTCTTGAACGGAGGGCTGGCGATGCGGACATGAACTTCCGTGGCCCCCGCCTCACGCAACAGACGCACAATGCGCCGGGAGGTGGTACCGCGCACGATCGAATCGTCAATCAGCACCACACGCTGCCCCGAAACGATACCGCTCACCGACGAAAGTTTCATCCGCACGCCCTTCTCACGCATCGACTGCGACGGCTGGATGAAGGTGCGGCCGATGTATTTGTTCTTGATAAGTCCCATCTCGTAGGGAAGACCGCTCGCTTCGGCGTATCCCATGGCAGCGCTCAAACTCGAATCGGGCACTCCGACCACGATGTCCGCGTCTGCCGGCGCCTCCTTGTAGAGCAAGCGTCCCGACTCCTTGCGGAAGGCGTGCACGTTACGACCCTCGATGTCGCTGTCCGGGCGGGCGAAATAGATATACTCCATCGCACACATCATATGGCGCTTGAACATCGAATAGTCGCTGCTGCGGATGCCGTGCCGGTCGATCGTAACGATCTCGCCAGGCTCTACGTCACGCACGAATTCGGCACCCACCACCTCGAAAGCACAGGTTTCGCTGCTGACGACATAGCCGCCTCCCAACTTGCCGATCGACAAGGGCCGCAGACCGTGTTTGTCACGGCAGGCATAGATGCGGTTGGCCGTCATCACCAGAAACGCGAACGCTCCTTCGAGCATATTGAGCGCCTCGATGATCGAATAGATACGGGGCCGGTTGTGGTTGCGTACCTCCTTTTTGATCAGGTGGGCGAACACTTCGCTGTCCGAAGTGGACTGGAAAAGACTGCCCTTGTTCTCCAGGTAGTTGCGCAGCAGATCCGCATTGACGATATTTCCGTTGTGGGCCAATGCGAAATCACCCGTATTATGATGGAACAGAAAAGGCTGTATATTCTCCGTCCCGCCGCCACCGGCCGTCGAATAACGGACATGACCGATGGCCATATCGCCCGCAAGGTTTGCCAGCTTGGCTTCGTTGAACACCTCCGTAACAAGTCCTTCGCCCCGAACACGCCGCATCGCCCCTTCCTTCGAAACGCTTACGATACCGCACCCTTCCTGCCCGCGATGTTGCAGGGAATGAAGGCCGTAGTAGGTCAGGTTAGCTGCGTCGGGCACTCCCACGACGCCGAAAACGCCGCACTCCTCGTGCAGCTCCCGGTCGCAGATCGGCTGCATTATGCTCTCTTTGTGCATCGGAACTTATTTGATTACTTTTTCCAGACGGGCCAGGATCTCCTCGTAAGCCTCGCGCACCTTACCCAAGTCACGACGGAAGCGATCCTTGTCGAGCTTCTCGTTGGTAGCCATATCCCACAGCCGGCAGGTATCGGGCGACACCTCGTCCGCCAGAACGATCTCGCCGTCCGACGTGCGGCCGAACTCGATCTTGAAGTCGATCAGGTTGATATTCATCTTGGCGAAAAGCTCCTTGAGCACCTCGTTGATCCGGGCGGTCATGGCATAAATCTGTTTCAACTCGTCATAGGTTACGACACCCAGCGCCACCGCATGATGATCGTTGATCAGCGGATCGCCCAGCTCGTCGTTCTTGTAACAGATGTCGAAAATCACGTTCGAAGGCTTCGTTCCCTCCTCGATACCCAGACGCTGGGCCATCGAGCCGGCGATGACGTTACGGACGATCACCTCCAGCGGAATGATCCGCACACGGCGGCACAACTGGTCGCGGTCGTTCAGGGTCTTCACGTAGTGAGTCTTGATCCCCTGCTTGTTGAGATATTCGAAGATCAGGGTCGAGATCCGGTTGTTCAGCACGCCCTTGTTCTCGATCGTGGCCTTTTTGATGTTGTTGAACGCCGTCGCCGCATCCTTGTAGTGAATCAGGATCATATCCGGATCGTCCGTCAGGAAAACCTGTTTGGCCTTACCCTCGTAAAGCATTTCGCCTTGTTGCATAGTGGTTGGTATTTTATAATTGTTATTTTGTTTTCCGGAAATAGTTCACCGCATTCGTGAAGATGTCCTGCACCTTCTCTCCGGCGATGTTCTTAAAGAGGTTCTCCCCGTAACGCTCCGTATGGCCCATCTTACCGAGTATCTGCCCGTCGCGGCTCACGATACCCTCGATCGCATAATACGATCCGTTGGGATTGTACGGGGCTTCGGCCGTCACGCGGCCTTCGGCATCGACATACTGGAACGCCACCTGCCCGTTCTCGAACAGCTCGCGGGCCAGAGGCTCGTTCACGACGAACTTGCCCTCGCCGTGGCTCACGGCGATCGAATGGATATCGCCCACCGAGAAACTCGACAGCCACGGGGAGTTGGTCGTCGCCACGCGGGTCGAAACAATCTGCGACACATGACGGTTGATGTCGTTGCGGAAGAGCGTCGGCGACTCTTTGGTCACCAGGCCCAGCCGTCCGTAGGGCAGCAGGCCCGACTTGACCAGCGCCTGGAAGCCGTTGCAGATGCCCAGAATCAGGCCGCCCCGGTCGAGCAGACGATGTATTTCCTCCGAAATATCCTTGTTGTTCAGCACATTGGCAATGAATTTACCGCTGCCGTCCGGCTCGTCGCCCGCCGAGAAGCCGCCGCAGAGCACGAAGATATGGCACGCAGCGATCGCCTCCTTCATCCGGCGGATCGAGTCGAAAATAGCCTCCGCCGTCAGGTTGCAGAACACCTCGCTGCGCACTTCGGCACCCGCCCGGCGGAAGGCCTTCGCGGTGTCGTAGTCGCAGTTGCTGCCCGGGAATACGGGGATGAAAACCACCGGACGCTCGACCGCCTCGCCCGGATAGGTGAAGCTGCGGAGAGCCGGCATCGCCTCCATGACCGGCGCATGGTTGATTCCCTTATCGGGATAAACCGTCGCAAAGCGTTCGGTATTGGCCCGGTAAAGCTCTTCGAGCGGCATTTTTTCGCCGTTGATCGTGAGCGATTCCTCCGCCTCGGTATGTCCCAGCAACTCGGCGGCCGGGAAATCGAGCGGCTCGGTGCTCTCCACCACGATCGAACCGTAAGAGTTGTCGAACAACGTCGCTTCATCCACCTCGACATCGGCACCGATGCCGTTGCCGAAAGACATCTTGGCCAGCGCTTCCGCCACACCGCCGAAGCCGACGGCATAGCCCGAAACGATCTTGCCGGACTCGATAGCCGAACTTACGAAATCGAAATTCCGCTTCAACGCCCCGGTATCGGGCATATGGTTTTCGAGCGGGGTATGACGCACTAGGTAAATCGAATGGCCCGCCTTCTTGAAATCGGTCGAGATGACGCGTCCGGCATCGACAGTCGTAATACCGAAGGCCATCAGCATAGGCGGGACGTTGATCTGCTCGAAGGTACCGCTCATCGAGTCCTTGCCGCCGATCGAGGGCAGTCCCAGCTCGACCTGCATCTTCAGGGCACCGAGCAGCGCCCCGAGCGGCTTGCCCCACGTACGGGGCGACTTGGTCATGCGCTCGAAATACTCCTGATAGGAATAGCGCATCTTATCGTAGCGGGCACCCGCCGCCACGACTTTGGCCGCAGCGTCCACGACGGCATAGGCCGCACCGTGGTAGGGACTCCACGACGCCAGGAAAGGGTTGTAGCCGAAGGCCATAATGCTGGCCGTATCGGTATATCCGTCCGTCGGCAACTTCTGCACCGACACTTGTGTTTCCGAACGTTGCGTACGACCGCCGAAAGGCAGCAGCACGGTCGAAGCGCCGATCGTAGAATCGAACATCTCGATCAGCCCCTTCTGCGAGAGGACATTGTCGTCCGCCAGGTTCGCAAGCATCTTTTCGCGCAGCGTACCGCCCTTCACCTCGCGGCGGAAAGGATCGCGTTCCTCGACCGCACCGATCGCGGCCTGGGCATAGTGCTTGGCCCCTGCGCTGTCGATGAACTCGCGCGAAAGATCGACCACTAATTTGCCCTTGTTGTACATCCGCATACGGCGCGAGTCCGTCACGTCCGCCACATGGGTCACTTCGATATTCTCCTCGGCGCAGTAGCGCTTGAACTCCTCTTCGGCACTCGCTTCGATCACAACGGCCATACGCTCCTGCGACTCGCTGATCGCCAGCTCCGTCGCATTCAGACCGCTGTACTTGGTCGGCACGCGATCGAGGTAAATATCCAGGCCGTCGGTCAGCTCGCCGATGGCTACGCTCACACCGCCCGCACCGAAGTCGTTCGACTTCTTGATCAGGCGCGTCACTTCCGGACGGCGGAACAACCGCTCCAGCTTGCGCTCTTCGGGGGCGTTGCCCTTCTGCACCTCACTGCCGCACATTTCGAGCGACTTGTCGGTATGCTCTTTCGACGAACCCGTCGCACCGCCGACACCGTCGCGGCCCGTGCGGCCGCCGAGCAGCAGGACCACATCGCCCGGCACGGGGGACTCCCGGCGCACGTTTTCGGCTTTCACGGCACCGACCACGGCACCGACCTCCAGGCGTTTGGCCACATAGTCGGGATGATACACCTCGCGGACGTGGGTCGTGGCCAGTCCGATCTGATTGCCGTAGCTCGAATAACCGGCAGCGGCCTTGAGGCTGATGACGCGCTGGGGCAATTTGCCGGGCAGCGTTTCGCTTACGGGTTGATAGATATTTCCCGCACCCGTCACACGCATCGCCTGATAGACGTAGCTGCGACCCGACAACGGATCGCGGATGGCACCGCCCAGGCAGGTCGAAGCTCCGCCGAAAGGTTCGATCTCGGTCGGGTGGTTATGGGTTTCGTTCTTGAATTGCAGGAGCCATTTCTCGGTCCGGTCATCGACGTCCACATCGACGAAAACGCTGCATGCGTTGTTCTCCTCGCTCACCTCCAGGTCGTCGAGCAGTCCCTTGCTGCGCAGGTAACGGGCACCGATCGTCGCCAGGTCCATCAGGCAGATGCTCTTGCCCTCGCGCCCCAGTTCGCGGCGGATTTTCAGGTAAAGCGCCAGCGTGCCTTCGATCTCGTCTTTCACGAACGACTCCTCGACCGTAATGTTCTCCAGCTCGGTCGTGAAGGTCGTATGACGGCAATGGTCGCTCCAGTACGTATCGAGAATCCGCAGCTCGGTTTCGAACGGATCGCGACCCTCTCTCCGGAAATATTCGACCACTTCGCGCAGGTCGTCGGCATTCATCGCCAGACCGTTCTTCTTGCAGTAGGCATCGAGTTCCGCATCTTCCATCTCCCGGAACCCGTCCAATACCGGCACCGGTTTCACGGGGGCGCTTTCCAAATCGTCCAGGACCCGCAAATCCTTCTCGCGCGACTCCACGGCATTGATATAATAGCGACGAATACGCTCCATCGTCTCCTTGGGAAGTTTCGAAGGGAAGATCAGCAGCTTCGAACTCTTGATCTTCACGTCGGCCGAAGGATCGATCAACCGCACGCAGTCCACGGCCGAAGCCGCTCGCTGGTCGAACTGTCCGGGCAGGCACTCCACAGCCAGAAAGCTGTTGCCGCCCAGATCGCACGAATCCGTCACGGCATCGGTAACCACCTCGCCGAAGACCCTGTAACGGCTCTTCTCCAGCAATTCGTCCGAAAAACCGAACAGGTCGTACACGTTCAGCAGCCGCAGGCCGTCGAGCGAAAGATTCAGGTTGGCATTCAGGTCGCGGAGCAGGCTCTCGGCCTCGACCCGGAATTCGGGGTATTTCTCAACGAAAATACGGTAACTCTTCATTATCTTATTTTTGACTTTATTTCACAAATCTGTCGGCCCACTTGGCGGCATACTCCTCGCCGGTCACACCGACGAAAGTCACGTGTCCCATCTTGCGCTTGGGCTTGGAAACGGTCTTGCCGTAAATATGGACATACACACCGGGGCGATTCTCCCGGGCAAGCGCCTCGGCCCGCTCCAGATCCTGTCCCAGGATGTTTTTCATCACGGTAGGGGCCTTCAGCTGCGGCTCTTCGAGGGGCATATCGAGCAGGTAACGGCACAGCTCCCGGAACTGATTGGTCGTCGAACCCTCGATGGTCCAGTGTCCGCTGTTGTGCGGGCGCGGCGCCATTTCGTTGAAATAGACCTCGTCTCCCTTCACGAAATATTCGATAGCCAGAATCCCCCGGTAACCGCAGTCGCGCATGAAACGCTTGCTCTGGGACACCATCCGCTCCCGCACCTGGTCCGGCATCTCCGCCGGCACGATGCACAGATCCAGAATACCGTCCTTGTGGATATTCCGCCCTACCGGGAAGCAGATCACGCGCTCTCCGTCCGACACCAGCACCACGCTGGCCTCGAAATCGAACGGGACGAACTCCTCCAGAATGCAGGGCACCGCGAGCAGTTCGCGGGCTTTCGCAAGGTCGGCCTCGCCGCGAAGCACCGCCTGACCGTGTCCGTCGTAGCCCAGCGTACGGGTCTTGAGCACGCACGGATAACCGATTCGCGCAATGGCCCGATGCAGCGACTCCTCGTCATCGACAGCCATGAAAGCGGGCGTCTTCAATCCATGATCGCAGGCATTGCTCTTCTCCCGCAGGCGATCCTGCGAGTCGAACAGAGGCCTGAACCCTTGTTTGATATTGTATTTTTGCTCGAGAGCCACCAGCAGATCGCCCGGCACGTTCTCGAACTCGTAGGTCACCACGTCGCTGCGGCGGCAAAGCTCTTCTAACGCCGCCGGATCATCGAACCGGCCCACGATCCGCTCGTCGCTGATCTTAAACGCCGGAGCATCCTCCGCCGGATCGAGGCAGATCGTCCGCGCACCCAGCAGATGCGCCTGCTCGATGATCATCAGCCCCAACTGGCCGCCACCGATAATTCCGATCGTCTTCACCGCACTCATCGGTCTAAAGTTCCGCTTTAAGTACATCCTCAGTCTGTTTCGCACGGAACATCTCCAGACGGGCTGCCAGCGCCTCGTCCTTCAACGCCAGGATCGACACGGCGATCAGGGCCGCATTCTTCGCCCCGTTGATCGCTACGGTCGCAACCGGCACGCCGCCGGGCATCTGCACGATCGAAAGCAAGGAATCCAGCCCGTTCAGGGCTCGAGATTTGACCGGCACACCGATCACCGGAAGTGCGGTCATACTGGCCACCATGCCGGGCAGGTGCGCAGCGCCTCCGGCTCCGGCGATGATTACCTCCAGTCCGCGCGACTTGGCCGTTTTGGCATACTCCACCAGCAGGTCGGGGGTGCGGTGGGCGCTCACCACCCGCTTCTCGAACTCCACACCGAATTGCGCGAGCGTCGCCGCAGCGTCGGACATAACGTCCCAGTCGCTGATCGAACCCATGATTACTCCAACTTTCATAGTAAGAAACGTACTAAATCAACCAAAAAAGAGCCGCTACGACAGAATTCGTCATAGCGGCAAGATTATATTGCTGCGGGAAGCCGATTCGTGCCCTCCTGCATAGTTCCGTCGATAAAATCCGATGCAGGAACGACACTGCACGCTCCGGCCGCACATCGAGCCGACAGCATCTGCTGTCGCTTTCGCCGGGTATGGTGCATCTGAATCCTTTCCATCGTTTCGGAAGTCGTAGCCGCCGACGGGCCTGCGGCCCATCGCCTTTTACTCGCACAAAAGTACGAATAATTTCAACGACAACCTAACAATCCCGACAGTTTTATTTCGACATTGTATCGACAAAATCCGCTACCGGATTTTCGCCTCGCAATAAGCGCAGCGGCAGGTGTCTCCCGCTTTGACAAAAAGCGGATCGACATCCTCCGTAGCCGAAATACACCGGGAGTTGGGGCATTTCATACTCCGGTCTATGAACATCCCCTCGGCCAGGTCGGGGACTGCGGCGAGCTTCTCGCCTTCGGCCCATTTCAGCAACGTATAGATCAGAGCCATGCGCACGAACTTACCGTTCTCGACCTGCCGGAAATAGGCTGCCCGGGGATCGTTGTCCACCGCACGCGTGATTTCGTTCACGCGGGGCAGCGGATGCAGCACGATCATATCCGACTTGGCCGTGCGGAGTTTCGACGGATCCAGCACGAAACTGTCCTTCACGCGGTTGAACTCCTCTTCGTCGAGGAAACGCTCCTTCTGCACGCGGGTCATGTAGAGAACTGTCTCTTATACACATCTCCGAGCCCA
>ENA-OZAV01000841-OZAV01000841.1-human-gut-metagenome-genome-assembly--contig:-NODE-841-length-12234-cov-6.186633_pt1 | contig 12234 bp, 10 predicted proteins | sample MGYA00243307_ERZ653511 | MGnify/ENA primary metagenome ERZ653511 (study PRJEB26926, sample SAMN06165165) | human gut metagenome | biome: ENVO:00009003; feature: ENVO:2100002; material: ENVO:00002003...
TGCAGACTTGAGCCTGTCCATGATGGAGGACTTTTCGCCCCTTTCGGGGGCTTTGACCTCTGCGGTCTTGTCCTCCTTCGGACCGTTGTTGATGATCCCGTCAATCATCCCATAGTCATCCTCGGTAGACATCTCCGCAGACTTGAGGTAGTTTTCGCGTTCCAGTGCGGCCTTCCATTCCACCTTCTCAACACCGAACAAGCCGCCCTTTTGTGCGTGATCCTTGAGTTCACTGGCATCCTGCACCCGGCTTTCGGTATTGTCGCCGTAGAGCCGGAAGACGGTGCAGCTCTTCATAACCTCAGCCGCAGCCTCTTCACGCATCGGAAGCATCCCGCCCCATGCGTAGCCGAATGCCTTCATGTCATCCACTGTAACGGATTCATCCGGCATCCTGTCAACCGGCATAACCTCCTGATGAAGTTGTTCCATCGTTTGTTCGTCAAATCCATCATAGACCTGATCCAGAACCAGTTTCCCGCGCTCATCCACAATGATGCACGCTGCATCATCTCCAAAAGTATCATGCTCCATGAGATAGAAGGCCGCACCGTCTACCTCACGATGATCAATGGTATGCCATGTCCCGATATGCCCGGAGACCGCAAGGCCGGTGGTATCCATATTCACTTCAAAATCCTTTTGCTCCCGGCCAGCCTGTTCTTTCTGCTCTTCGGAAATCATGGGAATGGCAATGATCCTGTCACCAAGCTTTGCAAACTGCTCCGGCTGCTTAAAAAGGTTGGCATACTTGATAGCAAGATCGCCGTCCAGAGAGCCGAAGCTGTCATCGGTCAAACCGACAATCGCAAATGTCCCGGCAACAATGTCATAAATCTCCCCGCTTTCATCACGCAGGGCGCGGTTGAGCGGGAGACCTTGGAGTTTACCCTCGTCATTGCAGATAATTGCCACCGGGTCATCATAGGGGTAGATGGCCTGAATGTCGCCGCCCACCAGCCCTTGCAGGGCTTCAAGGCCGGAGTCGATGTCTCTGAACTCAGCCTGTTTTCCCGGCTCCACAACCACTGCAAGCATCTTTTCGTCCTTTTCCAACGCTTCGCCGCTTCCGGTGATCCGATATTCGTCAGGGATGTCATCCAGAGAACCGTCAAAATACCGGTTCCAGCTATCACCGGTGCTGCGGATATATCCCGCGTCGGTGAAACGGCCATCCTCATCCATCCGAATATCCCGTCCAAAGCGCTCATAGTCGATGTAATTTGCCAAGGGGCCGAGATCCTTTTCCTCGTAGATACCGGCCTCATGGACATAGTAGTAGCCCAAATCAGACTCATCATGGACATCAGGAATGATGTCATAGCAATCCAGATTGTAGGTGAGATTGATGAGGTCATCAATGTCGCTGACCTCATCACATCCGGCCTCCATAATTGCCGCGAACTTCTCCTGATCGCTCAGGGAAAGCTCGTCAATCAAAGCGGCAAGATAGTTGAGTTTGTCGAGGTTTTCATATTCCCCGAGCATATCATAGACCCCGGAAACAGGACACTCGTAATCGGTAATGAACCACTCCTCATAAGGCTGACCGAACTCGTCCTTCGAGCCGATCCCGATCCGCTCAAAGACCTTCTGCATCTCTTCCGCAGAAATGGGGAATTTCACCCATTCACCAACCAGTTCTCCTTCGTTGTACTTGCCGAGGTTGGTGACAAAGGCTTCAAAGTTTCCATCCAGAACAGGCATAGACATCCTCCTTTCAATCCATCAGAGTATCCGGCGCAATATAAAGCGCCGAAAACTCTTCGTCCGACATTTTTTCGAGCCGCTTGACCATGCGACACAGCATCTCCGACATTTCTGCATCCATATCGCTTAGCGGGGTGTTTTTCATATCGCGGATGAGAGACTGACGGCTGGATGTGTCAAAGTAGCTCATGAAGTTGATCTCTTCTACGGTAAATAACGGCACATTTATAACTCCCTTTCCTTTCCCTTGACCTTGACGGGGCTGCGTGTCTGCGCAGTCGCCTCTTTCCGAACGGTTTTCAGTTTATCCCGGACAGAAGAACGGCTGGCCTCTTTGCGCTGCTTGCGCGGTGCTTCATAGATGGCAAGCCCTGTATCCTCCACACAGCTTCGGACATAATCCAACGATTCACTGTATGGCACCGGATGATCCCGCTGCTCGATATTTGCCAGCTCCACACGGCCAGCCTGAAAATCCACCTTTTCCACCCGGCTCAGGATACCGTCAATGTGAAGTTCTGCTCCAACGGGGATAAAATCAGCGGCTTTCAAGTCCTTGAAGACTTCTCCATCCTTTATAAGCAACACATCATGACCCGCTTTCCAAAGCTTCTTGGAGGCAGCTACCCACAATTCCTGCTTGAAACCCGTCACAGGCAGCGGGGGTTGTCCACGGATTTTTTTGTCCAACAGTTTCGTACTGAGCAACGGAGCAGCTTTCCTGGCGTCATCCCCATAAAGCTCAAAATAATCATGCTGGGCAAAGCAGACGAGCGCATCCGGGTGATCCTGTTTAATAGCCTCATATCTGCGATAATCCGCAACTGGCAGAGAAGGAAGCTTTTCCTCGCTTGCAGCTTCGGGCAAGCGCTCACGGCGATGCTTTTGCTGTTTCAGAAGGTCTGCAAGTGCTTCCTTATCCACGGGAATTACATGGAGAGAAGCAATCTTTCCATGCTCCTGTACCAGTACCTCCGCTTGTCGGAGACTTTTGTGGAACGGAACTTCTTGCTCAAATCCATCTGCAAAGGCCATACGGGTCATTGCCGGAGAGATGGAATCCTGTGCCACCTTGTTCGCCAGATCACGGAAATTGACCTCATACACATCTCCCATAACCTTTTTGCCTTTTACGGACTTGGGGACAATAATTCGGGCGGTGATGGCTTCGCCGGACTGCTCCGCGTAAAACCGCAGGGTGGTGTGTTCGCGGGTATCCCGCACAAAGGCTTGACTTTCCCGGAGGCACTGTGTACCACACTCCCGGCAAAACCAGATGAGCGTCCTGTCTTCGGGTAGTTCTGATTTTGCGGCTCGCATAATCAACCGCTGGTCAAGGTCAAAGTCTTCTTTGTAGTGCTTGACATGGGTATCGACGAGTTTGGAAAGCTCTTCATAAATGTCCACATCCGTCTTCTTTCTCAAATCCATCACTCCAATCCCATCTCATGCTTTTTGGATTTCGCCGGTGTGGACTGTTCTGGCTTTGACCTTGCAGCAGCCTTGAGCTGGTCACGGATGGAGGGCTTTTCACGGCGGGTATCCTGAGCCTTTTCCTGACGGATATATTCCAGCTTCGGCAGCAGCTCCCGATAGCAGCCCTGTGTCTTACGGGAGGAAAAACGCCGGTGGATTGCGAACAGCGGTTCACCGTTCTGAGTCACCTGATTGCCTTCAATTCTGACCTTGTGCTGCATCATAGTGCGGAACGACTGATCCGATGACTTGTAGGTCGCCAGCATCCCGTCGTTGGCATGGGCAGTCCGTGCTTTCAGAGTATCCATGACGGCTTCCTTGATTTGCTTTTCCTCGGGCGTGAGCTTGTGCTTGGCCGCAGCGGATTGCATCGGCTTGTCTGTTACAATGGGAGACTGTACCTCTTCAACCTTGACCGTAAACGAGGTAATCTCGTCCTGTTCCCATGCGACAACCTCCGGGTCTCTGGATTCCTCAGAAGCAAGCGCATTCTGTTCCCGCACATCCATCTGACGCTGAAACTCTGTGATAAACAGATTTGTCAGGCCGGGATTTGCCTGATCGACAACAAAGTAAGCCGCATTTTCTGGACATACCTCCGTACCGGATGCCCACGCCTTGTGTTTCTCGGAGATCCGGCCATCATGGGCTTTCTGCTGGACGGTGTTGGCAAGCACATACTGAACCCGTTCCGGGGAGAACTGCTCCAAAACACTTGTGACCGCAGCTTCGGCAGCAAGGCGGTTATCTGCGTAGTGGTTGCTGATTGCATATTCAATGGCCTCTTTACAGGCCACATTTGCATCATAGGAAGCATGGTAAATATTCAGCTCATCCGCTTCAAGAGCGTAGCTTGCAGTCTGACGGTAGACGGGAATCCCTTCATCTCTTGGAGGATACTCTGCCTCGCACTCGACCTCTGCTTCCTTCTCGGCAAGTAATACCTTGAGCTTTTCATCAATGCCTTCGATCATTTCAGCCGCCGATTTGCGGATGGTTTCCAGAGAACCTTTCAGCTCCTTGGTTTCCTTATCGGAAGACCAACCGGCAATGTATCCGAAGGAATAATCAGAGGTTTCGATGCCATACCGTTGACAGACCGTGTAGGCAACGCTCTCTGCCTCAACCTCCTTCGTGTGGCGGTCTTTTTTCTGTGCTTGGATTTCGGAGAGGTCTTCTGTGACCTCAAGCCTCCACTCAAACCGGTTTTCATCCACATACCGCCAGTCATCTGCTTCCGCAGCAGCCAATGCGTCAGCTTCACTTTCAAAACCTGTCCGGTAGTCATGCGTGGTGCCGCCTTCACTGACCATAACCAGCTTCCACTTCGGCTCAGGTTCCGGCTGATCGAGGGCATGGAGCTTCGCGTGTGCGATTTCATGGATGGCCGTCTTTACGGTCTGGATCTCGCTCATGCCCTCCTGAATGGCAATACGCCGGTCTTCCAGATGGTAATATCCCTTTGCACCACCGGGAATGTCCTCAAAATCAATCGGGACGGGGGAAATCTGACGGAGGGCCTCAAAGAATGCCGTATAATTTTCTACGGTTCCTTTCAGCTCATCCACCACGATGTCGGGAAGCTCCTTACCCTCCGTCTGAGAGACATCAAAGACGCTGACCACCTTGAAAGCAGGACGCATGACCTCGACCATCTCTGTGACAGGCTTACCGTCTGTATCCAGCACCGGTTTCTGCGTCTTGGGATCGATTTTTTCCATCTCCATCTGCGTCTTATAGGGGGCAGGAGCAAGAATCCGAATGCCTCTTTCTCCCTTCATCACATGACGGTCAAAATTCCGCTGCCATGCGGTATACCCGGCAACCAAAGTGGCTTCCGGTTTCTGCATGGCGATAAGCAGAGTGTTGTTGAAGGAATAATTATAGAACTTGGACATTGTGCGAAGATATTCCTTGAATCGTTCCGATTCAAACAACTCCTTGATGCCCTGTTCCAGTTTGTCTGTGATCTCACGAACTTGCTGCGCATTTTTGTTTGTGTCAGCACAGGTTAGATACTCTCAATTATTCTTCCTGAAGATTGCCAATTATCGCTCAAACCATTCTACTTTAAGCACAAATCCATGGCTCTTTTACCGGTCAAGCACCTCTTGACCACATATTTGCCCACAGACAGCGAAAACCGGCCCGCCGTGGGATTTTTCTCCCGGCGGGCCAGTTTACGTCATTCAGCTTGCCTTTCGGCTCCACCGTTTCCTCGCCTGGAAGGTGGTCATGGTGCGCTCTTTTGGTTTCTCCTCCTGCGGATTGACTTCCACCTTGGCGATGCCCTGGTCGATCTTTACCGCTGCCCTCTGCCGCATCTCGTCGGTGACATGGGAGTAGGTGTTCAGCGTGGTGGCACTGGACACATGGCCCAGGATGGTAGAGAGGGTCTTAATGTCCATCCCGTAGGCCAGGGCGTTGGTGGCGAAGGTGTGCCGCAAATCGTGGAACCTAACTCGTTCACACCCGGCGTGGTCTAATATCCTGTGTAGGCGCAGATGGATGGAGGATGGGCGCATGGGTGAATCCTCTTTCTTGGGTGAGGGGAACATCCATCGGGAGTCAACTTTGGCCTTGTACTCCCGCATCACCTTCAGGACCGTGGGCGGCAGGATCAAGGTGCGGACCGCCGCTTTCGTTTTCAGTTCGCAGATCACAACCTCCGGGCCGACTGTCCCGGCCTGCTTGTTGATCCGCAGTTCTCCAGTTGTCGGGTTCAGATCATCCCATTGAAGGGCTGCGATCTCCCCCAGCCGCAGGCCGGTGGCCAACTCCAGGAGAAACAGCTCGTAGTAGTTCTCCTCCTTAGCCTGGATCAACAGTTTCTGCATGGCCTCCCTGGAGAGGATCTTCATTTCCTCATATCTCACCGGGGACAACTTATGCCCCTCAGTCGGATCACGGGGGATCAGATGCTCTGTTCTTGCTTTTTCCAGAGCCCGGTGACAGAGGCTATAGCAGTTCCGGATCTGGCTGTCAGCAATGCGGCCTTTACCCATGTGGTCATCTGACTTCATCCAGGCGCAGAATTGCTGGATGTCGGTTGTTGTCAGCTTGTTCAACGGGATACTGCCTAACTTTGGTTTGATGTACAGCCGGAGGTATCCCTCATAGGTGCGCTGCGTTCTGGGGCGGATCGTTGGTTTACTGTAGGTTTCATACCAGTGATCCAGCCACTCCTCGAAGGGCATATCCGCCCGGACCCTGGAGGGGATAGTAGGCGAGATGGTCTCCCTTAGAGCCTTCAGTTTCTCCACGCACTCACCCTTGGTCTTGGCCAGGACATTTTTCGTCTTGGGCAGGCCCTTCTCGTCGTAGCCGATGACCACCCGCCCCTCCCATCGGCCGTCTTTTCTCAGGCGGACGGTTCCCTCACCGCTCTTGCGCTTTCTTCCCACGGTCTCAGCTCCTCTCCAAAGATGTCTGTCAGGAATGTTTCCACGATCTCCGCCGCACGTCTCTGCATATCCCCGGTGGTGTGGGTGTAGGTATCCAGGGTGAAGGCCGACCGGGTGTGGCCCAGAATACCGGACAAGGTCTTGACGTCCACGCCGCTGGTCAGGGCATGGGTGGCGAAAGTATGCCGCAGGTCATGAAAGCGGAGGTCAGGGAGGTCCGCCTTCTTCAGCAGAGATTTCATCCGGTTATAGGCAGCGCTGGGGCGGGTGGGCTGCTCTGGTCTCAGCGGATCAGGGAAGATCCACTCAGTTAAGGCAGACTTCTGCCGCTCCCGAAGGAGTTCCACTGTACTGGGCGGCAGGATGATGGTGCGTGCGCCGGCGGCAGTCTTGGTGTCCCATGCAGTCAGTTTTCCGCCCTTCTCCTGATGAATGGTGCGGCGCACCTTGAGGGTGCCGTCAATCTCATCGAAGTCTGTCCACTTGAGGCCGCAGATCTCTCCCCTGCGCAGGCCGGTGGTGAGTTCCGTGTAGAAGAAGTCGTGCCAGATATCATCTTGCTGAATGATTGCCATGAATATATCCAGCTGTTCATCTGTTAGAATTTGTTTTACCTTACAGGCGAACTTAGGCGTCGGAATTTCTTCTGTCGGGTTCCACGGGATCAGTCCGGCCTGTTTTGCCGCGTCCATTGCCTCGTGGAGCATGGAGTGGATTCCTCGGATGGTACTGCTGGCCAGCCCTTTTCCGGTGATTTGATTTCCATGACTGGCCAGGGCATCATACAATTTTTGAACATCCTTCCCTGTGACCTGGGTAATGGGTTTGCCGCCTAAGTGGGGGTTGATGTGAATGCGTATTGCCCCTTGATATCGGGTCAGCGTAGTAGGCCGGATGGTGCCGGTGATGTTCTCCAGCCATTGATCCATCCATTCCCCAAGGGTCATCCGGCTCTGTTCCGTCAGGTCAACGCCCTGGTAGATGTCGATGTGCTGCCGGAGTTTAGCGGTCAGTTCTTTCTGGGTATCTGCGTAGATATACCGGAAGATGGAGTCACCGTTTTCCTTGTGGCCCACCACGATGCGGCCCTCCCAGCGGCCGTCCTCCCGTTTCCGCACCATGCCGTCCCCGGATGGCCTGCGTTTTGCCATGCTGCTCACCTCCAGAGGTTATCTTTGATTTGCGGCGCAATTTCCGGGGGACTCACTTGATGGGTGGGAACCTGTGAGGCTCCGCCACCCACTGATACACCACAGCACCACAGCGGCGGCAGATCAGGTAACGCAACCGGTTGCCCAGGAGTCCGTGCTTCTTGAAAGTGACGATTGCCTCGCCGTGCTGCCAGCCGAGGCCCAGGTCGTCGCTCCCGCAGTATTGGCACCGCTGGACTGGCATTTGATTAGTCGTCATGTTCTTCATCCCTCCTCAGCAACACAACATACCACAGAAACAAAAAATAGCCAGGGGCACGGCGAACTATTATCAAATTGTTATCATTTTTGGGGGGGTGTACTGTTTGAACTGCACCCACTGGGTATCAGATCCCGAGGGCTTTTTGTTGTTTACAGTGCCGTAATTTTTGAGGGAGGTCACATCCCACCCATGACCATTCCGCCCTGACTCTGCTCCTCCTCGTGGTCGTCCGGCTTGTGGCCCATAGCAATCTTCTTCTCCTGGATTTTTCTTCGGAGTTTGCGGTCGACATGGAGACCGGCGCTGGAGTGGGGCAGAGCGTGGTTCTCAAAGATCCGGCTCATGTGGTAGAGCAGGCGGGTGGCCGCCAGCATGACGGAGGGCGGACGGAGGTCGTTTTGCCGTTCCAGGAAGAACTGAGCGTACTGGTTCCCCTGGGCGGCGGAGCGGCTGAACCAGACCATCGCCTGGGTCTGGTCGTGAGTCACTCCCTGCCCAGTCAGGTATAACTTACCCAGCATATACTGGGCGTACTGGTCGTCCGCCTCTGCCGACTGGCTGAACCACTCCACAGCTTTGACGATATCTTTGGTCACCACCTCGCCGGTCAAATACTCCTTGCCCAGCCGGTAGGCGGCATAGTGGTTCCCACTCTGAGCAGCCTGTTTCAACCAGCGGATACCCTCGTCCGGGTCCCGGACTTCCATATCGTCAGAGAGAAACAGCTTGCCCAGGGCATACTGGGCTTCTGGCAGACCGTGTCCTGCCGCCTGGGTGAGCCAGTGTTTCGCCTTTTGACTGTTCGGGATCAGCAGAGGGCCGCCCTGGTAGAGTTGCCCCATCAAGTATTGAGCATGGGCGTCCCCTCGCTCTGCCAGCCGCTCCAATTCCTCCGCTGCACCGTCCCGGTCTTCCAGAGGAAGGGAATCGTCCCGGATGATCTGCCGCAGTTCCCAGCAATCATAGGACTCACCTCGCACTTGCTCCGGTTCGTCATGGTCGCTCAGGTCAGCGTCCTCGAAGGTGATCTCCCCCAGACGGATGCGCTCCGCCTCCTGAATGACGGCATTCTTGATCTGCCGGAACTCCTTCTCCTGGGACAGCTTTTTCTTCTCTCTGGGCTTGTCGTGGTAGTAGCTGTCCACCTCACTTTGGAGGACGCACCACTGGTCGTAGCACTCACGGACCACTGGCAGTTCCTCCAGCTTGTCCACCACCTCATCCACGGTTTTCTTGACAGACTTGGGCAGATAGCCGTAGGACCTCTTGCCCTTGACTGTCTCCAGCTGCGTGGCCAGCTGTTCCATCTTCTGCCCGATCTCAGGAGCCGAGCAGATGCTCTGCGCCATCTCACGGGTCAGACGTCGAATGGCCCTGCGAGTTTCCCGCACCAACTCATCCCGCGACTGGGATTTTTGCTCATAAGTGTGCAGCATCTCCTGTTTGAATATTTGATTCATCAGCCTGGACTTGATCTGCCGGATGCCTTCTTTTGTAAGATAGGCTTCTTCCGGCACCGTTGACCACGCCATCATGTGGACGTGGGGGTGGTCACCCTCGTTGTGGTAGGCTGCGTACCAGCGGAAGTGATTCGGCGGGATGTTCATGGCGGCGGCGATGTCATTGCGGTTGGCACGGAGCAGGTTCCGCCACGCATTGGCACTGTCGTAGCCAAGACGGGCGGCATCCTCCCGTTTCAGGGAGATAATGTGGGTCCACACGTTGCCGGTGTAGTAATCCAACTCCCGCATTGCTTTTTCTAAATCCACGCCGTCCTCATCCCCAAAGAGGCCGTGGTCACCCAACCGCTCTGCCCTGGGACGGGTGGCAATGTACTTCATGTAGCCGTCCGACTGCTGAACCTGCGGCCAGTTTTCTTCCAGTGCCCTGGTGATGAATGCAGAGGCATTGGCTTTGGTAGGCTTGGTTTCGTAGTCAGAATACTCGCCCAATTTTTTGGATGAAGGGAAATCTTTCACCAGTTTTCTGACCAACTGCTCCTGCTTTCTGGTGGGCGGGCGGTCATCCGGGAGGATCTCTACCCGCTCTCTGGTCCCAATGTACCGCAGGTAGCCGCTGACAGAATGGTTTCCATCGCACTTCAGGTAGGGACTTTTCAGGATCAGTCTTGCCACTCATCGTCCTCCTCCCAGGCCCCACGTACCCGCTGCTCCAGCGAGACACGGCCGTTGGTCTTTTTCACATTTTGCACACTCTCCGACCGCCGACGACGGAGGTCCTCATCGCTGAACTGATAGGCGTCGGCGAGGATACCGGCCACCATGTCCTGCTCCACCGCCTGCCGGAAGGCGATGGAGGACAGCCGCTCCTCCAGCTGTCCCAGCCGCCCGTCCAGGTACGATTTGATAGATGTTGGCAGGAAAAGGCCGGCGTCGTTGGCGCTGAGGTAGTCCAGGTAGAAGTCCACCGCCCGCTCGACGAAAGCGGTCATACTCCGGCTTCCGTCCTCCTGATACCGGCGCTCCAGGATGGCTTTCTTCTCTGGGGTGAGATAGAAAGCAAATCTCTCTTTTTTGCCCATAAACTGCTCCTTTCCGGGGCGTGACCCCTATTTTTTCGTTATGGCAGTAGGAGTTCGGGGATTGTGACCACAAACGTGATACCCGCCGCCTGTTTTTGACCCCACTTTTGATACACCCAAAACCCCCGTAACTGCCCGCACTGCGGGCAGATGTGACCGGCCGGAGGCGCCACCGGCGACCCCGGCGTTTATCCTGCTTTTTCTTTCGTCCTCGAGATTTCCTCCGAAAGCGGGCCAAATCTGCCTTGAAAGCCCTTGGTGGGGCAGGGACTCTGCCACACCCCGAAGGAGGGCGCACAGCGCCTCACAGTGGGGCACACGTGGCGCTCTCTGTGCTCTGTGCCAGGAGCGCCTGCGCCTGCTGCCACCGCTGCCGTTCCTCCAAGCGGAGCATCTGCTGCTGGTAGCAATGATCCATCGTCGCCTGGATTGGCAGGATGGTGTACAGGTTGTTGCCGTTCTGTTTCATGCCGTGTTTGTCGATGTAAGAGGTATTCTCGATGGTAATGAACTGCCTGTCCGCCAATTTCGTGATGTGCTTCATCACAGTGGACACGGTCAAGTGTACTGCAGCGGAGATGGTGCGGTAGCTGGGATGACACTGATGTGTGCGGCGATCCTCGCAGTAGAGCAGATAGGCGTAGATCGTGATGGCTCCGTGACCGATGTTCATGAAAAACAATTCATTGGGCAGAGAGAAAAAGTTCTTGCCGTTGTTTTTGAGTATCGGAACCATGTGCTGATCCAGCAGTCCGCGACGGTTGAGTTCGGCAATCTGCTTCACAGCCATGTCCTTGCTCATGTGCAGTTGGGATGCGATTTCATCCGCACTGGGCAAGGCATTTTTGTTGCAGTGGACATGCAGATAGCAGAGATAGGCGAGGATGGCAAACCCCTGGGGTTTCAGTTCCCATTTCCAGACACCATTTGGAATTGGGAAGCGGCGTCGCTTTGGATCAGGCTGATTGAAAAAGAAACTCATTTGTGCACACCTCCCTCTGTGTTCTCCATCACCCATTGAATGAACTGTTCCTTGGGTACCACCATGCGGCTGCCCACACGCAGCACCGGAAAGCCTGGTTGGTGCATCAGTTCATACCCGCTGGTCAGCGATACGCCCAGTACCTTTGCCACCAATTCCGAATTGAGAAACAGCGGCAGTTCGTCGTAGCTTTTATAGACAGATTCTTTCATGTTGACCATCTCCTTTTCAAAACTCCCTCTACTTCTTTAGCCGCAAACATTTGCGTGTGACATAGTTTTGACATAACTTTTGGATGGTGTCCAAGTTGTCTCTCTACTTGTATTGGGGAAAATATATCCCCCTGACATACTTTTGACAGAAAAACGGAGCGCCTGCGACAAAGCAGGCGCTCCGTTTGAGGTTCTGGTAATTCACTTTTGTCTTGGCTTTGGCAGTCGGTAAGTTCTTTCTGCCTTATTTCGCTCCTCCAGAGGCTGGACAAAGGCAGAGAAGAACTCCTTTATGACGCGCAGGCTCCCATTAATCCCACCAGAAATACCAGACCGTGGACTGCCGCAACACATCGGCCAGCGCCCCTACGGTGGCTTCCTCCGGGCCCTGGTCAATCACATCGGGACAGAATCCGTACAGCTCCACCGCTGTGTCCATGGCCTTCTCCTCGGGAACGGGAGCCGGGAGCAGGAACTCCAACTCGTCGTGGCTCA
>ENA-OZAV01000855-OZAV01000855.1-human-gut-metagenome-genome-assembly--contig:-NODE-855-length-12092-cov-6.582205_pt1 | contig 12092 bp, 10 predicted proteins | sample MGYA00243307_ERZ653511 | MGnify/ENA primary metagenome ERZ653511 (study PRJEB26926, sample SAMN06165165) | human gut metagenome | biome: ENVO:00009003; feature: ENVO:2100002; material: ENVO:00002003...
AAGAAACCAAGCGTGAGCTTGAAGCCCGCATTGCGGAAGAAAAGCTGGCAAAGCCAAAAATCAAAGAGGAATTTATCCGTTTCTGGCTGATGCGCTTCCGTAAACTGGACATGAGCCTGAAAGACCAGAGGCAAGCGTTGGTGGATACGTTCATCAATTCGATTTATCTGTACGATGATAAGGTTTTGATAACCTTTAACTATAAAGAAGGTACACAGACCATCACGTTTGAGGAAGCGGCCCAAGCCGCATCAAAGGAAAATGGTTCGGATTTGGATTGCTTTACTGCACCAAACAAGAAAGATCCGAACCGTTTCTCGAAAGAGAAGGGTTCGGATCTTTTGTTTTTGGCGGCGTGCCCCGCCGCACAACAAAAGCATCCGCAGCGCATGGCCGGGCTGTTTCAGCTCAGGCGCAGTGCGCTGCGGATGCTTATTTTTTAGGCCGCGCCCCCTCTCCCAAAGGGAGAGGTCACACTGCGCCTAGGTTTTGGTTTTCGCAAAACCTTATCAAAAGGCCGCTATGAGCTCCCCCTTCGGGGGAGCTGGCATTGCGGAGCAATGACTGCGAGGGTTATCCTGAGAAATTACCCCACCAGCTGCTGATAGGCATTCAGGGTCTTGTAGGCCGGGTCGGAGTTGTCGGGGGCAAAGCGGCCGCCCAGCTTCTGGTCCATCAGGCCGCGCCCCACGCACCACTGCGCCGCCTTGGCGGTGTCCGGGTCTGCAACGTCCTTGAAGGCCGGGGCTTCGGCAGGCTCAGGACGGCCTGCGGTGTTCCACAGCAGCAGGGCAGTCTGGGCACGGTTCTCCGGCATGGCCACGCCCTCCGGCAGCAGGGCTTTCAGCTGCTGCTCGGAAACATAGCTGTACACGCCGTAACCCACCAGACCGGCCACGGCTGCGCCGCCCACCAGCAGGATGGCCGCGCCGCCGCCACCGCCGCCGTCGTCGCCACCGGTGGAGACACCGGCGCTCTTGGACATGGCGCGGGCAGAGACATTTTCATTGGGCATCGTAAAGGTTGCGGTCCGCTGGTACTGGCCCGTCAGGGTGTTGGAAACAGACCCATAGGGGGTGATCTCCCACCAGCCAAATTCCTCGTTCTCCGGGAACTTGGTGGTGTCTGCCGTCAGGGTCACCGTATCGCCGGGCTTCACGTTCAGCACAGCACCGGTGCTGCCGTTCACCGTGGCAACACCGTCGGTCACTGTCAGCTGGTACTTGCCCGCCTCCGGGGGAATCGTGGAGTCGCCGCCAGTGGAGCCGCCGGTAGAGCCGCCGCCAGTGGAACCACCACCAGTGGAGCCGCCGGTGCCAGTCACATTCAGTTTGAAACTTACTTCCATTATATCGCTTCTGCACTTATAAGCGTAGTACACTACGTTTGTGCCTTCATCGACTGTCAGAATGTTCCCGTTGGCTTTGCCATGCTCCCATCCTGTAACCCGGGTTACATCAAAGTTCCCGGGCAGATTTCGCAGGTCAAACGTACGGTCAGGGTTCAGGGTAACGGTGTAAACGTTTTCACCGCTGTAAATATCAGTAGAACTGAAATTGAGATTCGGGTTGTTGTCCAAATTCAGGCTGGTGAGATGGTTATCCCCAAGCCACAATTTAGTCAAGTTCTGACTGCTGCTTACGTCCAACACGGTTAGCTGGTTGTCGAAGCAGTTCAGCTCCTCCAAGGCACTCATATTGTCCAAATTCAGCTGGGTCAACTGATTATGGGCACAATTCAGTTTCTTCAGCAGTTTATTTTGGCCCAGAATCAGCGTTGTCAGCTGGTTGTTTTGGCATTCCACACTTACCAAACGGGTCTTATGTTTCACATCTGCGTCCAGCTCTGTCAACTGATTTGCGGAACAGTTGAGTGTTACCAGGAATATACTATTTTTGACATCCAGTTGCGCCAGATCGTTGTGCGAGCAATCGAGCGTCACCAAATCTTTCAGATGCGATACATCCAGCTGTTTCAATTGGTTCCCAGAGCAAATCAGATGGTAAATTTTGGGATTCTTGCTCAGGTCCAGCTGGGTCAGTTGATTCGTATTGCATATCAATTTTTCCAACTCTGGATTCTGTCTCAGGTCTAATTTCTGGATAGAATTGTTTTCGCAATTCAACTCTTTCAGGTTGGGGAACGCCTCAATGCCTTTTAAGTTGCTGATGTTCCATCCTTTGACTTCGATACTTTCGACTTTTCTTTGTTCTTCCACCGTGAGGACATCTCTGCCACTTGCTTTGTAGTTTTTGATGTACTTTCTAAAGTTAGGGTCAGGGAAATTTTTCTCATTGATGGGCAGACTGGTTTCAAAGATGAATGTAGGTTTTACTCCCTTGCCGCAATCGTATTGGTAGCTCACCTCATCCTTGCCATCTTCCACTGTCAGAATCGTGCCAGAAACAGAGCCGCCGTGCCAGTTGCTTGCCTTTCCCACGTTAAAGCCGTGCAGAGTGTTCAGGTCAAACGTTCCGTTTGTAAGGACTGCGATAGGGTGCCTGTTTCCATCAGCATTTATAGTGCTTCCGACCATATTGGAAAAGTCCACACAAGCCAGCCGGTTTTCCGAACAGCTCAGATGGCTCAAGCTGGTATTCTTCCTCAAGTCCAGCGTTGTCAGCTGATTTCCATCACACGTCAGCGATGCCAGATTCTGATTCCGGCTTACGTCCAGTTCTGTCAATTCATTATGGTGACAATCCAGCAGTGTCAGGTTAGTCTGGTTTTTGACATCCAGCTCTACCAGTTGATTTACAGAGCAATTCAACTGTTTTAGCTGGTAGCAACGGCTAACATCCAGCGCCATCAGTTCGTTGTTGGAACAATCAAATTTGACCAGTTCCTCTTCGCTCCGCATTACGATTCGCCATATTTTGTTATAGGAGCAATCTACCTCCTCAAGTTTCAGCCCATGGAGAATGCCCAGATCCATGTAGGTCAGGTTATTATGGGAGCAATTCAATATTTTCAGTCCGCTTGAAAGAATAGGATAATACTCTTTCAGTTGATTATAGGAACAATCCAGCTCCCTCAGTTTGAAATTTTTGCCAACATTAAGTGTTGTCAAGCCGATACCGTGGCAATCCAGCGTTTCGAGATCTTCAAAGAAACGGATTCCCTCAAGATTTTTGATCTTGTAATCGTCAGGGATCGTCATCTCTGTGATGCTGAGTTCCTGCGCATCGAGCTTGCCATTGTGGTTTGTGTCACATCTTTCTTTGAGAAAGCGCTGAAATTCTGCATCCTTGAATTTCAGTACAAAATCCGGCGAATCAAAAGCAATTCCTGTGCTCGCCGCAAAGGCGCTGAAGGGCTGGAAGGTGAACACCATAGCCAGTGTCAGCAGAGCACTGACCAGGCGCGTTCGTTTTGTGAATCGTTGTTTCATGGGGTGCTCCTTTCTATGGTAAAATTTATTTTTTCAGGGCCCCATTCGGGAGAAGCGTCAGCTTCTGCCGAAAAAAGGGTACCCTTTTTTCAAAAAGCGGTCATTGCCCGGCAGGGGGCAGAATGGTCATTCTGCCGTCCACCGCCGCATCCAGCATCTCGTGCTCCCGGAAATATTCCATCAGGATATCCTGGCAGGAGGTAGCCACGCTGCGGGGCTTCTGGATCTTGCAGATGGTATCGTAGGAGATGTTGAAAAAGCTCTCGATGTTTTTGAAGTGGTAGTTCTGCAGGCCCACGGTGAACAGGGCATCGTCGCCGATCTCCTTACCCACCTCCTTGCCGCAGTAGGTAAAGTAATCAAAGTCGCCCTTGGCGCGGTCGTAGCGCAGCCGCAGGGTGGAGGGCAGCTGGTAGAACTCGGTGTGGCCGGTGTAGGCCTCCTCCCGCAGCATGTAGTGGAGCATCTGGCGCAGCTGCTGGCCTGTCACCTTGAACATGAACACGCCGTCGTCGTAGGGGAAGCCCTCGATGAGGTCGCCGTAGGTGACAATGGGGCCCAGCTTTTCGGCCCGGATGCTGCCGGAGCCGATGAGCATGACATCAATGCCAAGGCTGCGGGTGAAGATATCCGCAAACAGGTTGCCCAGCTCGGTCTCCCGGGTGCGCTGGGGGTGGGTCAGCTCCCGGCGGAAGCGCCCTACGATGTGGCTGTACTTTTCGTCCACCTGACTGGTGAAGCGATGCAGCACCTGCTCCATGGCGGGGTTGCGGGGGCAGGTCTCGGCGCAGATGGGCACGGTGCGCCATGTGTAGGAATCGATGCAGTTGTTGTCGGTGTCCACAATGATATCAAAGCGCCCGATCTGGTCGGTGCCGGTGCCCGCCTGCGCAATGACCACGCCGTTTTCCTCCACCGCGTGCTCTGGCAGGGTGTGGCTGTGCCCGCCGATGATCAGGTCCACCCCCCAGGCCGGGTCCAGCTGGCGGGCCAGATGGCGGTCCTCCTCAAAGCCGATGTGGGTCAGCAGCACGGTAAAATCAATATCGATGCTGTTGTGGGCGTTGCAGATCTTGCCCACCTCGGCGGCAGCGGCGGCGGTGTCCACAAAGGAGCCTACCAGAGATTCGGATTTGGTCTGGTTGATGACGTCCTGCGTGATGATGCCGATGAAGAGGATGTTCATGCCGTCCACCCGCAGGATCTTGTAGGGGGTGAACAGCCGGGTGGGGGTGTTTTTGATGTAGAGGTTGGCGTTGATGATGGGGAACCGGGCACATTTTTCGATGAACAGCAGGTGGGCGATGCCGTAATCCACCTCGTGGTTGCCGATGGTGACGATGTCCGGGGCAAGGGCGTTCATGATTTCGATGGTGGAAAGGCCCTTGTACTCCGAATCGATGACCGAGCCCCGGAACATATCACCTGCAATGGCGTAGATGGTGTTGGGCTCCTCTGCCCTCACCTTTTCGATGTAGCCGGACAGCATGGAAACGCCGCCCACCAGTTTTTCGTCCACCTGCTCTGCCAGAAAATCTCCGTGCAGATCATTGGAGTGGAGGATGGTGATTTTTTTGGTGTGTTTCATGGTGCATTCCTCCCGGTGTGGGTCGGCGGCGGTCAGCCCATGGCCTCCTGCCGCGCAAAGTAAACGGTGCTGACCAGGCTCATGTAGCTTTCCTCGTTCTCCAGATAGAACTTCAGGGCAAGGGTGTCCTCGTCCTCCAGCGTAACGGCGTAGCGGGAGCCGTCCTCCCCGGTAAAGGTGGCGTACCACTCCTGATTGGACTGGAAGGGCACCTCCGGGGTGCCATCGTGGTAGAACAGCTCTGCCTCTTCCACGTTCAGCTCCGGGTAGGGGGTGATGTAGCTGGCGGTCAGGGGCAGCTGGTCGCCCTCGGTCTCGGTATCCGTGGGCAGGAAGCACATGGCATCGGCATCTGCCGGGTCGGTCTCAAAATAGCCCTCGTCGGTGTCGCGGGCGAACTCCAGCCAGTTACCCTCCAGCGACCACGGGTCGGCAACGGAGATCCAGTCGTCCCCTTCCGGGTAGATGGTAAAATCGCACACGCCCTCGGCTTCCACCACATGGCCGTTCTCGCCGGAAAGGAAGGGGCTGAATACCAGCTCTTCGCCGGTGCTGGGGTACAGTTCCACCTCGGTGTTGGGAACGATATCGCTGATGTTGCACAGCAGCAGGATGGGCTGACCGTCCTCACTGTAATAGAGCTGTTTCCCGCGCTGGAGCGGTTTTTCGGCATCGTCTGTCAGGCTCGTCTCGTAGACGAACAGGGTGGCCTGCGCCTCCTGCGGGAAGATGCAGTACAGGTCGCACCCGCCATCCGGTGCCACGACCCAGTGATCCTGCGGGATGTCGTAGACAAAGCCCCACAGCTCCCGCAGGTCGGTCTGGCTATCCAGCACCTGCTGCACATCGGTGGTGATCTCGTAGGAGCCGCCCAGATACAGCACACAGGCGCGGTATTCGTCCTCCCCTGCCAGAAGGCGCATGTAGGTCACGTCCTCCGGCTCCTCATATTCCTGCTTTTGGGTGTTGGAGGCGATCATGTTGTCTCCGTCCAGCCTGTTTTCGGGCTTGGAGCTGGGGGTGCTGCTGCCGTTGCCGCAGCCCGCCAGACCGATGGTCAGCGCCAGCAGGGCTGCCAAAAGTTTGATCTTTTTCATAGGTTCTCCTTTCTCATGCCCTGCCGGGGCGCACCTCAGGGGGCAGCGCCGGGCGTTGGGTGTTGGGAAAAATCGTCTACGCCCTCCACCGGCACAGGGCGGCTGGTCTCGGCGGAAAGCTGCGGGTTCCAGTCCAGCGGGCGTCCGGTGCTGCAATAGACCGTTACCATGGTGTCGGTGTCCTCCCTGCTGCCGTTGCACAGCAGCAGAATGGGCTGGCCACCCTGCCTGCCGTAAAGTTCTTTCCCCAGCTGCGCGGGATACGCGGGGTCCTGTTTTTCATAGACAAAAAGCGTATCCTCCCTGCGCACGGCAAAGATGCAGTACAGCTCGCGCCCGCCGCCCGGCGCTGTGACCCAGCGGTCTGCCGGGATGTCCGTAACAAACTGCCACGGCTGTTCCGGTAAGCTGTCCAGCGCAGCGTCCACATCGGTGGTGCGCTCCGGGACACTGCCCAGATAGAGCACCACGGCAAGGCTGCCGTTCTGCTCTGCCTGCTGCCGCAGCTGCGCCACGGTCACAGCGTCCGGCCGGGAAGCGCTGTCCGAAGCTGCCGCGCCGGAGCGGATGGGGTCGCCGTCCACCGACCCGCAGCCCGCAAGGCTCAGGGTCAGCGCCAGCAGGGCGGCAAACAGCTTCATGGTCAGGCCCTTCATCTCAGGCCCACGGGTCGGCAGACGTGGGGATGCGGATGCCGGTCATCAGGTACTGCTCCCACAGAAACCACTGTCCGTTGCCCTTGCGGCGCAGCTTGATGGGCCGGGGGTCATCGGCACCGCCGCAGGGGATAAACAGCTTGCAATAGCCCTCCTCCACATAGGAGGTGTGGTTGCTGCCCACCAGAAGGGTGAAGGGCTGGCGGGGAGTATAGCCGTTTTCCGGCGACGCACCCACAAAGTAGGAGAAGGGGATGTAGCTCTTGCCGTCCCGGAAGCGGTCGTTCAAAAAGGAGATGTCCTGCCCGTTCAGCGGGCGGGGGCCGCGCAGCCAGTTGAGCATCTCCTGCCCGATGGCCTTGTCGGCACCGTAGGCGCACAGCGCGCAGACGGTGAGTGCTGCGGCCTTGAAGGGGGTGTCCAGGCTGGCCTCCGGCAGCTCCTGCATCTGGGCAAGGCTTTCCGGCAGAGCCTGAAAGGTAAAGGTGACGGTCTGGTTTCCACCGGCGGTGGCAGCGGCCTGTTTCATCTTATCAAAAAGTCCCATGAGAATACTCCTTTCTGTTTCAGCTGTAAGGGTTCAGCCCCGGTTCGGGTCATGGCGGGGCACGGTCCGCCTGCGGACCATCTTCTGGTTCAGATCCAGACTGAGGTTTACAAAATAACCGTTTTCAAAATACCATGCAAGGTCTTTGGGGTCCATGCCAACGCTGTTGCACAGCCACCGCAGGGGCACCTCCGGCCCGGAGTAGCTCTCCACCCGCCGGGCGATGGTCCTTGCGTGGTAGCGGCGGACCTCCCCGCGGGCAAACAGTGCCAGGGGCACAGCACCCACCACGATCCAGAATACATAGCCCCCAACGTGGGAGGTGTCCTTTTCCTGCAGGCTCAGGCAGAGGGTATACAACCCGCCAAAGGAGCAGAACACGCAGAAGGCAAGCCCTGCGTTCCGCAGCCATTTGAGGAAACGGGGGATCTCGCCGCGGGCTTTTTCCGAGAGATAAGGGTTCATAAGGTTCCTCCTTTCAGAACGAGCCGCCTCCACCGCCGTGGGTGGTGCCGCTGGAAGAGGTGTGGGTGGAGCTGCCGCCGGAATCGCTGGAGCTGGACTCCTTCGGTCGCTCGGTGCGGTGCACGTCACGGTACAGGAACAGCTCCCGGCTGTTGGTCAGGTTCATGCTGCCCTCCCGCACATAGCTGGCGGCGTTCTCCTGGAACGCCACGCTGCGCAGCTGGCTTTTCATCACGCCAACGACGACCCATGCCAGCACAAGGCCGATGCCCAGCGCAAGGAACAGGTACATGAGAGACAGCGGCTCCCGGGGCAGGTTATTCACGTCATAGGGGTGGCCCGCCCGGGCAGCGTCGATGTAGGTGTCCGACCACTGGACAAAGGTGCGGAATGCACCGGCGTAATCTCCATCGGCCATGAAGGGCTTCATCTGTTCGCCAAGGTACTGGATGCCGGCATCCGTAAAGGCGGTGATGCCGTAGCCGCAGGTGGAGATGTGCCATTTGCGGTCGCCCACGCTCACCAGCAGCAGCACACCGTCCATATCGGGGCCGTAGCCGAACTGGCAGTAATCATAGAGGTCATCGGCATAGGCCTCCATGCTGTCGTACCCCACGCTTTCCAGCGACTCGACGGTGGCAATGGTCACATCGAAGCTTTGGCGGAGGCTCAGCTCCTCCAGTGCATCCTCCAGCTCGCTGTCCTCTTCTGCAGTCAGGACATCCGCGCTGTCGTTCATGCGGTAGTACAGGTCGGCAAAGCCGCCCTCCACCGCAAAGGCCGGAACGGTCAGGATCACCGCAAGCATCAGTGCTGCCAGCGCCGCAAAGAGGGAGCGCAGGCGTTTGGAAGTCTTTTTCATCGTTCGTCCCTCCTTTACAGGATCCGTGCCAGCCACAGCAGCCACATCACGCCGTAGGATGCGGCGGAAAGGGCAGCCGTAAGGCCCAGCATCCACTTGCGGGCAGCGCCCTTGTCCACGGGCAGGTCGCCCACGAATTTGCCGGTCTGTCCGTTCATGGCAAACAGGTAGTTTTCGCCCCGCCAGCTGGTGCTCAGCAGCCAGACCGGGAACAGCGCGTACTTTGCCTTGCCGCCGTGGAGCTGGATGCTGCTGTTTTCCACCTTGACCGAATCGTAGCCGGTAACGGTCTGCTGGAATGTCTCCTCAGTGGAGCGGCGGATGCGCTTGTTGGCCCGCTCGATGCTGTCCTCGGCGGTCACATCATATTTGTCCGCCACATAGCTCGCCAGATAGGCGGTCTGGAAGGGAATGGCATCCTGCATGGCAAAGGGCTCGATGGATTCCATCAGGTCATCCTCGATCTTGGAGGAGCCGTCCACGGGCACCCCGTCAAAGCCCAGGGTGCCGTCCCGCCGGACGGAGTAGTAGTTGGTCTCGGTGTAGTCATATTCGCTGTCCGACCAGCTGCGGGTCCGGGTGGTGGTAAAGCGCAGCTGGGCATCGGCATCGCTGTCAAAGAGCCAGAAGGGCACATACACGCCCTTGACCTCGTCGATGTGGTTCTGGCTGCGGAACACCCGGGGCAGCAGGGTCTTGCCCTTGAGGTGCTCCTGCAATTTGGCCTTGGCGGCCTTTTTGTCCAGCTTGAAGGGGATGATGAGGTCGGGCCGCAGCGCCCCGGCAAACTGTCCGGTGAGGACGATGGGGTTGCCGCAGAAGGGGCAGGCCGAAGCGGCCATGGTGTCGTCGCCCACGATCTCGCCGCCGCAGCTCTTGCAGCTGTAAGTATGCAGACCGGCGGTCTCTCCTTCTGCCCAGCTGCCGCCGGGGGTCGCCCACTCCATCTCGCTGGGCTTTTCGTCCTTCAGTTCCTCGTCGTAGCCCTTGAGGGTATCCACGTCGAACTCGGTGTCACAGTAAGGGCATTTCATCTTCTGGGTGGCGCTGTCAAATTGGATGGCGCCATCGCAGCAGGGGCACTTGTATTCCAGCATTCCTGCCATAGCGTTTCCTCCTGTTGTTTCAAAGGGGGCCGGGGGCTCTTCCCCGGCCCCGCTGTTTTTGCGTTGGTCTTCCCGCCGAAGCGGTCGGCTCAGAAGTCCGTGGTGATGCGGAACACCACCGGCTCATCCGGCTCGGTGGCTTTGCCGTGGTGGCCCACTGCCAGGAAAGCGTTTTCCTCCAGCGGCAGGAAAACATCAAAGGTGCAGAAGTCGCCGCACAGCTGGCACAGGGTCTCGCGCTCACCCACGGGGAGGGACTTTTCCAAAAAAGTGCCGTCCGGCGCGTACAGCTCCCACATATAGCCCGTGTCCAGCAGATAGCCGTTGGGGCGCTTCATCATCACGGCGTCAAAGCTGCCCACCGGCTGCGAGCTGCGGGCCAGCTCATTGCCGTCCAGATCAAAGGCGGCAAAGTAGTAGTCTCCGCTGGAGTCCGGCTCGCCCACCGTCAGCAGCTCGTCCCCGCTGAGGTTCAGGGAGGACATGCTGCAGAAGGGGCCGATCTCGTTATCCCCTTCCAGTATCAGCTCGGTGTACTCGCCGTCCTGCACCAGCACCGGTGCGGAGTCGGTCCAGTAGATCACGGTCAGATCCCGGTCCTTGGAGGAATAGCAGCTGCCCGAGTAGTCCAGTGCGTCGCCGGGCTCCTCCGGGTCGCTGCTGTTCAGATCGTAGCAGTAGACATCAAAGTGGTCCATGGCATACAGGATGCCATTGCGGTCGATGCTGAGGGCGTTGCTGCCGTCAATGTTGTACTCTTCCACCGGGGTCAGCCGGTCATCCTTGATGGCATACTCGAAGATCTTGGCAGACTGCTTTTCATCGTCCTCGTTGTAGAAACTGAAGAAGTAATTGCCCCGGTAGCTGTCCGCGTTGATCACATGATAGGCACCGCCTACCTCGCGGCGGACATCAAATGGGATGTACTGCGCCTTGAAGGTGTATTCGCCGATGGTCAGTTCCCCGGTTTTGAACTGGGCCACAAGGGCCCCCGTGGGGGCAGCCTTCTCCCCTGCTGCTTCCGGCTGTGCGGATGCCGCCGGAGCACTGCTGCCGGAAGCCGGGGCGCTGGAAACGCTGGAAGCGCTGGCAGCACCGGAGCCGCCGCAGGCGGTCAGGCTGAGGGCGGCGGTGGTAAGGCCCATGGCCTTGAGGAAATCTCTGCGCTGGATCTTTCTCATATCCGTTCCTCCTTTTGGGGTCACTGCACTTTTGCAAAGGCTTCGTCAGCACGGCGGCTGTACACTGCCATGCCGCCGGTCTGGGCGTCGTTTGCCAGATTGATGTTCTCCACAAACCGGGCCTTTTCCTGCTCAGAGAGCTGCCCGCCCTTCATGGCGGCAGATGCCACGGCACCCATGGCACCGATCATGCCCATCTGGCCTTTCAGCTCCCGTTCCTCGGCCTTGGACATCCGGCGGCCGAACATGCTGGTCTCATTATCGTGGACCCCGAAGATATGGTCCAGATGCTGCCGTGCGATGTGGGCATAGCCGATCTCCCGCCGGTCCCGCTTGCTGAAGCAGATGATCAGCTCCTGCTTGATATAGGGGTGGGGATGCATGCCCCGCTGGGTCTGGGCCTCGGTGATGCCGCGAGGCTGCACCAGCTTCAGCTTCAGGCCGCCGCCGTTGAGGGTGGGTTTCTGGCCCGGCTCCTTGGCGGGGGTCTCGTCCAGATACTCCTCGTAGCTGGCGATCTGGTCGTAGCGGATCAGCTCCGGCATCTTGCCCCGGCCGCCGGTACGGTCGTCGATGTACAGCATTCCAAGCTCATCGCAGAACACCAGCCCCATTTGCGTCGGGGTGGAGGGGTATGCGTTGACCCGGAACTCGGTCTTGTCGAACACCTCGTCGAACACCCGCTTCATCCGGGCCATGTACTCCATGTGCTCCTTTGCTTCGTCCAGCGTCAGCTCACTGAGCCGGATATATTTGGAGCACTTGTTGCCACAGTCATCGCAGAGGAACTGTCCGTCCCGGAGCTTGGAGCGGTGCAGGGTGCCGCACTCCTTGCCGCAGACGGCACAGTTCTGTTTTGCGAACAGGTTGGAAAAGAATCCCATCATGGTATGCTCCTTTCATTGCTCTGTATTGTCAGGTCCGGTCGCTGTCGTCAAAGGGGTCGCCGCACTCCGGGCAGAACTTGGGCGGGTGAGCGGGGTCTGCCGGCTCCCAGCCGCATTTGTCGCACTTATACTTGGGCGTACCGGCGGGCTTTGGTTTGCCGCACTCGGAGCAGAAGCGGCCCTTGTTCACTGCGCCGCAGCTGCAAGTCCAGCCTTCTGCTGCCGCCGGGCGGGGCTTGCCACACTCCGGGCAGAACTTACCCGTAACGGTAGCACCGCTGTCTCTTATACACATCTCCGAGCCCACGAGAC
>ENA-OZAV01000864-OZAV01000864.1-human-gut-metagenome-genome-assembly--contig:-NODE-864-length-12034-cov-13.629602_pt1 | contig 12034 bp, 9 predicted proteins | sample MGYA00243307_ERZ653511 | MGnify/ENA primary metagenome ERZ653511 (study PRJEB26926, sample SAMN06165165) | human gut metagenome | biome: ENVO:00009003; feature: ENVO:2100002; material: ENVO:00002003...
GCCAGAGCGGAAAAGGCGCAAGCAGATGGCGCAGGTGAATTTGGAAATAGTATTAGTTAGTGTACTTTTCGTTCTCTCAGGCAACATAAAAATCCAAGAAATAGGGGTGTGCGCTGCGAAGGGGTGGAGGGGGCGATCGCAAAGCCCCCTCCTCGCCTCCGCAGAGGCGAAATCCCTGCGCCCCAAACGCACTGTTCGCGAAGAACGTACATTTCCATCAACGACAAAAAGGGCTAAACAGTCACCTGTCAGCCCTATTTTGCCATGCGAAACCGCTGATTACTTGACCAGCAGCATCAGCAGGGAGCAGGCCACGAAAATCGCCGCAGCAATCTTGGTGCCCAGCGCCAGCTTCGCTTCCGCGCTCTTGGCCTTGTGCTTGTCAAAATAGCTGTCGAACGTGCCGGCGATTGCGCCCAGACCCTTCACGTTGCTGCTCTGCATCAGAACCGTAAAAATCATGAACAGAGCGGAAATCGTGATGATGACCGTCAGAACCACACCAAATGCACTCATGCTTCAAACCTCCTTGGGGAGAAATCAACGCTTTACAGTCTATCACATTTTTCGCTGGAACGCAAGGGGCTTTTGCAGAAAAAGCGGTTTTTGCGCGCATTTCTTCCGCAAAACGCCCCCTTGCGGGCGGCATTTTCTCCCCTATGCCTGCGCATCCGTTAGGGCTGCTTGCCGATGTACGCCAGAATGCCGCCATCCACATAGAGGATGTGGCCATTGACGAAGTTAGACGCATCCGACGCAAGGAACACCGCCGGGCCGCCCAAATCCGCCGCGTCGCCCCAGCGCTCGGCAGGCGTCTTGGCAATGATGAACTTGTCAAACGGGTGACGGGAGCCGTCCGGCTGAATCTCGCGCAAGGGCGCAGTTTGAGGCGTGGCGATGTAGCCCGGGCCGATGCCGTTGCACTGGATGTTGTACTTGCCGTACTCGGAGCAGATGTTGCGGGTCAGCATCTTCAGGCCGCCCTTCGCCGCGGCGTAGGCGGACACCGTCTCGCGGCCAAGCTCGCTCATCATGGAGCAGATGTTGATAATTTTGCCGTGACCCTTCTTAATCATCGACGGAATGACCGCCTTGGAAACGATGAACGGCGCGTTCAGGTCAACATCAATCACCTGACGGAACTGTTCGGCGCTCATTTCGCACATCGGAATGCGCTTGATGATGCCCGCGTTGTTGACAAGGATGTCAATCACGCCGACTTCTTCCTCAATCTTGGCGACGAGCGCGTTGACGGCAGCTTCATCGGTCACGTCGCAGACATAGCCGTGCGCCTTGATGCCCTTTTCGGCATAGGCAGCAATGCCCTTATCCACCAATTCCTGCTTAATGTCGTTGAAGACGATGGTCGCGCCGGCGTCGCTCATGGCGCAGGCGATGGCGAAGCCGATACCGTAGGACGCACCGGTGACGAGGGCGATTTTGCCCTCCAGAGAGAACATATTGCTCATGGGAAATCTCCTTTCAATTTACGCTCAATAAACACGCGAAAACACTCTGGAAGTGTGCTCAACTCAATCGCGAGATGGGTGTCGAGAGGGTCGAAGACCCTTCGCGGGTGCAGGGCAGAGCCCTGCCGGAGTCCAGAGGCAGAGCCTCTGGCGCCTCCCCTTATTTTAAGTCCTTCATGGCGATGCCGTCCATGTCGTCGAAGTCCTGGTTTTCGCCGCACATGCCCCAGATGAAAGTGTATGCCTGCGTGCCGCAGCCGCTGTGGATGCTCCACGACGGGCTGATGACCGCCTGTTCGTTGCGCATGATGATGTGGCGCGTCTCCTGCCCCTCACCCATGAAGTGCATCACGAACGCGTCCTCCGGCATGTCGAAATAGAGGTAGACCTCCATGCGGCGGTCGTGGGTATGGCAGGGCATCGTGTTCCACACAGAGCCGGGTTCCAGTTTTGTCATGCCCATCACCAGCTGGCAGGACTGGACCTGCCCCGGCAGAATGTACTTGCAAATCGTGCGGTGATTCGCCGTTTCCAGGCTGCCCAGTTCCTGCCGCACGCAGTCCTCCGGGCGGATGTACACCGTCGGATACGCCGTGTGCGCCGGGCAGGAATTGAGGTAGAACTTCGCCGGATTCGCCGCATCCTTGGATGCAAACACAATGTCCTTGCTGCCGCGCCCGACGTACAGCCCGTCGCGGTGGCGCAGCGTGTACACCGTGCCATCCACCGTCACCGTGCCTTCGCCGCCGATGTTGATGACGCCCAGCTCGCGTCGCTCCAGAAAATACTGCGCGCGCAGCTCCTCGCCCGCCGTCAGCGCCAGCGTACCCTTCACCGGCACAGCACTGCCCGTGATGATGCGGTCGATGTGGCTGTACACCAGCTTGATATCATCCGCGCGGAACAGGTCGTCAATCAGAAATTCCTCGCGGAGCCGCTGCGTGTCGTACGTCTTTACGTCGCGCGGAGAGGATGCCGTCCGAAGTTCCATGAAGAAGTCCTCCTTCGTTGTGTAAGTGCTTACAAATCAGGATAAAGAAACGCACTGTCTGAACGCAGCACCTTTCATTCCATATTGTACAACGTTTTTTGCTTTTTGAAAAGGGGGGCATGGATGATTTTGATGCTTTTTTTCATCAAAAACAAAAAAATTGGAGGAAATTTTGCAACAGATGAAGAATTATCCACTGTCGTTCGTTATATGAGTGACAGGAGGATAACGCCCCCTATCCGGAAAGGATGATGAACATGAAGCGCACCTTGAAGATTCTGCTCTGTGCCGCGCTGACGGCAGCGATCTGCATTCCCGTGCTGGCGGACGTTCCCGCGACGAGCAGCGGGCGCGGCGCGACCAGCGCGATTCTCTCCGCCACCGAGCACAGCGGCGAAACCGATGTGACCGCTGATCTGCTCGACGGCAATACCGCCACCGCGTGGGTTCGCACCAGCGCCGCCGCGCCGGACTTGTCCCTCGCGCTCAGCGACGCCAGCGTCGGCGAAATCTGGATTCGCAGCGGCTACTGCTACAACCAGAACTACTACAACAGCTATGACCGCCCCGCGACCGTCGCCGTGACAATCTGGTATGCCTACGGGCAGCAGAGCGTGACCTACCGCTACACATTGTCGGATGCTTTCCTGCCCACGACAAGCAGCGCCGACTGGTCAAACGGCTACCAGCGCCTGCTGCTGCCGGAGGAATACACCGGCGTGACGCAGATTGACCTGACCATCGAGACGGTTTACGCGGGCAGAGGGAACGCGGGCGTGGCGATTTCGGACATTGCCCTTGCGGCGGATGTGCACGCCACGGCGACTCCGCGCGCTTACACCACCGCGACCCCGAAGCCTTACATCGCCTATGTGACCCCGCGCCCGTCCGCCACGCCGACCTCGACGGTAGAGTGGATTACCCCCGTGCCGACTGGCACGACGGCAGCCCCGACGGTCACGAAGGACGTTGATCCAACCCCGACCCCCACGGCAGAGCCTGTATTCCCCTCCAAGGGTGTTGCGGCGGCGCTGACGAAGCGGGCAGCGACCCGCTCCGGTCCCAGCAACCGCTTCGACGAGCCCGGCTCGTTCTACAACGCGGGCGATATCGTCAACGTCATCAGCAAGGCGTGGGACAGCGAGAACGACATTTGGTGGTATCAGATTGAGTTCGAAACGTCGGATGGCTGGATGCGCGCCTACACGCCCGCCAATCGCGTGGATGTGAGCAGCGACAGCATCCCGACGGAAACGAATTTGAACGACACGCGGACGGTGATTACCTCCGGCGCGGTCTACTTCGGGCCGTCGACGACATACCGCAAGTACGGCTGGTCGTGGATTTACGAGGGCGACACCGCGATTATCTGCCAGATTGAGGGCAGCTGGGCGCAGGTGGAGTACTACTCCTATGCGAAGGATGTCACCCGCCGCGGCTGGGTGAAGCTGGACACGCTTTCGAGCAAGTAAGGGAATATAAGAGCATCCCCGGCAGGACGGCAATGCCTGTCGGGGATGCTTTTTTTGTGCAGTTGAGGGGGAAACCGAGGGGCGTTGCCCCTTGCCCCCACCAGAGGCTCTGCCTCTGGACTCCGCGAAGGGTCTTCGACCCTCTCGACACCCATTTCGCGATTGAGTTGAGCGCACTTTCAGGCTATGCGCGCGTGCTGATTCGCGCCCGCAGGCGCGAAATCCCCTGCTTGCGGAAAAGAGCCACTATGGTCGCAAGACCAGCTATGTGGTCGCGCCCATTTGGCGCGACAATATGCGGCAAGTTGGATAGAGCGGCTTGGGGGCGCTCCTGCGGGAGCGCAAAGTTACTGGCAGGGACGCTTCGCTGCCTGCACCTTTGTTGGCGGCTTCCTTGGAATTGGTCGCCCGCGCAACAGTTGGGGCGTTGCCCCAAACCCCACAAGGGGCGCCGCCCCTTGACCCCGCAAGGGACATTGTCCCTTGACCCTTTTTTCGGCGCCCGGCTTGGTCGCGCTTCCTTACTTCTTCTTTTCCTTCGCTTTTTTCTCCTGATATAGTTTTTCTTCCCTGTCAAACATCTCCCACATCTGCCTTTGCGCTTCCTCCACCACCCGGTCGCGCTCCTCAATCGGGTGCTTCTCCGGGTCGTAATCAATCTCCGTCCCGAATGACAACGTGCGCATCCCCTTATGCGCCAGCATCGGCACAAATCGGCAGCACTTGCCCGTCCGCGCATAGTACACCTGCGCCAGCATCGTGAATCCGCGGAACAATTCGCCGGGGCGGCCGTGCTCATAGCCGGGGCGATTCGGGTCGGCGTCGGGGTTTTCGGGGAAAATCAGCAGATTATCGCCCGCCTGCATGGCCTCCACCGACTTGCGGAAGGTTGTCGTCAACTCGCGAGGCTTGTGGCGGTAGACCGGTACGCACTCCACTGACTTCATTGCCCATACGCTGAGCGGGCCGCACAGCTTTGAGATAGGCCAGCGCAGCGGGCCAAGCCACTTCATTTGCGAAAATGTATATTTGTAGACGTATTGCGCAACCTCGCCCGGGTCAATGGAAATGTCGCTGATTGTCCACGGGCGCACGGGCACGGGGCAGAACAGCATCCCCGCGACGGGGCCGTAAATTTCACCGTGATTGCACAGGAACACCAGCGGGTTGCTGTCATCGGGGTGAATGTTCTCCGCGCCCTTGACCGTGTGGCGGAAGAACGGGCGCATCACCGCCATCAAAAAGCGGATGCCCAGCGGCTGAACGTGCCGCTTGATGACGACCTCCTCCAGCTGCTGCTCCAGCGCCTTGTTTTCCTCGCCGGATTCACGGATGTGCAAAAACCGCAGCACTTTCTGCATGTATCGGTTCGACAGCGGGAAGCGCAGCACGCACAGCAGGGCGATGAACGCCGTAATCAGCGCCGGAAGGACCATCACCGGCTGGAAACTTGCAGCGATTTCCTCCGCCGTGTGCGGCAGCCGCTGCCCAGCAAGGAAGCACAGCACCGTCAGCGCCACAAGCGCAAGCATCTGCCCCAACAGCGAAGCCACTTCGCGCGACACGCGCCGCATCAGCCGATAGCCGGGAATTTCCTGCCCGGAGGTGAATTTCGCGACCGCGCCCATCGGGCTTTCCATCTTGCTCAGGCAGACCTTGCACACCGCGCAGCCGACGGAGCAGAGCGCCAGACAGAAGTAGGTGATGCTGATATCCGTCGTGTGGTGCCGCAGCATCCGCGAAAAAATCCACAGCCCGTAGAGCCAGAGGAACATGCCCATCAGCAGCAGCGAAATCGGTTCATTCTTGTTTTTCTTCTCGCGCTTTTTCAGCAGCAGCGTCGCCAGTTCCTCGCACAATAGCGTCGTCAGCACCGCTATCGCCATGCGAATCAGCATTTGCTCCGCCGTCGTCGCAAGGAAGGTGTACATGACGATGAGCGTCATTTCCATTGCCGTCAGCAGCACCATGCTCAGCCGCTCAAAGGCGCTCAAGGCGTTCGCGCGGTGAATCGTCTCCAGCGTGAAGTGCGCTTCCTCCAAGTTCGGGCGCGGCAGCACAGCGCGCTCTTCATACGCCGCGTATGTCGAGTAAAACGCCGCCATCCCGCACAAAAGGTACCCTATCATCATCGGCACGGAGAGCTGCACCGGCAGGTTGACCGCCAGAATCAGGGCTTGCAGCGCCATCATGCACCCATGCAGCGCCCCGCTCAGGCACAGGAAGGTCGTCTGCTCCATCCGCCCGTCAAGGCACAGCCGCCCCATGCGCTGGCACAGGCTGTCCCGCAGCTGCATGGACAGCACAACGGAGAAAATCAGCCACATTTGCGTGCTGCCGAACGACATGGGGTACAGCACGACAAGGCACAGCGAGAGCAGCAGCAGCAGAATCATCAGCGGAACGCGCATCCATCGCAGCGCCTTGGGCAGATAAATGGCTTCCTCAGGGCTGAACGTCTGGGCGAAAACCGTTGTCACGCGGCCAATCATATACAGTGCGCCGCCGTAGAGCGGCATCCCGGATAAACCCTCGGAAATCAGCATACAGTAGATATATCCGTACAGGCTGGACATATCAGTCAGCAGCAGGGTCGTCGGCGGTTTTTTCCGCAAAGCCATCGACCCTCCTTTCGCATTCTCTTTGCCCGTATTGTACCATGAGAAGCCCGAATTGGCAAGGGTTTCAGGCGCAAAAGAGAATATTCACGGTTTATTTCCAATCCTGCCGCCCGAAACACTTGCAACTGCCCGTGCTTTCCTGTAAAATAGGGACAGGTGGCAAACGATATGACGAGGAGGCTTTTTTCATGATTGCTGATGAACAGGTGACGACCGAGCCGTCTTCTCTCTTTTCCGCGCAGGATCAGGCGGCGATTCGCGCACAGCTGAAAAAGCGGCTGATTCTGGTGCTGATTCCGGTGCTTGCGCAGCTGGGCGCCGCCATTTATTTCGCCATCCAGCGCAACGAAGTTGTAACCGATGTGCTGACGATTGTCAGTCTGTCCGCGCTGATTTTCTGCTATGACCTCTTCCTGAAGCCGCTGCGGTGCTATCAGCGCCATTTGGACAACGTGATTTCGGGACGCCGCCGCGCGGTGGATTTGCCGTTTCTGGCGATTTCGGACGACATCAGCCTGGTGGACGGCGTGCCGTACCGCGCCATGACCTGCACCGACCTCGACGCGAAGGGCCGCCCGTATGACCGCCTGTTCTACTTCGACGCGGAGAAGCCCTTCCCCGCCATCGCGGCGGGCGAAACCGTGCGCGTCGTGCACCACGAGCTGGACGTGTCGGACGTGGTGCGGGTGTAATTCCGGAGGATTTTGCCCCATGAAGAAGCTGCTTTGTCTCCTGCTGACCTTGCTGCTGATTCCCCCCGCACTGGCGGAAGATGCCCTTGATGCGCCCGATGCCTCTTCCCTGCTGCCCTGCGCGAATGGCGCGCTGCTTGCCGTTTCGGCAGATTTACGCGTCCTTCGTCGGGACAGCGCAGGCGACTGGGCGCTTATCCTTTCCGCCGAGCAGATTTCCGCCGCCTGCCCGCCCCGATTCATGCCGGATGCGGCGAATGCGCTGCTCCTGCCGGGCGAAAATGGTGCATACGCGCTGCTGCTTCTGCCAGACACGAGCGGGCAAATCGCCGTGCTGTCCCTGACCGGGGCGACGTGCGAGCTGACGCGGGTGTTCGCGGATTTTCTGCCGATGAACAGTGAAATGACCGCGCAGTGGACGCTTCTTTCCGCCGCGCGCGCCGGAAACACGCTGTACGCCGCCTTTTCAAGCAATTTCGCGACATACAGCACCTATGCGCTTTCGCTGGCGGACGGGTCGTCTTTTCTGCTTTCGGATGCGCCGATTCGCTTCTTGATGCCCTTGGCGGACGGGCAGCTGCTGGCGTGCGTCAATCCGCCCATAAGCAGCATCGACGAAAGCTGCTTCGCCCTGCTGGATGCGGATTCCGGCGAATCCAGCCGTCTTTGCGCCCTGCCCGCCCACAAGGCATACGCGGGCTTCGCGCTGGACGGCGATTCCCTCTATTTCACCGACGGTGAGACGATTTACTGCGCCGCGTCGCCCTATGATGCTGTGGAATCCGTCGGCTATCTGCCGTCGCTGGACACGAACGCCCGTCTGCCCGCGCTGATGGTCGATAATTGCTACTGCGTGTGCAATGCCGAATTGGGGTTCTTCGCAGCGCAGCTCCATACCGCGCCGCGCTGCACCCTGCGCGTGGATGCCCGCCTGTCCAATGTGAATCGGGCGCTGGTGTCGCAGTACCTCCGTGCGCACCCGGACGTTGCCGTTGTTTATGCGCCGCACAATGCATCGACCGCGCCGGAATACCGCCAGCACATGGAGAGCGGTGACGCGCTGGATATTTACGCCTTCACACTGCCGAACGAATCGTTCATCCCCCTGCGCGACAAGGGCGACCTGCTGGACTTGCGCCCGCTGATGGGCGCGGACACCCTTGATTCGCTCCTGCCGCAGGTGCTTGCGCCGCTGGAAAAGGCGGGCGGGCTGTTCGCGATTCCCTGCGGCGCGCCGAGCGTCTCGTGCTGGTTTCTCGACCAATCGTCGCTGGAATCCTTGGGGCTGACGGACGTTCCCGCGACGTATGCCGACCTGATGACGCTGATTTCCACCTACCTCACCGACTTCGCGTCTGATTCCGACGTTGCCTTAGCCGACAATCCGGGCGGCATGGCGGATTCCCTCTTCCAGCAGCTTTTCTGGGCGCAGCTCGCGCGCTGTGAAGCATCCGGCGTCCTGCCGACGTTCAACGATGCGGACTTTGTTGCGGCGCTCCGCCAGTACATCGCGCTCCGCCCGGCGCTGGTGGACTACGAAACCCGCTGGCTGGCAGAACGGTCTTCTTCGCTGGGCGACCTGGGCGACACGGGCGGCATCGTCACGGTTCTCTCCGTGTCCAGCAGTCAGCCCTCGCTGCTGCACCTGAACACGTCGCTTACGCCGAGCAAAACGGACGAAGTTCCGCTGCTGCTGTCGTTCAGCGAAGGCGGCGCGTTGCTCATTCCGATGACGTACTCGGTGCTGGCGGTCAATCGCCGCTCGGCATACCCGGATGATGCCGCGCCGCTGCTGTCCTACCTGCTGGACAATCAGCCGTATGATGCGAAACTGGCGCTTCTGCCGGATTACGCGGCGCTTCAGCCGAATCCGGCATACACAGAGGCGGCGCAGAAGATTCTGGACGACGAAGCGCTTTACACGCAGTACCGCGCCACCCTGTCCCCCTTGGAGCAGAAGCAGGCGGAGGATATACTGGCGGACGCGCGCGCTGCGCTCCATCAGATTCCGCCGAACGTATACAGCGCGGCGGAAATCGCAACGTATCATGCGCGCCTGAATCACGCGCATATGCTGGAATCGTCATTCTGGGTCAGCGGCGACCAGCATGTATCCACCCTGCGGCAGCGCCTTCTGGACGGCGAATGCACCGTGGAGACGTTCGTGCAGGAATTGACCCGCATCGTGCAGATGATGACGCTTGAAAACGGCGCGGCTTCGTGAATTTTTCCCGCGCGTCCTGCAACAAAACGCCTCTTTCAAGCGTTTCATATTTAGGGGATACCTCCCCTTTTCCAAGAAGAATCAATCCTATGAATGGAGGGTTATCATCATGAAGCATCTTTCCCGTTTCCTGTGCCTGCTGCTGATGCTGGCGCTGCTGCTGCCCGGCGCGCTTGCGGAGGCAGTCGAGCAGACCGAGCAGACCGAGCAGATCGACAGCGGCATCGAAGAAGATGAGGTAGAGAAGGTCGGCGACATTTTCGACATGTACCAAGTCGGCAGCATGGTGGAAGCAAACGGCAAGCTCTACACCAGCTCCTACGGCCCAACCATCTGCGAATTCGACGGCGAAAACTGGCGCATCGCGGTGGTGGCGAGCAGCTTTTCGGACGTTCTGCGCTTCTCCGAGGACGGCTCCTTTTACAGCGACGAAACGTCCGCCGTGCTGTCTGTGGATGAGGACGGCACGCTGCTGCTGCTCTACCCCTACTCTGACGGCGTGATTGACCTGCTGCGCATCCCGCTCGACGGCAGCGACGTCACCCGCGTGCACTCCTTCCGCCTGGTGGAGGATAGCGGCGACGAGGACGGCAGCCTCTACTTCTCCCTGCAAGGCGCGGCGCTGACGAGCGATTACGCCTATGTGACCGCCTACGGGCTGAATCCCGAAGCGATGTACGGGCTGAATCAGCTGTTCGAGCTGAATCTCAAGGACGGCAGCGTCCGCAAGGTGACGGAGGATTACATCGGCATCATCCTGCCGCTGGATGACACGTCGCTCATCGGCTACTATGACAACCGCTACACCGGCGCGGACGACCCGCTGACCGCGCTCGTGCGCATCAACCGTCAGACCGGTCTGACCGACACGCTGTGCGAAATGGAGTCCGGCTCTTCTTTCTCCGGCTTCACCATGTCCGGCACGTCCGTCGTCTTCAACGATGGCTCGCAGGTGCTGCGCGTCGCCGCGCCGTATGACACCGTGGAGACGGTTGGCTACCTGCCCCCGGCGTATGTGTACACCAATCTGCCCGGCTGCGTGTCCGGCAATTCCTACTATACTTACAACTACGACGCCGGTTTGACCTCGGTTGACCTGACTGCGCCGCTGCCCGCGACCGTCCTGCGCATCGACTCCTCCATCAGCTGGGGCGACGCGGGCGAACTGGTGCGCCAGTACGCCAAGGAGCATCCGGAAGTCGGCATCGTGTACGCCTCCACCAGCGCATCCACCGCGCCGGACTACACCCAGCACATGCAGAGCGGCGAGGCGCTTGACCTCTACTCCTTCTATCTGCCGGGCGACGCCTTCGCTGCCCTGCGCAACAAGGGGTATCTGGCGGAGCTGTCCGGCAACAGCGACCTGCTCGCGGCTGTTTCCGAGATGTTCCCGAATCTGACCAAGCAGGTGCTGGTGGATGGCCACCTTTACGCCCTGCCCGTCGAAGTAAGTACCTCCTGCTGGTCGATTGACACCGCCGTACTGGAGGATGTCGGGCTGACGGCAGAGGATGTGCCGACGACGTATCTGGAGCTGCTGAACCTCATCGACGAATGGATTACCTCCTACGTTGAGGATTACCCGGAGCACGCGCTGATGGACTACCCGTACAGCCTGTCAATGCAGCTGTTCAGCCAGATTATGCTGGCGCAGATTGCCGAGTGTGAAGCGGACGGCCGCACGCTGACCTTCACCGACGCGGATTTCATCGCCACGCTGAACAAGCTGGACAGTATGCGCGAGAAGCTGAAGGCGTACGAGGATCAGTGGAACGACGACAACAACAGCAGCACAATGATTGTCGGCTCGTATGACGCCAGCAGCAGCGAAGGTCCCCTCCTGAGCAGCTACGTCAGCATCGGCATTCACTATGCCAGCGACCGTGAAAGCACGGCTGTCCCGCTGATGCTGTCCATCCAGCCGAACCACGACAGCAGCGTCATCGGCAACATCCGCGTGATGGCGGTCAACCGCTCCAGCAAGAACGCCGATGCCGCCATGAACCTGCTGACGTACCTCGCCGTCAACCGCAGCGATTATCAGAAGTCGCTTTTCTCCCCTGCCTACACGGACAACATTGAAGACCCGCACTACGAGGAGACCAAGGCGAGCCACGAGAGCTACATTGACGAACTGACGAAAGCAATGGCGACCGCCGACGACAGCGAAAAGCGCGACTATCAGGAAGCGATTCAGAACCTGACGGACGCTTTGACTCGCCTCTCCCCCTACCAGTACACGACCGAGGACATTCTCCTCTACGATTCGCAGATGGAGAATGTGCGCATCATTGAATCGACCGTGTTCTACGGCGACGACAACGAAGCATCCACGCTCGTGAACCGCTACATGGACGGCAACATCACCGTCGACCAGTTTGTCCGTGAGCTGACCCGCATTGTGCAAATGATGATTATGGAGAACTCGTAAGTCGCACCCAACCGAGAAGCCGGATGAGAAGTCCGGCTTCTTTTGTATTGTAGGAGAACCAAGGGGCGTTGCCCCTAACCCCCACCAGAGGCTCTGCCTCTGGACTCCGCAAGGGAGTTCCTCCCTTGACCCTT
>ENA-OZAV01000868-OZAV01000868.1-human-gut-metagenome-genome-assembly--contig:-NODE-868-length-11994-cov-13.321300_pt1 | contig 11994 bp, 10 predicted proteins | sample MGYA00243307_ERZ653511 | MGnify/ENA primary metagenome ERZ653511 (study PRJEB26926, sample SAMN06165165) | human gut metagenome | biome: ENVO:00009003; feature: ENVO:2100002; material: ENVO:00002003...
GCGCGAGCGGAACGAAGCAAAGCCAGGGCGGAAAAGATGCTGTGCGAATGACATGTTTTAGATGAGAATTAGTATTATTCAGCGGGTGTTTCGTCGTCCGGGTGGATACTCGGCGCTTCCATCGGGCGCTCCGGTTTTTCGGGGATGTCCGGCATCTCAATCGTCGGCACGTCGTCGTCCTCCAGCGGCACTTTCACGTCCGTCGTGTCAGGCGCGGTGGCGGCAGAATCCGGCGTCTCGGCGCTCTTCTCATCCTCCGGCGCGGTGGTCTTGCTCTCGCGCAGCTCCTGCAGTTTCACTTCCAGGTCGCGCATTTCCTCCAGCGTCGCTTTCAGCGTCTCCGGCACGTCCTCGCCCGCCTGCCACAGCTCATACAGCCGCAGACCAAGCTGGTTTTGCAGTTCCTTCCGACGCGTGACGATGTTCATCTCATCAACCTTCTGCTTCGTGCTGGTCGCGATGTTCGTCGCCGCCTTGTTGACTGCCTTCATGCTCTGTTCCCAGATTTCTTTGACTGTCTTGCCAATATCAGCCATAACGTTGCCTCCTTTTCTGCGGATATTTTTATATTCGCCACAGAATGCGGAAATCCCTGCTTTTTGACAGGAAAAGTTACGAATTCTGCAGCGGCAGCACATACACCTGACACGGATTCCATTCATCCCACAGCGTCGGCAGGCACTCCAGCGGCAGGAAGCCCATGCGCTGGTAGAAGGCGTTCGTGCGGTCATACTCCGCGTAATGCCCTGTCTGCACGGTTTTGACCTGCAGCAGCCGATAGCCTCGCGCGATTGCCTCCGCCCGAATCGCCGCAAACAGCTGCCGCCCGATGCCGCTTCGGTGATATGCCGGCAATACGCCCATGACGTAGATTTCCCCCGCGCAGGGGCTGGTTGCCTTCAGCGCCGCGAACCCGACTGCCTGCCCTTCCCGCACAGCGGCGAAAAACGGCATGTTTCGGCTGTCGTCGATATACTTCTGCGTGCTGTCCGGCAAGCCGAACCAATCCGGCAGCGCATGGAGGATATGCGCGGAAATCTCTGCCTTTTTTTCTGGATTTTCCACGCGGATGATGCTGATCGTCGCCATATGTACCTCACCAGTACATCATCAACGCGCCGGGATGCATGGTAAATTCCGCATGTTCGCAGGCGATAATCTCGCCATCCACCTCGACATGCATTCCGGGCGACGACACCGTCACTTTGTCGCAAAGAACATGTTCCGTAAACGGAAAGTTCAAAATCTGTTTCATCATCATGCGCACGAGATAGTACGGCACTTTCCACCGCGGCTGATGCCCGACGACCATGAAGTCGATTTCGCCGTCATTCGGCACAGCATCGGGGCAAATCGGAATGCCGCCGCCAATCCACTTTCCGTTCGCCGCAATGCACAGCAGCGCCTCCTTCGTCCGCGTCTCACCATTGACGGTGTAGGTCAGTTTCAGCGGCTGATGCTTCCAAATCGCGCGAATCAGCCCAATGAGGTACGGCAGCAGCCCGCGGATTTTCCCGCCAAACTCCGCAACATTTTCCAGCACCGTCACGTCAAAGCCCGCTCCGGCGACGTTCAAGAACATCTGCCCGTTCAGGTCAATCGCGTCGCACGGGCGCGGCTCGTGGCTGAGGATGAAATCGAGCGCCGCCATCGGCTCTTTCGGCGTGCCGAGCGTCTTGACAAAGTCGTTGCCCGTGCCTGCCGGAATCAGCCCAATCGGAATGCCGCTGCCCGCCAATCCGCGCGCCGCCTCGCTGAACGTGCCGTCACCGCCGATGACGTAGACGGCTTCGCAGCCCATTTCGACTGCTTCCCGCGCCAGTTTCGCCGCGTAGCCGGGGTATTCCGTCCGCATCACACGAAACGGGAGGTTTCGCGCGGTCAGCACGCTCTGCACCTGTTCCATCACTTTCAGCGCATAGCCGCACCCAGCGATTGGATTGACAATCAGCATACGCATTGTTGTTGTTCTCCTGAATTCAGACTCACGCAAAGCGGACAGCGCCCACACCGGAGTGCTGTCCGCAGTATCTCTTGCAAAAATTATGCCCTTGCAATCCGATCGGCAATCTGCTTGCCGGTCAGGCCGTATTCTTCCAGCAGCGCAGCGGGCTTGCCGGACTGACCGAACACATCGTTGATGCCAATCTTCTCGAAGTGCTTCAGCCCCATGCCGCAGATGGCGGAAGCCACCGCGTCGCCCAGACCGCCGATGATGGAGTGCTCCTCCACCGTGAACACCTTGCCGCACTTCGCCGCGTAGGTGCGGGCGAGTTCGTCGTCAAAGGGCTTCAGGGTGTGGAAGGACACCAGTGCCGCATCAATGCCTTGCTCCGCCAGCAGCTGAACCGCTTCGAGGCAGTGCTCCAGCATGATGCCGCAGGTGAAAATCACGCAGTCCTTGCCGTCCTTGATGACGTTGCCCTTGCCCACCGTGAAGGGGCGCGCGTCGTACACCGGGGAAGGCAGACGAGCGGTGCGGATGTACACCGGGCCGTTGATTTCCGCCGCCGCGCGGACGCACTGCTCACACTCGGTCGCGTCGCTGGGGACGAACACCGTCATGTTCGGCAGCACGCGCATCAGGGCGATATCCTCAATCGCCTGATGGGAGCCGCCGTCCTCGCCCAGCGTGATGCCCGCGTGGGAGAAGCCAAACTTCACGTTAAATTTCGGATAGCACACGCCATTGCGAATCTGGTCGTAGCTGCGGCCCGCGAACACCGCGAACGTGGAGCAGAACGGAATCAGTCCCATCGTGGACATACCCGCCGCCATATCCACCATGTTCGCCTCGGCAATGCCGCAGTCGATGAAGCGGTCAGGATACGCCTTCTTGAAACCATTGGTCATGGTCGCCGCCGCAAGGTCAGCGTCCAGCACGACCACCTTGTCATTTTCCGCACCGAGCTTGACGATGGCCTCGCCATACGCCACACGAATTGCTTTCTTTTCCATTTGTTCAGCCCTCCAGTTCGCTCAGCGCCTGCGCCGTCTGTTCTGCATTGGGAGCCTTGCCGTGCCAGCCGACCTGCCCCTCCATGAAGGAAACGCCCTTGCCCTTGAGGGTGTGCAGGTGAATCAGGCGAGGCTTGCCGGGGCAGGCGGGCGCGTGCAGCGCATCCAGCACCTGCTGCATATCGTTGCCGTCGGCGACGTCAATCACGTCATAGCCGAACGCCTTGAACTTTGCCTGAATATCGCCCAGCGACATCACCTCGTCATTCGAGCCGTCAATCTGCAGGCCGTTGTGGTCGAAAATAACCGTCAGGTTATCAAGGTGATAGTGTGCCGCCGCCATCGACGCTTCCCACACAAGCCCTTCCTGCGATTCGCCATCGCCAATGATGGTGTAGACGTGGCAGGGATTGCCCGTCTTCTTCGCGCCCAGCGCCATGCCGACCGCGATGGAGATGCCCTGACCGAGCGAACCCGTCGACGCATCCACGCCGGGGCACTTCTTCACGTCCGGATGCCCCTGCAGGATGCCGTGCAGCTGACGGAAATGGTCAAACTCCTCGCGTCCGAAATAGCCGCGTTCGCACAGCGTGCCATAGAGGGCGGGAGCCGCGTGACCCTTCGACAGCACAAAGCGGTCACGGTTCGGATTTTTGTCGTCCTTGGGGTCAATGCCCTTCATGACGTCAAAATACAGCGCAACGAGCGCTTCCGTTGCAGACAGCGATCCGCCGGGATGGCCCGCACCCGCCTTGTTGGTCATAATGATGATGTCCCGCCGCACTTGACGGCAGACTTCTTGGAGTTCCTGAATATCCATCAAAGTACCTCCTCTATCTCTGATTCTGCGCCGCCGCTCCTCACGATGCCGCAGTATTTCATTATCTTCATTATAGCCGCATTCTGCCGCGTTGTCAATCTGTCCTGCGCGAAATTTGTCAAGCGATTGCCAAACGGTACGCAATCCACGCGCATATCCACGCCAACAGGCACTGCCCCGTGACCATCAGCACTGCCAGCTTCCGGCTTTTCAGCCCCTTGATGATGCTTGCGGATGCCGCGGCGCACGGCGGATACAGCAGCACGAACGTCATCAGCGCCAACGCCGCAGCCGGGGTCGGCAGGGACGCCGCCAGCGCTGCGCGGATGCTCCCCTGACCCGCCAAGACCGCCAGTGTGCTGATGATGCTCTCCTTCGCCAGCAGCCCGGTCAGCAGCGCCGCCGTTACCGCCACGCTTCCGAAGCCCAGCGGCGCGAAAATCGGCGCAATCGCCCCGGCAATGCTGCCGAGGATGCTCTCCTGCGTGCTCGCCGCCCACGCGCCCGTCCAGGTGAATCGCCCAATGAGCCAGACGACCACCGACGACAGCAGAATCACGCTGCACGCGCGGCTGAGGAATTCGCCCGTGCGGCGGAGCACCTTGCGCAGGACGCTCGACATCAAGGGCAGGCGGTACGGCGGCAGTTCCATCACGAACGCGGCGGATTCGCCCGGAAACAACGTTTTCCGCAGGATTTGCGCAATCAGCGCCGCCAGCGAAATTCCCAGGGCGCAGAGGGCAAAAATCATCCACGCGCCGCCGGGAAGAAGCGTCGAAAGCGCCGCAAAAACGGGCATTTTCGCGCTGCACGAGACGAAGGGAATCATCAGCAGTGTAAAGCGCCGATCGCGTTCGCCCCGCATCGACCGCGCCGACAGCGCCGCCGGGACGGAGCACCCGAACCCCAGCAGCAGCGGGATGAACGACCGCCCGCTCAAGCCCAGCGCCCGCATCGGCCGATCCATCAGGAACGCTGCCCGCGCCATATAGCCGCTGTCCTCCAGCATTGACAGGCACGCAAACAGTATCAGCAGCATCGGCAGGAAGCTGACGACGCTCCCCACGCCCGTCATTAGCCCCTCGACAATCAAGCGCCGCAGTGCTTCCGCGACCTGCCAGTGCCGAAGCACGCCGTCCAGCGCCGATTGTATTATCAGGATGATATTCGTGAGCCCGTCGGACAGCCCACTGCCGAACCGTCCGAACGCCAGCGACAGCATGAGCGCCAGCAGCCCCGCCAAAATCGGCAGCGCCAGCACAGGGTGCAGCACAAGCGCGTCGGTAGCGTCCGTCCGCGTCGGATTGTCAGGATTCCCCTGTCGCACCGCCGCGCATAGGTCATCTGCCCACGCATAGCGAAGCGCCGAAAGCGCTGCCGCCGCCGATATGCCGGACTGCGCCCGCAATTGCGCCTGCCCCGCCCGCGCCGCCTCCGCCGCGCCCATCTCATCGCCTTCCAGCGCTTTCCACGCACGGAACTCCGGCGGGAGATTCCCCGCCAGCATGGCACTTTTCATCCGCTGGATGATGGCGGTGTACGGCGCGCTCGGCGGACTTTTCGGCGTTTTCGCCCCGTCTTTCAGTGCGCGCAGGAGTTCCGGGACGCCCGTGCCATCCCGCGCGCTCATCGGCAGCACGCGAATGCCCAGCCGCGCCGACAATTTCTCCGTGTCGATGGTGATGCTGCGCTTCCGGCACTCGTCCATCATGTTCAGCGCAATCGTCATCGGGCGTGACAGCTGCGTCAGCTGATGCGTCAGGTACAGCCCGCGCGCGAGGGCGGTTGCATCCACAATTTGCAGAATTTCATCATAATCACCGCCGGATAAGTAGTCGATGGTCACTTTTTCCTCCGCCGAATACGGGCTGAGCGCGTACACGCCGGGCAAGTCCACCCACTTGACGCCATTTTGCGTCCCCTCTTTGCGCTCCACCGTCACGCCCGCCCAGTTGCCCACATGCTGATGCAGCCCCGTGACGGCGTTGAACAGCGTCGTTTTGCCGCAGTTCGGGCTGCCCACCAGCGCAATCGTTTTCATTCCGCCTCACCACCTGACAGGATGATTTGCCGCGCCAGACGCCGGCGGATGGACACGCGGCTGCCGCGCACGAGCAGAATCAGCGGGTCGCCAAGGAGCGCCGTGCCAATCAGCCGCACCCGCACGCCCGGCGTCAGCCCCATGTCCAGCAGATGCCGCTCTTCCGCGTCCGCCCCGCGATACGCCGCAATCACACCCGACTGCCCCGGCGCAAGTTCCGCAATCGTCATGCGTCCACCTCCTCCGCCAATGTCCGCTGCGGCGCGCTCAGGTAGGCGGCAATCAGCTGCTGCTCCGTCAGTATGCCAAGAAGCCGCATTGTCCCCGGCTCGATGATGTACAATTGCGTCATGCGCGTTGGGTGCAGGGCGCGCACGGCGTGGTGCAGCGTCCGCGTGGAGAGCATCGCCATAGGCTGAATCGGCAGTTTTCCGCGCGTTTCCATGCGGATTTTTCTGTCCATCAGCGCGCGAAGCTCCATCAGCGCTGTGCTCGTCGTCGCACTGACAGCGCTATATAGTAGGAAGCAACCCGCTGCCGCCAGCGACCAGCTTCCCTGCCACCTGCGCACCGCGCCGACCACGCCGCCGACGACAAGCAGCGCCCCCGCCGCCGTGCCGATGATGCGCATCACCCGCCAGCACATTTCCCGCCGCAGGAGGCGCAGCAAGACCGCTGACAGCAGCCGTCCGCCGTCCAGCGGCAGCGCGGGCAGCAGGTTCACCAGCAAAATCCCCGCGTTACCGAGGAAGATCAGCCGCCCCGTTTCCCGCGGAATCACGCCGTTTTGCGTCAGCCACAGCGACAAGGCGCACAAAATCAGCGTCATCAGCGGCCCGGCGAGTATCACGCTGATTCGCGCCGTCAGCGGCAGACGTTCCTCGTCCTCCAAGCGCATCATTGCGCCCAGCGGCGTAATTTCTACCTCCTGCGGCGGATGATGCCACAGCGCGCTGACCGCCGCGTGCGCCGTTTCGTGCAGGAGGATGCTCGCGTAAGTGCAAATCAGCAGCGCCCGCCAGCGCGTCAGGAGTCCAAGGAGCAGGAGAATACCCGCCGCCGGATGCACCGTGATGTCCGTTTCTCCCAGCGTCGCGATTTTTCGCTTCATTGCCGCATCATCACCGCCGGGTCAACGCTCAAGCCGTCCTGACGTACCTCCATCACGCACGGCTGACCGGCTATAAGCGTCCCCAGCGGATCGCCTGTCTGCACCATGTCGCCCGTGCTGACCGTCACACTCGCGAGATTCCCGTACAAGCAGCTCAGCCCGTCCGCGCCTAACACCTGCACCAGCCGTTCGTCCTCATTGCCGTGGTACACGCCGATGACCTCGCCCGCCATTGCGGACGTGACAATTTTCGTCTGCGCATCCCATGAAATGAACGGCTCACTCTGCGACCACGCGTGCACGACACTTTCCGCTTCCACCGGCATGGTCAGCTTGCCGCCCGATTCACCGAAAACGAGCGATGCTTCCGGGAAAATGCTGCTGACAAAGGACAGCTTGCCCAAATCGCCGTTCAAAAGCGAATCATCCGTCGCGGCGCTCATGACCGACTGCACAGCGTCCGTCAGCGGCGGAATCGCCCCGGTTTTCAGCGCAACCGCGCAGAGCATCAGCGCCGACGCAATGGCGAGATTTGGCAGCAGCCGCTCCTGCCAATGCTTTTTCGGTGTTTTCACCCACTCGATGTCCGGCTTGCTGGCTGCGAGTTCTGTACGCCTTGGGCGCACGCGGAGTTCCGTCTGTTTCGTTTCGTTCATAGCAAAAAGCCCTGCCTTTCCAGCACATCGTATGCCGGGAAAAGCAGGGGTATGATCTGAATTTATCGTGCTAAATTCATAATTACTTCAGCGTCAGCGCGCCCTGTTCCACCATGCGGTTCAGCGCCATTTGCAGCGCGATTCGCCCGTGCGTGTAGGTCAGGCCGCCCTGCATGTAGGCGGTGTACGGCTCGCGCATGGGGGCATCCGCCGACAGCTCAATCGACGCGCCCGCGACAAACGTGCCCGCCGCCATGACCACTTGGTCATTGTAGCCAGGCATATCCCACGGTTCAGGCAGCGCCATCGAGTCAATCGGGGAAGCCATCTGAATCCCCTGACAGAACGCGACGAGGCGCTCCGGCGTGCGCATTTGAATCGCCTGAATGATGTCGGCGCGGGGCTCATCCGCCGCGGGCGTCGTCGTCATGCCAAGGATTTCAAACACGCGTGCAGCCAAACACGCTGTCTTAATGGCCTGCGCAACGGTGTGCGGCGCCATAAACAAGCCCTGGTAGAACGGCTGGTAGCTTGCGGCATACGAACCAACTTCCAGCCCGATGCCCGGCGCGGTCAGGCGGTAGGCGATGCGCTCGACGGCATCCTGCGTGCCGACGATGTAGCCGCCCGTGGGGGCAAGTCCGCCGCCCGGATTCTTGATGAGGCTGCCAACGCACACGTCCGCGCCGTAGTGACTCGGTTCCTTCTCGCATACGAACTCGCCGTAGCAGTTGTCCACCATCAGGCGGACGCCGGGGTGCTTCTCGTGCAGCATCTTCGCCAAAGGCGCGAACTCCTCCGGCATCAGCGACGGCCGCCAGTCATAACCGCGGCTGCGCTGGGCGATGACGAGTTTCGTCTTCGGGGTGATGGCGTTCTCCACCGCGTCAAGGTCGATTTTGCCGTCACGCAGCGCCACGGGATGGAAGCTCACACCCATTTCCCGCAGTGAGCCGACCGGCGCGTCGCCCTCGCCCCAGCCGATGATGTCCTGCAAGGTGTCGTAGGGCATCCCCGTCGCAGATACGATGTCGTCCCCCGGCAGCACCAGCCCGAACAGACACAGGCTGATGGCGTGCGTGCCGCTGGCAATCTGCGGGCGGACAATCGCCGCCTGCGTGCCGAACAGCTCCGCAAAAATCTTTTCGAGCGTGTCGCGCCCCACGTCGTCATAGCCGTAGCCCGTCGTCGGCGCGAAATGCCGGTAGGCCACCTGATGCTCCCGGAAGGCGTCCAGCACGCGGCGCGTCCCAATTTCCTCCATGCGGTCAATGCGGGCGAACTGCGCCGTCAAGCCGCTTTCCGCCTGTTCAATCAATTCTTTAATGGTCATTTTGCTTCTCCTTGCGTATAATACGCTTCCAATTTGTCATACGCATCCGGTTCGAGCGCGTCCACCCACAGGACGTCCTCCTCCCGGCGCATCCACGTCAGCTGGCGCTTGGCGTAGTGCCGCGTGTTGAGCTTCAGCGCGTAAACCGCCTCATCCAGCGTCGTTTCGCCCAAAGCATACGGTATCATTTCCTTGTAGCCGATGGCTTTCATCGCCTTCGCGTCGCGCGGAACGCCGTTTTTCAGCAGTCGGCTGACTTCCTCCGCCAGCCCGTCCGCCAGCATCTGGTCGATTCGCTGCTCAATTCGCGCATAGAGGATGTCTCGCGGCATCGTCAGCGACGCAACGCGGTAAGAAAACCGACTGTCGGTTTTTATTTGCGGCTGCTGCGAGAACGGACGGCCTGTCAAGCGGTAGACCTCCAAGGCGCGAATCACGCGGCGAACGTCGTTCAAGTGCAGGCGCTGCGCCGTATCCGGGTCAACCGCCGCCAATTGCTGATGAAGCTGCTCTTTGCCGCCGGGCGCGTCCGCGATCTGCTGCAATTCCTGCCGGATGCTTTCATCCGCCGCCGCTTCGCCCATCGCCATCGGCTGCCGGAGCGCCCGGAGATACAGCCCCGTGCCGCCGACAAGCAGCGCCCGGTGCCCGCGCGATTGAATGTCCGCAATGCAGCTTTCCGCCATCTCCTGATAGCGCGCGACGGAAAAATCCTCCGTCGGGTCGGCGACGTCTACCATGTGATGCACCGCCTGCGCGCGTTCATCCGCCGTCGGTTTCGCCGTGCCGATGTCCATGCCGCGATAAATCTGCATCGAATCCATGCAGACAATCTCGCAGTCATGCGTCCGCGCCAGACGGAGCGACAGCGCGGTTTTGCCGCTCGCGGTCGGGCCTGTCAGCACCCAGCACGTTTCCTTCATGATATTGTCACCTCACTGCATCCGCCGGAATCGCCGGTCGATGTCCGTTTTGTTCAGCGCAACGACCAGCGGCGTACCGCGCGGGCTCGCCGGGATGACGCGCTTGTCCGCCACGCGGCTGACCAGTTCGCGGATGTCGGCGTCGTTCAGGCGCTCGCCGGAGCGGACGCTGCGCTTGCACGCCAGCGCCAAAATCGCCGCGCGCCGCTTTTCCAGCGACACCACGCCGCGCTCATTTTCCAGCTGGTCGATGATGTCGCGCAGTAGCCCCGCTGCCTGCGGCTGACCGAGGATCATCGGAATTGAGCGAATCGACACCTCATTCTCCCCGAACGGCTCGACCACCAGCCCGATATCCGCCAGTTCCCGCGCGTGTTCATCGAGCAGCTGCTGCTCCCGGCGCGTCAGGCTGACAATCATCGGCACGAGCATTTCCTGCCCGCAGCGGTGCTGGTCGAGCGCCTTCATCATGCGGTCGAACATCACGCGTTCATGCACCGCCTGCTGGTCAATCAGCATCAAATTGTCCGCATATTCCACCAGAATGTAGCTGTCAAACAGCGTGCCGATAATGCGCATGTTCGTCTGTTCATTCGGCAGAATCGTCTGCTGCACCGGTATCGGCGAAACCAGACTTGCGGTCGGTTTTAGCGGATTGGCAGGCGGCGGTACGGCGGGTTCGGCGTTGTAATGCTGCGCCAGTGCCGACGGGCTGCGCATCACCAGCGGCTGCTTCCACGCGGGAATGGCATCGTTCGGCGCGGGTTTCGGCGGCTCGGACGGCTTTTCCGCTGGGGCGCTTGGTGTCGGAATCGGCGGGTTTTTCGCAGAAATTGCCGCCTTTTGCGGAATTTCCATACCGACGGTCGGTTTTTTCTCTGCCTTCGGCGGAACAGCCGAGCGAACAGCAGCTTCCGGCTGCGCAGTCTCACTCGCCGTCACGGGCTGGCGAACGACCGTCACGGGCACCGTCGGCGGCGGTTCAGGCGTCAGGCGCAGCACTTCTGGCTGCTCAACGGGCGCTTTGTCCGCCAGCGCATCCGCCACAATCGCCTCGACCGCCTCCGCGACCGCCGCTTCGTTCTGGAAGCGAACTTCGAGCTTGTTCGGATGCACGTTGACATCCACCGTGTCATACGGCATGGTCAGGTGCAGCACACACGTCGGGTACTTGCCGGACAATACGCGCTCCCGGCACGCCGCTTCCACCGCCGCGGACAAAATCGACGACTTCATATATCGCCCATTGATGAAGAAGGACTGGTGGTTTCGGCTGCCGCGCCCGCTTTCGCCCACGCCGACGAAGCCCTTCAATATCAGCCCCGCCTGATGCCCGTCCACCTCGTGCATGGAGCGGAGCATTTCGCGCCCGTAGATGCTGAACACGGCGGAGGACAGCTTGCCATCGCCCGCGGAGTGGTAGAGCGTTTTGCCCTGGCTGACGTAGCGGAAGGACACGTCCGGGCGGGACAAAATCAGCCGCATCATCAGGTCGGACACATAGCCTGCCTCCGTGACCGGCTTTTTGAGGAATTTCAGGCGCACTGGGGTGTTAAAAAAGAGGTCGCGGACGACAAACGTCGTGCCTTCGGGGCAGGCGGCTTCTTCGATGGACTCAATCGTTCCGCCGTTGTTCTGCACCTTGATGCCGCTTTGGTCTGCCTTCGTGCGTGTTGTGCAGGTGACATGCGCCACCGCCGCGATGGACGCCAGCGCTTCGCCGCGGAAGCCCAGCGTCTGGATGCTGAACAAATCATCCGTGCGGCGGATTTTGCTCGTCGCGTGGCGCTCAAACGCCATGCGGATGTCCTCGCCGCGGATGCCGCTGCCGTTGTCCGTCACGCGGAAATAGCTGATGCCGCCGTCGCGGATTTCCACCGTAACCGCGCTGGCCCCCGCATCCAGCGAGTTCTCCACCAATTCCTTGATGGCGGCGGCAGGACGCTCCACCACTTCGCCTGCCGCGATTTTGCCAATGACCTCATCGGACAGGAGCTGAATCTTTCCTGCCATTTGCTTCCCTTTCTGTCTGTTTTTTCGACTTTGGGTCGGTTTTTATGAGATGTCGGTCGGTTTTTGCCGACTCTCGGTCTGTTTTTATACTATTTCCAAATGAGAATGCGCCAAGATGCGAAGTGAATTTTTCATTCTG
>ENA-OZAV01000885-OZAV01000885.1-human-gut-metagenome-genome-assembly--contig:-NODE-885-length-11870-cov-4.756073_pt1 | contig 11870 bp, 7 predicted proteins | sample MGYA00243307_ERZ653511 | MGnify/ENA primary metagenome ERZ653511 (study PRJEB26926, sample SAMN06165165) | human gut metagenome | biome: ENVO:00009003; feature: ENVO:2100002; material: ENVO:00002003...
CGAGATCCTGAGATGTCTCGTGGGCTCGGAGATGTGTATAAGAGACAGCATATTTGGAGGCAAAATAAGACATCAGTACACGTCCCATGGGCCAGTTCACTACGTTCACACCACTCACATAACGTGAACCGATGGCTACATCGGCACCCTCTTCGGAGCAAGCGCGGTAGAGACGGGGCAGGTCTTGGGGATTGTGGCTGAAGTCGGCATCCATTTCGAAGATATACTCATAACCTCGTTGCAATGCCCACTTAAAGCCGGCTATATAGGCTGTTCCCAATCCCAGCTTTCCTTTGCGCTCCACCATGAAGAGGCGTTCAGGAAACTCCTGCTGCAAGGTCTTTACAATGGCAGCCGTTCCGTCGGGCGAACCGTCTTCAATGACAAGGATGTGAAAACCATGTTTCAGAGCAAAAACGGCACGGATGATATTTTCTATATTCTCCCGTTCATTGTAGGTGGGGATGATGACAATGCTGTCTGATGTTTGCATACTTATAGGTAATGGGGGTTATAACTGGGAACAAATGTAATACATTTCTTTTTTATCTGGCAGCATTTTCACACAAATCTTGATTTTGCAAAGTTCTGGCGCCACGACTCTTTCATTTATGTAGCTCCTTCTAACTCCTGACTATGAGGAATGCAGGTTAAATCAAAGAACCGTATGCTTGACTTTGAACTTTAGCCTCAATCTTTAGCTATTCCCGTTTCAATCATTAACAGAAAACATTCAAACTATTAAAGAAAAACTTTCGAAGTATAAAGGATAAAGTGGGTAGATATAGGGAGAAAAAGTGCTCTTCAGTCTTGGTCTGTCTATCCCAAGCCTTGGGATAGACAGACCAACCCCTGGGATACATGTCCGCAGGCTGGGGATAAACTTTGTGTAACATAACTCCTGAATAGGGATTGTGCAGGCTGTGTTATTCATAATTGGAGGAAAAGAAGTTTCATTGCCTTCCCCGATAAATAGGGCGATACAGAAAAAAGGTGAAGGATGTGCAGGCTGACAGCAGAAAGATTATTTCAGAGAACATAGTTGCCGACAGGTCAAAGCTAAAGATTATTTGTGTATTTTTGCACCGAATTTATTTCGGTAGGATACCTTATGAGAGGTAATACCGGGGGAAAAAGCGCAAAGCAATGAATATAACTGAACTGCAACAATCTTATGCTTCCCATCCCAATGTAGAGGGGGTGTGCAGGCTTCTGAAAGATAACTCTGTCCGTCACCTATATTGCGGAGGTTTATATGCCTCTGCCGCTTCTTTGTTTTCGTCTGTATTGGTTCAGCGGGCTACTTGTCCGCTCGTTTTCATTCTGGGCGATATGGAGGAAGCCGGTTATTTCTATCATGATTTGACACAGATATTGGGGACAGAGCAGGTATTGTTTTTTCCTTCTTCATTTCGCCGCGCCATCAAGTACGGGCAGAAGGATGCGGCAAACGAAATACTCCGTACAGAAGTGCTGAGTCGCCTGCAAAAAGGAGAAGAGGGGCTTTGCGTGGTGACCTATCCGGATGCGCTGGCCGAAAAGGTTGTCTCGCGTAAAGAACTTGGAGACAATACACTGAAACTGCATGCAGGCGAGAGGGTGGATATGAACTTCGTGACGGACGTGTTGCGCAGCTACGGCTTCGAATATGTGGACTACGTCTACGAGCCGGGGCAGTATGCCGTTCGTGGCAGTATTATCGACGTCTTTTCCTTCTCTTCCGAATATCCCTTCCGTATAGACTTTTTCGGCGATGAGGTGGAAAGCGTCCGTACCTTCGAGGTGGAAACACAGCTCTCGAAGGAGAAGAAAGAAAGCATCGTGATAGTTCCCGACTTGAGCCATAGCCTGGAAAAAAAAGGAAGCGGCGGCATGGTGTCGTTCCTCGATTTCCTTCCGTCGGACAGCTTGCTTGCCATGCGCGACTTTCTCTGGTTGCGCGAACGCATCCAGACCGTGCACGACGAATCGCTCACCCCACAGGCCATCGCCGCCCGTGAGTCGGAGGAGAATGGAGCCATCACGCTGGAAGGCAAGCTGATTGATGGTGGCGAGTTCACCCTGCGCGCCCTCGATTTCCGCCGGATGGAGTTCGGCAACAAGCCAACCGGAACGCCGGATGCTACCGTCTCGTTCCATACTACGGTACAGCCTATCTTCCATAAAAACTTCGACATGGTGGCAGAGAGTTTCCGCGAATACCTCTCCCGTCACTACACCATCTACATATGCAGCGACAGCCTGAAACAGACCGACCGCATCCGTGCCATCTTTGAGGACCGTGGAGACAACATATCCTTTACCGCCGTGGAACGGACGCTGCACGAAGGCTTTGCCGACGACACTTTACGTATCTGTATCTTTACCGACCATCAGCTGTTCGACCGCTTTCACAAGTATAACTTGAAGAGCGACAAGGCACGCAGCGGCAAGGTGGCCTTGAGCCTGAAGGAGCTGAACCAATTCACCCCCGGCGACTATGTGGTGCATACCGACCACGGTGTGGGGCGTTTTGCCGGACTGGTACGTATCCCCAACGGTGACACCACGCAGGAGGTGATGAAGATTGTCTATCAGAACGAAGATGTGGTGTTTGTCTCCATCCACTCTCTGCACAAGGTTTCCAAGTACAAGGGAAAGGAGGGTGAAGCGCCCCGCCTCAACAAGCTCGGCACCGGAGCCTGGGAGAAGCTGAAAGACCGCACCAAGACGAAGATAAAGGATATTGCCCGCGACTTGATAAAACTCTACTCGCAACGCCGCGAGGAGAAGGGGTTCCAATACAGTCCCGACAGCTTCCTGCAACGGGAGTTGGAAGCCTCCTTCATCTATGAGGATACCCCCGACCAAAGCAAGGCTACTTCCGACGTGAAGGCCGACATGGAGAGTGCCCGTCCGATGGACCGCCTGGTGTGCGGTGACGTGGGCTTCGGCAAGACGGAGGTGGCTGTTCGTGCCGCTTTCAAGGCTGTGGCGGACAATAAGCAGGTGGCTGTACTGGTGCCCACTACCGTACTTGCCTATCAGCATTTCCAGACCTTCAAGGAGCGCTTGAAAGGCTTGCCTTGCCGGGTGGAGTATCTGAGTCGTGCCCGCACCGCTGCTCAGGCAAAGGCTGTAGTGAAAGGGCTTGCCGAAGGGGAAGTGAATATTCTTATCGGTACCCACCGTATCCTGGGAAAAGACGTTAAGTTCAAAGACCTTGGTTTGTTGATTATTGATGAGGAGCAGAAGTTCGGCGTCTCCGTCAAGGAGAAACTCCGCCAATTGAAGGTGAATGTGGATACGCTGACCATGACGGCTACACCCATTCCCCGTACCTTGCAGTTTTCGCTGATGGGTGCGCGCGACTTGAGCGTCATCCAGACACCGCCGCCTAACCGCTATCCCATCCAGACGGAAGTGCACACTTTCAACGAGGAAATCATTGCCGACGCCGTCAATTTTGAGATGAGCCGTAACGGGCAGGTATTCTTCGTGAATAACCGTATTTCCAATCTGGTTGAGTTGAAGGCCATGATAGAGCGGCACATTCCCGACTGCCGTGTCTGTATCGGACACGGACAGATGGAGCCTGCCGAACTGGAGAAGATAATCTTTGATTTCGTCAATTACGATTACGACGTGCTGCTTGCCACTACCATCATCGAAAGTGGCATCGACATACCCAATGCCAATACCATTATTATCAACCAGGCGCAGAACTTCGGCCTCAGTGACTTGCACCAGATGCGCGGACGTGTGGGGCGGAGCAATAAAAAAGCTTTCTGTTACCTGCTGGCACCGCCTTTGTCCTCCCTTACTCCCGAAGCAAAACGACGCCTGCAAGCCATCGAGAACTTCTCCGACCTGGGCAGTGGCATCCACATTGCCATGCAGGACCTTGACATCCGTGGCGCAGGCAATATGCTCGGTGCCGAACAGAGTGGTTTCATTGCCGACCTAGGCTACGAGACGTATCAAAAGATTCTTTCCGAAGCTGTGCACGAACTGAAGACCGACGAGTTTGCCGACCTTTATGCCGAAGAACTGAAAGCAGACGGAGGCGTCATCAGTGGCGAGCAGTTTGTGGACGAATGCCAGGTGGAAAGCGACCTCGAACTTCTGTTGCCTGCCGATTACGTGACTGGCAGCAGCGAGCGTATGTTGCTCTATCGCGAGTTGGACGGATTGACACTCGACAAGGATGTGGATGCTTTCCGTTCCCGCCTCGAAGACCGCTTCGGCCCGATTCCTCCCGAAACGGAAGAACTGCTGCGCATCGTTCCCTTGCGACGCCTGGCTGCCCGCCTCGGCGTGGAGAAAGTCTTTCTGAAAGGTGGGCGCATGTCCCTGTTCTTCGTCTCCAATCCGGACAGCCCGTACTATCAGAGCCAGGCTTTCGGTAAGGTCATTGCCTACATGATGAAGTACACCCGGCGTTGTGACCTGCGCGAACAGAACAACAAACGGAGTATGTTGGTGAAGGATGTCAAGACGGTAGAAGAAGCTGTCTGTGTGTTGCAGGAGGTAGTGGCAATGCAGGTGGAAGAGTAAACTGTTGCCACTCCTGCCACTAACGTCCGAACTGCAAGGCGAATCCCAAATTGAAGAAAGTGATGTTGTTTTTGAACCAGCTATGGTCTACTCCGTCATCATACCCGTCTGTGTTATAAAGTCGTGCATCGGGGTTGGCAAACCAGTCTGCTGTCAGGAAATCACAGCGAATCATGCCCGAGAGTTTACGGCTGATGCGGAACTCATAGCCTGCTGCGAAAGTTATTCCACAATATCCTTTATGGAAAAGGTGTCCGTTCCGTTCACCGCGTTTATATGTCCGTTCCTGATAGTTCATATACCCGATGCCGAACGAGAGGAACAGTCCTTGATTCCCGTTGCTCCACAAGGGCCGGTATGTGATGTTGGGGCGTATGCAGTGCAGATGTGCCTTATCCGGCAGGCGTGCCATGCGTAGATAGTCATATTGAAGTCCTGCGGCAAATAGGGGCGTGATGTAGTAGCGGCCTTCTGTCATCAGGTCATATCCCACCCGGTTGCCATTCTTGCTGAAGAAGTCGTTACGGTTTCCCTCTACATGAGGTAAGGATACACCGCCACCGAAGATGATACTGTAATTTTGCGGCAGGCATTCGCTTTGTGCCAGCAGACCTGTCGCTCCAATGGGGAGTAGGGATAGGCAGAGGAGGAGGAATCGTTTCATGCAGTTGCTGTGAGTTTCTTGGAAATATCGTATTTTTATCGTTTCCCGTATAGCTTGTCTATCAAATCCGTCCGTCCTATCCGGCGCAGTTCGTTTATGATGTTCCTGCGCTCTTCGGGTTTGTACCAGAAGAAGAATTGGCGTTGAGCCAGTTTCTCGCGCTGCGTTTTGGCACTGAATACCGGTTCCAGCGTATAAGGATGGAAGCCCGTGTACCATGCTTCGGTGGCAACGGTCATGGGAGTAGGGGTAAAGTCTTGCACTTGTTCCAGATGGAAGTCCAGTCGCTTGGTGATGACGGCAAGTTCTGCCATATCTTCCTCCTTGCATCCGGGATGGCTGCTGATGAAATAAGGAATAAGCTGCTGGCGTAGTCCTTCTTCATGGTTAATCCTGTCGAATATCTTCTTGAACTCACCGAACTGGCTGAACGGAGGCTTGCGCATGATGTTGAGCACGCGGTCTGACGTATGCTCCGGTGCTACCTTCAGGCGACCGCTGACATGGCGGGCAATGAGCTCGCGGGTATATTCCTGCGTACTTTTGTTAGTGTTCGGGTCCTTGCTCTGGTGCAGCAGCAGGTCATAGCGTACACCGCTGCCAATGAAGGACTTCTTGATGCCGGGCAGGGCATCTACGGCATGATAGATGTCGAGCAGCGGACGGTGGTCCGTATTCAGGTTGGGGCATACCTTGGGGTAGATGCACGACGGGCGTTTGCATTTCCTGCAGACGGCCTCATCCCGTCCCTTCATGCGGTACATATTGGCCGACGGGCCTCCCAAATCGCTCAAATAACCCTTGAAGTCTGGCAGCTCCGTGATGGCTTTCACCTCTTTCAGAATGCTCTCCTTGCTGCGGCTTACGATGAATTTGCCCTGGTGTGCGGAGATGGTGCAGAAGGCACATCCTCCGAAACATCCGCGATGCAGGTTGACGGAGAACTTTATCATGTCGTATGCCGGAATACGTTTTCCCTTGTATTTGGGATGGGGCAGGCGCGTGTATGGCAAGTCGAAAGAACGGTCGAGTTCAGCTTCCGTCAAAGGGGGATAGGGAGGATTGACTACTACCGTCAGCTTGCCGCTCTTTTGCAAGATGCGGGATGCTGTATATTTGTTGCTTTCCTCCTCGATATGACGGAAGTTGGCAGCTTCTTTCTTTTTATCTTTCAGACATTCTTCATGGGAAAAGAGGGTGATATCCCCTTCTTGTACCACTACTTCCTTGTCAAGGTAAACCATTTGGGGAATATCGGCGATGAGCTTTTTGAAGCTTGGGGCGTCCATCTGTGTCTGTTGGCGTTTCAGCCTTTCCGTAAGTTCCACCACCGGTTTCTCTCCCATACCGTAGATGAGTGAGTCGGCTCCGCTGTCAAGGAGGATGCTGGGGCGTACACGGTCCTGCCAATAGTCATAGTGCGTCAGGCGGCGCATGCTTGCCTCGATGCCGCCCAGTACGACGGGGACATCGGGGAATAGCTTCTTTAATATCTGGGTATATACAATGGAAGGGTACTCCGGACGCATATCCGGACGTGCATCCGGGGTATAGGCGTCATCACTGCGCAAGCGTTTGTTGGCAGTATATTTGTTGACCATCGAATCCATACAGCCGGGACTGATGCCGAAGAACAGACGGGGACGTCCCAGTTTTTTGAAGTCGCGCAAGTCGTCGCGCCAGTTGGGTTGGGGGATGATGGCTACGCGCAATCCTTCTGCTTCGAGGATGCGGCCTATGACAGCGGCTCCAAAAGAAGGGTGATCCACGTAGGCGTCACCGCTGAAAAGTATTACATCCAATTCGTCCCAACCACGCAGTTCCACTTCTTTCTTGGTAGTAGGAAGCCAGTCTGTAAGGCGATATTCTTTCATTTGCACATTAAAAACTGTAATGTCATCCGTTCTCCGTCGTAAATCTCACGGAAGCCTATCTGCTGCTCGGAAAGATACTCTTTCATGTCATTGAAGGCAGCAGCGTCGTCCATGATGATTTCCAGCTTCTCGCCTTTTCCGGCCTCGCACATGGCTTTGATGGCAGGGATTAAAGGGCTGTAATGCTGTTGTCCGCAGGTGTCGATGGTTTTCATTTATTCTTCTTCTATGGTGTCTTGTTGGGAAAGCCATTGCAGATAGAGCTTGATGAGCTGTTGTAGTCCGAAGGCCTTCATGTTGTTGTGATAGATAACGTCGATACAGAGGTCGAGCAGGTCTTTGCTGTCTTCCTCTTGCGAGGCGATGAGGGAGCGGATGTTCAGTTTCAACTTGTCGAGCACGGTTTCGTCCACAATACCGTTGCTGTCGATGAGATGGCGGAAGAGGCCGTATTTCTCGATGGTGGCAAGATTCTCTTCAGAAACTTCTAAACTACGGGTTCCGCTGGGGTTGGCTTGTATAGTGTACATGATGTTTAATGTTTAGTGGTTAATGTTTAATGATTAATGGAAGCAAAGATAGTTTTTTCACTACAGATTACACAGATTTTCACAGATTATTTATAGGGATTGCTATTTTGTCTGTGTTAATCTGTGTAATCTGTGGTGAGAAAGCGGAGTATGGATGCCATAATTACATTTCTGGATGTTTCTTCCCGGATGCTTTCAAAAGGGAATCCCATGACAAAAGTGCGATAATCACTGCCTTGATAGGCTACGGCGGCGGGTGTGTTGCCGATGGCATAGGTCATGACTGGAAAAGCGGGAGACATGGGCAGGATGCAATCAGGGGAAGTGACCGGATAGCTTTGCTCATTCGGCAGGCGGGGAAGGGTGAAGGTATGCCCCAGTCCCCGGACAGCGATTTTGTCCCCGTCTGTTTTCAGAGAGTTGCCATGCCGGTACTTCAAGATATTCTGAATAAATTCTTTATTGCCCTGCGAGCTGTCCATATCGCTGCCTACGTAGGCACCGCTGACCAGGAGATGACCTCCCGACTGGCAATAGGAAGTCAGTATGCGCTGCATGGGCGAGGAGAATGTTTTGTAGTAGGTATTGCGTGCCGGATTGCTGGAATTGTCTTCTTTCTCAAGTCCGAGGATATAGTCCACTATCGGATAATCCTCTAATGAGAGGATGCCCTTTTCCACAGCCTCGTCGCTGCATGAGACGAAGCTGTAATTTCCGGCTGCCTGGATGGCTTTGCCATGTACGAAGGGGTAATCGAAAGTGTTTCCGATGATTTTCATGCCTTCGTATTCGTCACTGCTCTCTCCCAGACGTCGTCCTGCTTCCTTCCGGCTAAAATTCTGCTGGGCGCCGCAGAGGGAGATGTCATAGAGATAGGGTACGCCGGGATCTTGTGACAGGTCGAAGCCTGCCGCATCGGGGGTGTCTATAACGGCAGGCCCGCTGATGCGGTCGAATCCGTTGACGATAAGTATCTGTCCTTTTTCACGCTTTGCCTTGTAGGCGGCAAGAATTTCCGAAGGGAAGCTTTCGCCACCCCGGTTTACAGCGGTTACTTTAAAGGAATAGACGATGCCCGGTTCTATTTTTACGGTGTGGGATGGGGAGCTGACGCGTACGCCATTGTCAAATCCTCCACGACCGATACGTGTATATACAATGTATTCACGTGGTTTGGCAGTCGGCTCCAACGGGTCTTCCTCTCCTTGCCAGGAAAGCTCTAAAGTATTCTTCTTTTGACCGAAGCGGATGGCAAAGTGGCTGACGGGAAGGGGTTGGACAACGTAGTCTCTGCCGTGCTGGCTGCATATGTATTGCAGAATGGCTTTATAGAGCGCACGCCCGACGGTGAACTTGAAGTTAGGGTCATGTCCCAAGCGCATATCTGCGAAGTTCTGGTGCGACAACAGTTCTACGATGGTGGAAGGGACGGCGGGCAGGCGTGTTTCACTGTAGTTGCGGTTCCATAGGCTGCGGCGTGTCCAGTCTACGTTGAAGGTAGAGCGGATATCACGCTGCAACTGCGTTAGCAGAATGTCCGAAAGGTCACGGGAGGCATGGCGGTCTGTACCGGCATGCAGTCGGCCGTTGTTGAAGTTGGTGGTATAAATGCCGAGAGTGCCTATAATCTCATCTTCCTTACTGAAACCGGCATCGCTATGCAGGGCCATACTCATTTCAAAGGGGATGCCCAAACCTTCTTCCGTTGGGTTGGATAGTGATTTTCCTGCAAGGTAATTCACTGTACGGGAACGTACGTTGATGTCGTCGTTCATATCATTCTTTCCCTCATAGCCTCCATAGACGGGATAGGGCATGCCTGCCCATTGGGCAAAGTAGCGTGCGCCTTCCAGGTATCTGGGCAAGCCGCTGGTTTGTCCCCCGCGGGCAATGTTGCCCATGCCCCCTCCAAAGCGGACGGCATCGGCACAGACCACGCCTTTCTCTTTGCTTTCGTTGCTCAATACCACCATGCCGTAGTCGTTCCGGCCTTTGTCAAAAGTGAATGTGCCGAGGTACACCCATGTGCCGCTTCCTATTTGCTGGTTCACCTTGAACTCCGTGACGCCTCCATTGTGAAATACAAGATATTTGGCATCGCTTACGCTGCCCGGCAGTGTTTGGTAAGATACGTATACAGCATATTCTCCCGTTTCCGGAATATCGGGTACCCATTCGGCAAAAGCCTTGTCTTTCTTCTTTTCAGTTTTGGCAAAGCGTGCCGTGCCGGAGAGGAAAGGGTTTTCATTGTCTTGATAGACTCGTTTCCGTTGGGCAAATCCGGGTCGGGAGGTCTGTTCCCAACGTGCTTTCCGGCTTTTCACGTCCAGATAAAGGGAACCTTGTCCTCCATGTCCGCTCAGGCTACCGTCATTGTCTACGATGACTTCCTGCTTCTGCGTGTCCCTTTCGCGGGGAGTGAATACATTGGCTCCTGCATTCTCTAGCATGGGCAGGAGGTAGGGCAGGATGAAGGATTGGGTGAACTGGTCTTCTGTAGTGCAGAACAGCCTCGGGCGTTGCCATCCCCATTTGTCCTTGTCATTGATATAATATTTCCCGTGGCTTTGCCAAAGGGCGATGTGGCGTCCTTCCAGTCCGCGGGTGATGTCGTAGGGGCGCGAGGTACGGGTTACCCAGGGTGTACCTTTGTATTCCAGGTGGCTGAACAGACGTGCCTTGTCTTTCTTCCCTTTCCGGTAGAGGTTGGGGATAAGCTCTTCGATGCTCTTCCCGTCAGCAAAGACGGTGAGGTCGAAATAGTTCACCGGTCCTGGCAGGATTTGTCCCAGATGGCGGTAAATGGCATCAACGGTTTCAGGCCGTAGAGGCTGGTAGGCAAAGCGCTCGTTTGCATAGACAAGCAATTTCTTCTTCCGGAAGTCAATGCGGAAACTATCCAGCTTGCAGGTACCGATGTTGGCCGTATGGGTGGTGTATTTCCTAAAGAATGTCTGGAGGCGTTCTTCCACATTCTGCTCTAGTTCTTGTGCTGGAAGGAGGAATCCACACAAGAGCCATATGCCGGTTAGGATAAGTTTTTTCATACTGATGAAATATTGAAGTTGCCAATATCTGCTTTTACCAGACGGTGGTGCGTGCAAAAGTACATAAAAGAAAGCTTCACTGATGAGCGGGTTACTTTCTTTTTATTATTTTGCAGACATATAAGTAAGTCTTAAGAATTAAAAAGCATTAATCGGCAATCTTTTTCAGTTCTGTCAGTTCCGTAACTTTGTCCGGATAGAGGATGGCGTTGTGCGCAGCCATTTGAGCTGCTTTCTTATGGATTGGGTCCATTCCTTCGGGAGAATATGGGTTTTCTGTTACATTCTGATGGGTCAATGCCTCAAACCATGTGCAGGCAGCTGTATATCTGCCTATGGTTAAGTCAAGGTGGTATCCGTCCCTATTCATATGGTCGCCGATAAAGGAGGTACGTGCATTTTGTATGGCGGTTCCCGAAGGGATAATTTTCTTGATACCCACCAGGTTGGCGGCTTTCTTTACTGCATCCACAATGCTGGTGTACATTTTCATTTGGTTCTGGTCATAGTTTTTGAATCCGGTGTGGTTGGCATTGGTAGCATAAGCCCATGTCTGGTGCACCATTAATACGGTTTCCTTTCCAATTCGTTCCCTGATATAGTTAACCAATTCAGGTAGGGAAGCTTTGTAGCTGTCATAGATACCAGACAAAGGGCTGGCCTGCTGAACACTGATATAGTCCCATTTCTCATCGGCCAGTGCTTTCTCAATAGTCATTGACCGGGTTTCTGTTTTTTCCCCGTCTTTCTCTACTTTGCGATAGGCATAGGCCGGAGCGTTGTTGCGTATGTTTTGCACGTGCCGTTCCAGTGAACATCCTCCGATAAACATATTGCCGATAATCATGGTGATACCTTCAGCTTCTCCCAGTTCGTGCAAATATTGCTCTACTGCATCTTGTGAAAAGCTGTTGCCTATTGCCAATACTTTGATGGTGTCGTTATTGGCATGGCATCCATTTGCAAACAATGTAAATGGCGTGAGTAGGAATAAAATGACAAGGATGTTGATAGCATACTTTTTCATAATGGTGTTTGTTTTTAAGTTTTGTCGTTTCGATAAATAAGTAACAAAATTATTTGATTGTTTTTATATCTGCAAATATTCCTTGGGAATATAAGAAGGCTGAGACATGAAAAAATGAGATGCATTGCCGGAGCAATACATCTCCTGTCTCTTATACACATCTCCGAGCCCACGAGACATCTCAGGATCTCG
>ENA-OZAV01000891-OZAV01000891.1-human-gut-metagenome-genome-assembly--contig:-NODE-891-length-11821-cov-5.556094_pt1 | contig 11821 bp, 8 predicted proteins | sample MGYA00243307_ERZ653511 | MGnify/ENA primary metagenome ERZ653511 (study PRJEB26926, sample SAMN06165165) | human gut metagenome | biome: ENVO:00009003; feature: ENVO:2100002; material: ENVO:00002003...
GCTTTCGGAGACAATCTTCACCATACCGATGTTTCCGGTAGCGGCTACGTGCGTACCACCACAGAATTCTACGGAAGAACCGAACTGGATAACGCGTACATGGTCGCCGTACTTCTCGCCGAACAGAGCGATGGCGCCCAGTTCTTTGGCTTCTTCGATAGGAATGTTGCGGTATTCCTTCAAAGGTATGTTGGCGCGAATCTTTGCATTAACGATGTGTTCCACCTTGCGGATTTCCTCGTCCGTCACCTTTTGGAAGTGTGAGAAGTCGAAACGCAGGGAGTCTGGTGTAACCAAAGAACCCTTCTGCTCTACGTGCTCGCCCAATACTTCGCGCAGTGCGGCATCCAGCAAGTGGGTGGCAGAGTGGTTGGCAGCACAAGCAGCACGTTTGTCGGTATCCACGCATGCCATCATCGGAGCTTCCATGTGTTCGGGCAGCTTCTTGGTGATGTGGATAGGCAGGTTGTTCTCCTTCTTGGTGTCTACCACTTCGATGGTCTCAAACTCGTTCACCAATACACCGGTGTCACCTACCTGACCGCCGCTTTCGGCATAGAACGGAGTCTTGTCCAGTACAATCTGATACAAGGTTTGGTTCTTCTGCTTCACTTGGCGGTAGCGCAGAATGGATGTTTCGTATTCCGTATAGTCATATCCTACGAATTCGGTAGTACCCTCCTTTAGCGTAATCCAGTCACCGGTCTCTATGGCGGCGGCATTGCGGGCACGCTGTTTCTGCTGCTGCATTTCGGCGTCAAACTCCTTGATGTCGGCAGTCATGCCGTTTTCGCGGAGAATCAGTTCCGTCAAGTCGAGCGGGAAACCGAAGGTATCATATAAGGTAAAGGCATCCTTTCCGCTGATTTCGTTCTTGCCGGTGGATTTGGCGTCTGCCATGGTCTTTTCCAGCAGGCGGATACCCGTCTCCAGGGTGCGGAGGAAGGAATCTTCTTCTTCCTTGATAACTTTGGCAATCAGTTCCTTCTGTGCATCCAGTTCGGGATAAGCGGCGCCCATGTTCTCGATGAGTACGGGGAGGAGCTTGTACATGAATGCCTGCTTCTGTCCGAGGAACGTGTAACCGTAGCGTACGGCACGGCGGAGGATACGACGGATGACGTAACCAGCCTTGGCATTGCTCGGAAGCTGTCCGTCGGTGATGGAGAAGGCGATGGTGCGGATGTGGTCGGCAATTACACGCATGGCGATGTCCGACTTCTCATCTTCGCCATACTTCTTGCCTGCCATGTCTCCGATGGCTTTCAGTATCGGTTGGAATACGTCGGTGTCGTAGTTGGAGGTCTTTCCTTGCAGTGTGCGCACCAGTCGCTCGAAGCCCATGCCGGTGTCGATAACCTTGGCGGGAAGTCCTTCCAGGCTGCCGTCCGCCTTGCGGTTGAACTGCATGAACACGAGGTTCCAGATTTCAATCACCTGCGGGTGGTCTTTGTTCACCAGCTGGCTGCCGGGTACTTTGGCCTTCTCTTCTTCCGAACGGGAGTCCACATGGATTTCCGAACACGGACCGCACGGTCCCGTATCACCCATTTCCCAGAAGTTATCGTGTTTGTTGCCATTCAGAATGTGGTCTTTCGGCAAGAACTGCTCCCAGTAAGAAGCGGCTTCGTTGTCGCGTTCCAGTCCTTCTTCGGCGCTACCTTCGAATACGGTGGCGTAGAGGTCTTTGGGGTCGAGTTTCAATACATCCACCAGATACTCCCATGCCCAGGAGATGGCTTCCTTCTTGAAGTAGTCGCCAAACGACCAGTTGCCCAGCATCTCGAACATGGTGTGGTGGTAGGTATCGTGACCCACTTCCTCCAGGTCGTTGTGCTTTCCGCTTACGCGAAGGCATTTCTGCGAGTCAGCAACTCTTTTGTATTTCGCCGGGTGGTTGCCCAAAATAATATCTTTAAACTGGTTCATTCCCGCATTGGTGAACATCAACGTGGGGTCATCCTTAATCACCATCGGGGCCGAAGGCACTATCTGGTGACCTTTACTTTCGAAGAAACTCTTGAAAGAGTCTCTGATTTCGTTTGCAGTCAACATACTCTCTATTGATTTATCTGATTCTAATTTGATTTACCTTCTCTTGTCGTTTTTTGCCCGTTTCTTACTACTAACTACTTGCTACTTAGTCTTAATATTCTTGAAAAAACTGTGCAAAGATAGCTTGTTTTTATTACTTTTGTCGCATTGACAAGCGAAATATTTCCTAAGATGCGCAAAGTTTACTACATTTATAATCCCCAGACGCAGACGTACGACCGTATTTATCCTACCGTGAGGCAGCGGGCGCTGAGCATTCTCCGCCGTTTGTTCATCGGTATGGGGCTGGGTGCGGGCAGTTTCATCGTATTGCTGCTTATCTTCGGCTCTCCGTCGGAGAAGGAGTTGCGAAAGGAGAACAGCAAACTGCAGGCGCAGTACAACGTCCTCTCCCGCCGGCTGGACGAGGCTATGGGAGTGCTGCAAGACATACAGCAGCGTGATGACAATCTGTACCGGGTGATTTTCATGGCCGACCCTATTCCTTCTGCCATCCGTCAGGCTGGATACGGCGGTACCAACCGCTATGAGCATCTGATGGATATGGCTAACTCCGACTTGGTTATCAATACCACGCAGAAAATGGATATGATTAGCAAGCAACTCTATATCCAGTCCCGCTCCTTTGACGATGTGGTGGAGATGTGCAAGAATCATGATGAAATGCTGCGCTGCATTCCTGCCATACAGCCGGTTTCCAATAAAGACCTCCGTAAGACCGCTTCGGGTTACGGTACGCGTATCGACCCCATTTATGGTACCAGCAAGTTCCATGAGGGTATGGACTTTTCGGCTCCCCAGGGCACGGATGTCTATGCCACGGGAGATGGCACCGTGGTGCAGATGGGCTGGCAATCGGGCTATGGCAACAGAATTGTGATAGACCACGGCTTCGGTTATCAGACGGTGTATGCACACTTGCGCGATTTCCGGACGAAGTTGGGCAAGAAAGTGGTACGTGGTGAGGTCATTGGCGGGGTAGGCAGTACGGGCAAGAGTACTGGTCCGCACTTGCACTACGAAGTACACGTTAAGGGAAAAGTTGTGAATCCCGTCAACTACTACTTCATGGATCTCAGTGCCGAGGATTATGACCGCATGATACAGATTGCGGCGAACCATGGTAAGGTGCTTGATTGACGGATGATTTATAGAGAAAGGATTACATCATGCTGAATACAGATAAGAATTTAAAGTTATATTACTCCATCAGCGAGGTGGCTGCCATGTTCGATGTCAACGAATCACTGCTCCGTTTCTGGGAAAAGGAGTTTCCGCAACTCAATCCGAAGAAGGGGGGGCGGGGAATACGCCAGTACCGTAAGGAGGACATTGAGACAGTGAAACTTATCTATCATCTGGTGAAGGAGCGCGGTATGACCTTGCCCGGCGCCCGCCAACGGATGAAAGACAATAAAGAAGCTACGATACGCAACTTTGAAATCGTAGATCGCCTGAGAGCTATCCGCGAAGAACTGGTAGGCATGAAACTGGCATTGGATGAGTTTACTTACGAGGATGTGGAGAGCTTGAAGGAAAATATTCAAGGACTGAAGTAGAATAAATACCACTCCGTTTATTCCTCTACTCTCGTCACTTGTTTTATATTCTGTATCTGCTTCAGGTTATTGCAGATAGTGCGCACGTCGTCTACATCGTGTACATAGAGTTGTATCTTTCCTTCGAAGATACCGTCGTTGGTTTCGATGGTCAGTTTACGGATATTCACGTTGAGCTGGCGGGAGATGACTTGAGTTACTTCGTTCAGCAATCCCATGCTGTCTATACCTTTTATATATATGGTGACGAGGAACGACAAATCCTTGTGAGTGTCCCACTCGGTGGCGATGATACGGTTTCCGTAGCTACTCTTAAGGCGGGTGGCAACGGGGCATTGGCGCTTGTGGATGACAACACGGTTTTGCTCGTCGATGTATCCCAGTACGTCGTCACCCGGAATGGGATGGCAACAGTCGGCCATAATATAGTTCTTTGAGATGGTCTCTTCCGTCAGCTTCAGAATCTGCTTAGTGTTGATTTTCTCTTGCGGTGTTTTCTCTTCCGGTTGTTCTTTGGCATCCTTGTTGTCCTTGTTACCGAAGGAGAAGGTCAGGAACTTCTTCCAGTTGCTGTTCTGCTTTTCCTTGAACACGTTCTTGTCGGCATCGCCCAGCACAACCCGTTTGTTGCCGATGGCAACGAGCAGCTCGTCGCGGGTGTGGAAGCCGTGCAGCCTGGTCAGCTTGTCCAGAGCAGCATCATCCATACGTATATCCTCGTTTTTGAAGAATTCGTTCAGTATGGTTTCACCTTCTTTCTGATAGGCTTTCGCCTCTTTGCGCAGGATGGCGGCAATCTTGGCGCGGGCGCGGGCGGTGGTGGCATACACTTCCCACTCCGGCTGTACGCGTTGCGATTTGGAGGTCAATATCTCTACCTGGTCACCGCTTTGCAGTTTGTGGCTTAGGGGAACCAGTTTGTGGTTTACCTTGGCGCCGATGCAGTGGCTGCCGATGTCGGTATGCAAGGAGAAGGCAAAGTCCAGTGCCGTAGAGTTCTGCGGCATGGTCTTGAGGTCACCTTTCGGGGTGAAGACGAAAATTTCCGATGCAAACAAGTTCAGTTTGATGGTATCGAGAAAATCGATGGCGTCCGGTTGTGGGTCGTCCAGAATTTCCTTGATGGTACGCAACCATTTCTCCAGTTCGCCTTCATCTTCGCTGCCTCCGCCTTCTTTGTATTTCCAGTGGGCGGCAAAGCCTTGTTCGGCAACGTCATTCATGCGTTCACTGCGGATTTGTACTTCAATCCATTGCCCGTTGTTACCCATAAGGGTGACGTGCAGGGCTTGGTAGCCGTTGGCTTTGGGATGGCTCACCCAGTCGCGCAGGCGGTCGGGGTGGGGCTTGTATATCTTGGATATGGAGACGTAAATGTCGAAGCAGTCGTTTAGCTCTTCCTCTATATTGCGGGGCTCGAAGATGATGCGGACAGCAAGCAAATCATAGATTTCCTCGAAGGGGACATGCTTGGTCTGCATTTTGTTCCAGATGGAGTAGATGGACTTTACACGGGCAAGGATACGGTATTTCAGTCCCATTTTGTCCAGTTGCGCCCGTATCGGAGCGGTGAACTCATTGAATACCTTGTCGCGCTCCACGGCGGTGGCTTCCAGTTTCTCTTCTATCTCGTGGTACTCTTCCGGATGTTCGTACTTGAAGCTCAGGTTTTCCAGTTCTGTCTTGATTTTGTACAAGCCGAGGCGGTTGGCGAGCGGGGCATAAATATAGAGTGTTTCGCCTGCAATCTTGAACTGCTTGTTGGGTAGCATGGAGCCGAGTGTACGCATGTTATGCAGACGGTCGGCTATCTTGATGAGGATAACCCGGATATCGTCGGACATAGTGAGCAGCAGCTTCTTGAAGTTCTCTGCCTGCGCCGAGGCACGGTCGCCGAAGATACCGCCGGAAATCTTTGTCAGCCCGTCTACAATCTGGGCGATTTTGGGACCGAAGATGTTTTCAATATCCTCTACGGTGTAGTCGGTGTCCTCCACCACATCATGCAGCAATGCCGAGCATATGGAAGTAGACCCCAGTCCTATCTCATTACAGACAATCTTTGCCACAGCAATGGGGTGCATGATGTAGGGCTCGCCGGAACGACGCTTAATGCCCTTATGCGCCTGGTTGGCAAAGTTGAATGCTTTGGTTATTATTTCGACGCGCTTGCGGTGCTTGGTGGCCAAATAGTCGTTCAACAGTTCTTGGAATGCCTGTTCGATCATTTCCTCTTCGGCTTTTTCCTTTTCCTTCTGACTTATATTTTCTTCCATATACTGCTTTCTCCTTTCTTCACTTCACTTTTTGCAAAAATAAGCAATTTTCAACACCGGGCAAGCGTTTATGTCTTTATTTATAAATCTTCAAGCGCTTTCCTGCGGAGATTCTGGTACTGCGCAATCCATTCCAACTTTTTAACTGATTGACAGTGACGCCGTATTTCCGTGCAATGCTGCCGAGATTCTCGCCACTGCGTATCTTGTGGTAGGTGACATTCCCCGTAGCGGTACTGCTTTTGCTGCTACGTGCTGCCGAGCGTGTATTGGAAACGGCCACGACTCTGCGGTTCTTGAACAGCTCGTTACTGCGGTGGGCATAGATGGTGTCTTGCTTGTCAATGAAGGCACTGATGTAGTTGATGGGGAGGCGTAGCGTCTGCGGCTTGCTCTCTCCGGGGATGATGCTTTTCTTGAATTGGGGATTCAGGCTCTTTATCTGGTCCAGGCTGATGCCGCATAGGTCGGAAATCTGCTCGAAATGAAGGTTACGGCTTACTTGCACCGTATCGGTTGCTTCCGGAATGTCGGTTTCCATGGGGCAGATGTTGTGCTTGCAGTAGTAGGTCATTACGTAGTTGGCGGCAATGAAGGCGGGCACGTAGCCGCGTGTCTCTTTGGGCAGATAGTTGTAGATTTCCCAATAATCGGTTTTCCCTCCCGAGCGGCGGATGGCTTTGTTGATGGTGCCCGGACCGCAGTTGTAGGCGGCAATCACCAGGTTCCAGTCTTTGTAAATGTCATACATGTCCTTCAGGTAACGTGCTGCCGCCCAGGTAGCTTTTATCGGGTCGCGGCGCTCGTCTACGAGGCTATTGCTTTCCAGTCCGTATATCTTTCCGGTGGCGAGCATAAACTGCCATAGTCCGCAGGCTCCCGCGCGGGATACGGCAGAAGGGTTGAGAGCGGATTCTATGATGGGCAGGTATTTCAGCTCGAGCGGCAGGCCGTAGGCATCCAGCGCTTCTTCGAAGATGGGCATATAGAAGTTGCAGGCGCTCAGCATGAAGGCAACCTGGTTGCGCAGACGTCCGGCATACATGTCGATGAACTTGCGCACAATCTCGTTGTATGGCATTTCCATGACGGTCGGCATGCGCGACAACCGGTCTATGTATACAGAGTCACTGAACATCGGGTTTACGGTAGAGGTGCTGCAGTCTTTTCCCAAGTCTATGTAATTCTTGGCTTTCCAGTCATTGAGCAGGCTGTCCAGCGGATAGGTCATGCTTTTGGGCAGCTCGATGGATTCCTGGCGTTCCGTGCCGTTTTCGCGGATAAGCACTTCCACGCTTTCTTGCGCATGCATGGCCGGAGCGGTGAAGAGGGCGCAAAACAGAAGCGAGGAACCGAGAATAATTCTTTTCATATATATGGCCTTGTGTGTCATTAGGTAATAATTTATGCTTTAATTTTCGTTTTTAGAATCGGAAACTGCATTGCACGCCGACGTTCTTATTAGAGGAACCAGTCATCTGGCTGTTGATTATGGCAGGTTCCACTTTCATGCTGAGGTCGGGGGTGATGTCAAAGTTGGACAGCTCTGCGTCTACGTATGCGTCGACAACGGACAGCAGGTATACACCGATAAAGGCGAAGATGCTCAAGTCGCGGTATCGTCGGAAGGTATCCTTACGCTTCCGTAGTGTCTCCGTCAGCTGGCTTTCGGTATAGTTATAGTTGGGAGGCAGCAGGTCGGTAATGGTACTGGAGTTGAAATTACCATTTACGGCATCCTTGTAGGCGGCCGAATAGTCCTTATACATCTTGCTGTTCCACGTAAGGGCATAGGCACAACCGGCAAATCCTCCATAGAAGATGGGCAGTTTCCAATACTTGCGGTTGTAAATTTGTCCACCGCCGGGAATGACGAGGGCAAGCCAGGTGGCTTTTGTGGGATTAGGTACCCACCTTTTGGGGTCGATGGCCTTTTGCAGACTGTCTGTAGGCACGGGCTGTTCCTTCAGGTCGGGGCTGGCAGTCATTTCCAGCATCTTCCGCTTGTTTTCGGCTGCAAGACTGTCGGCAACAGTGAGGCTGTCCCGGTTCACCACGGTGTTGAGTGTATCGGTCTGATGCCGCTGCGCACGCTTGGAAGCGGCACGTGGACGGTCCTGACCATACATAGCAATCCCTGCCATCTGTAAAAAACAGAGCAGCAGGGCAATGGCTAACTGATATATTCTTCCTTTTTTCCTCATTTATTTCTTCAGCGTATCAAGAATGCCGATGATACGTTCCAATTCTTCTTCGTTATTGAACGGGATACTGATTTTACCTTTTCCTTTCTCCGAGCAGGTTAGCTGCACCTTGGTACTGAAAAAGCCCGAGAGCTGTTGTTTCAGCATATTGAATTCTTCGGGCAGTTTGGCGCGCTTGGGGGCAATCTTACGACCACCGCTCTTCACGCTTTCGCCTTCACTCAGTGACTTTACGATTTCTTCCACTTTGCGTACGGAATACCCGTGCTCCAGGATTTCTTCGAAAATCTTCACTTGCAGTTTGGGATCGCCAAGCGTTACCAAAGCGCGGGCATGTCCCATGTCTATCTGCTTGTTCTGCAGTCCCATCTGGACGGGGGCGGGCAGTTTGAGCAGGCGCAGGTAGTTGGCAATGGTGGTACGCTTCTTACCTACGCGTTCGCTGAGGCGTTCCTGCGTCAGTCCGTATTGTTCCAACAGATGCTGGTAAGCGAGGGCTATTTCTACGGAGTTCAAGTCTTCGCGCTGTATGTTTTCGATGAGCGCCATTTCCATGACGTTCTCGTCATCTGCAGTGCGGATATAGGCAGGGATGCTTGTCAGTCCGGCAAGCTGCGAAGCACGGAAACGACGCTCGCCGGCGATAATCTGGTATTCGTCGTCGCTAAGCTTGCGCAGGGTGATGGGCTGTATGATGCCGATTTCGGAGATGGAATCGGCTAACTCCTGCAACGCAACCGGGTCGAATTCATGACGGGGCTGGTTGGGATTGACCGTAATCTTCGACAGCTCTATCTCATTGATAGAGGAGGAGCCTTCGGTCTTTACTTCATCCATGGAGAAGAGGGCGTCTAGCCCGCGTCCTAATGCATTTCTTTGTGCCATCTGTTTATTTACTATTTGACGATTTACAATTTAACCATACGGGATGATTTGTTTGTGCATTGTAAATATGGTATTTATCACTAATCATTAATCACTAACCACTATAATCACTTCTTTTCGTTTCTGCTTATCAATTCCTTGGCAAGTGCCATGTGGTTTTTGGCTCCGGTTGAGTCTGCGTCATAGAGAATGGTGGGCAGGCCGTAGCTGGGAGCTTCGCTCAGTTTCACATTGCGCTGGATGACGGTGTTGAATACCAATTCCTGGAAGTGGCGTTTCACTTCATCGTAAATCTGGTTGGCCTGGCGCAGACGCGAGTCGTACATCGTCAGCAGGAAGCCTTCGATTTCGAGGGCAGGGTTCAGCTTGGACTTGATGATTTTAATGGTATTCAGCAATTTGCTGATGCCTTCCAGTGCAAAATATTCCGCTTGTACGGGGATGATTACCGAATCGGCGGCAGTCAGTGCGTTGACCGTAATCAGACCCAAAGACGGGGAACAGTCTATCAAGATATAATCAAACTCATTCTTCAGCGGAGCGAGTACTTCTTTCAGTATCTTTTCGCGGTTTTTCAGATTGAGCATCTCTATTTCGGCACCTACCAGATTGATGTGGGAGGAGATTACCTTCAGTGTGTCTATCTCCGTGTCATGAAGGGCCTCGCGTACGTCTGCACGGTCAATAATGCACTCGTAGATAGTACATTCCGACTGCTTGATGTCCACACCCAATCCTGAGGAGGCATTGGCCTGCGGGTCGGCATCTACAACGAGCACTTTCTTTTCAAGCGTGGCGAGTGAGGCTGCGAGGTTGATTGTCGTCGTAGTCTTGCCTACACCACCCTTTTGGTTAGCCATAGCAATTATTTTTCCCATAATCTCAATATTTATTGGCAGCGAAATAAGTGATAATTCCGGATAGCGCCTACAAATTTGGAGAAAGATTGCAAAAACGGTTGATAAGTCGGCTGTTTTGTTAATAACTCACAGACGTTTACCGCTGTTTTTCTTCTTGTAAATTGCGCGTAAAGCGTTCTTTCTCTGTTTAGTGGGCAAATATACGTATTTATCTTGAAATGAAGCTGATTTTTTGTCTCGCTTGCAGAAGATTAAGATTTGTAAACCAATGGAAGACATTGGCTTGGACTATTCTCTCTACTTGCATGAGATGTACATCTCGTGTTGTTTGAAACGTGCATCTCATGTTGCTCGAGATGTACATCTCATGCAGATGGACTACCGTGTGGAAGATGGTCGGGGGATCAGTTGTTCCCGGGCAGAAGGAGAGGGGCTGGTGTCAGACCAAGGCTTTGACGAACTCCCAGCAGAAGTACGCACTCATCACACATTTCACTACTGTGCCCAGCAAGAATCCAAGCAGCGAGCCCAGCCCCGATTTCAAGGCCTGGTCTGTCTTGCTGCCTCCCATCAGTTCGCCGGCAAAGGCTCCGAGAAAGGGGCCGAGGATGATGCCCCAAGGCATGAAGAACAACCCTACGATGGTGCCTATGAGGCAGCCGCGCGTTCCCCACCGACTGCCTCCGCTGTATTTGCTGCCCAGCATCGGGACGAAATAATCCAGTATCTGTACAAGGACGACTGCTGCCAGCCATAAAAGTAACTGCGTGGTGGAAAACTGCGCCTTGTCCGTGAAATGTAGAAGCAACAAGCCTGCATAGGCTACGGGCGGTCCCGGAATCATAGGCAGGATGCAGCCTGCCAATCCGACAATCAGGCAGAGGATGCCCAAGATGATGAGAAGAATGTCCATAGGTGTATCGTTTCTGTTGGTGAAGATGACAGCGGTTGTTCCCTGCTACTCGAATCGGTTGTATATGACAATGGGGTGGGAGCGGCGTGTGCTCATCGACGGGAACCATATATCGTCGGCTGTGAGGCCGCATTGCTTGATGGCTTCGGCGCAGTATTCCAGTCGTCCGAAGTCGGCATCGACATTGTTTGTACCGAATGTGAATTTGATTCCACGTGCTTTGGCGCGACGGATAATCTCGAAACTGGGAATCCGGTAGCGTGCATTGATTTCCAGAGCGATTCCATGTTGTTGCAATACATCCAATACGCGTTCAATGCGTCCGTCCGTCCAGTACTTGTCGTAATCATGCGCCATAGTATCGGGCAAGAAGGTAGGGTTGGCATAAATGTCGGCAGGCTCGTTGGTCAGAATCAGGACTGTTTGGTCGACAAGGTGGTCCATATACTGTTCAAGCGTAATGTCATCAAAGAGTGCTTCTTCGGCCCGGTAGATGCGCGAATTACGTCCCTTGTGGTCTATGATGGTCATGGCGTCGGTAAACAGGTAATCGAAAATCCCCAAGGCTTCCTGCGAGAAAGTTGCCGTCCATTTGCGTCCCTCACCTTGTACACCGCACAGGAATGGCATCCCTTTTACTTCATTAAAATAGTCGTACACTTCTTTGTCATCGGCCAGCATACGTCCTACGCCTCCTTCTCCGGCATTGGGGGCGACACCATAGTTGATACCGTAATTCATGGACATGGCGTGTGCCATTTCCTTCGTCAGCCCTCCTTTCAAGTGAACGTGATAGTCTATAACTGGGAAATCGTGCTGCTGTAGCCTGATTATCTCATCCGTGCGCTCGTCTACCGGAGCAAGCGTGTCGGCTTCGTTGCGTGCTTCCTTGGCAAGCCGTTCGATGGCGAGATTCCGGAATGACACTTCGCCGTGTATGCCTTGCAGGGCAATGGAACCTTGACTCAGCAGTTGCCGGGCGTGCTCCTCTGTGCGATATGGGTGTCCGGGTTCGGTATAGCAACTGTCTCTTATACACATCTGACGCTGCCGACGAACTCTAGGGTGT
>ENA-OZAV01000905-OZAV01000905.1-human-gut-metagenome-genome-assembly--contig:-NODE-905-length-11618-cov-9.003027_pt1 | contig 11618 bp, 9 predicted proteins | sample MGYA00243307_ERZ653511 | MGnify/ENA primary metagenome ERZ653511 (study PRJEB26926, sample SAMN06165165) | human gut metagenome | biome: ENVO:00009003; feature: ENVO:2100002; material: ENVO:00002003...
CTACACCCTAGAGTTCGTCGGCAGCGTCAGATGTGTATAAGAGACAGGTCAAGTATATCGGCAAGAGCCATTATAATTTCACAGTTCCGGAGGATATCGTTACAAAGGAAGTACATTGGTATCTGATGACGGCTGATAATTATCATAGTAGACCTCAGAGAGAAGAGTTTTTTGTGGATTCTGGCTATTACAAGTTCCATGAGATTTATCATCTCCTTCGTTTCTCCAATGAGAAACAGATCGTGGAAAGAGCATATCAGGAATATCTGGAACTGCGAAGCCAGGGACTCTGGGGTAAGCAGCGCAGAGACTGCCTCTCTGCATGAAATAGGTACAATAGGGCTGTGTTTCTGACGCAGCCCTGTTTAGATTCCGAAAAAAAGGAAATCCTCTATAATAACAGCCGAAGGAGAAGCAAGCGATGCTGAAATGGTGTAAGGATCTTCGCATTGGCGAGGGCGTAAAGAGAGCAGATAAGATCCGTCGTAAACTGTAGCTTTAACACCTACAACCGGGAATCCAGCAATGATACCAGCCTTAGCTGCTTCTTCAATCGCTACGGCAACTGCCACAGTCATGCCGACCATAGGGTTGTTACCTGCACCGATTAAGCCCATCATTTCTACGTGAGCCGGTACAGAAGAAGAACCTGCGAACTGTGCATCAGAGTGCATACGTCCCATAGTATCTGTCATACCATAAGAAGCAGGACCTGCTGCCATGTTATCTGGGTGAAGTGTACGTCCTGTACCACCGCCGGATGCTACGGAGAAGTACTTCTTACCCTGCTCGATACATTCCTTCTTGTATGTACCTGCAACCGGATGCTGGAAACGTGTTGGGTTTGTAGAGTTACCAGTGATGGAAACACCTACGTTCTCATGATGCATGATTGCAACACCTTCCTGAACATCATCAGCACCGTAACATTTTACAGTTGCACGAAGTCCGTCAGAGTATGCTTTTTCGTACTCAATGTTAAGCTTTGCAGCCTTGTAATCATACTTTGTCTCTACGAATGTAAATCCGTTGATACGGGAAATGATCTGTGCTGCGTCTTTTCCAAGACCGTTTAAGATAACACGAAGAGGTTTCTGACGAACCTTGTTTGCCTTCTCAGCGATACCGATTGCACCCTCAGCAGCTGCAAATGACTCATGTCCAGCTAAGAAACAGAAGCACTCTGTCTCCTCCTCAAGGAGCATCTTACCAAGGTTACCATGTCCTAAACCTACTTTACGATGATCTGCAACAGATCCAGGAATACAGAATGCCTGAAGTCCTTCACCGATTGCTGCGGCAGCATCAGCAGCTCTCTTGCATCCCTTCTTGATTGCGATTGCAGCACCTACAGTGTAAGCCCAGCAAGCGTTCTCGAAACAAATTGGCTGAATCTTCTTAACCTGATCGTAAACGTTCAGTCCAGCGTCCTTTGTAATCTTTTCAGCTTCTTCGATAGAGCTGATACCATAGCTGTTTAAAACAGCGTTAATCTGGTCAATTCTTCTTTCATATCCTTCAAATAATGATGCCATTATATCGTTCTCCTTTCCAATTATTCCTGACGTGGATCGATAATCTTAACTGCATCGTCCACACGGCCATACTGACCCTTGGCTTTCTCCCAAGCTGTGTTAGGATCATCACCCTTCTTAATGAAGTCAGTCATCTTTCCAAGAGAAACGAACTGGTAACCAATTACCTCGTTATTCTCGTCAAGAGCGATACCTGTAACATATCCTTCAGCCATCTCAAGGTAACGAACACCCTTCTCTTTTGTTGCATACATAGTACCAACCTGAGAACGAAGTCCCTTTCCTAAATCTTCCAGACCAGCACCTACAGCAAGTCCGTCATCAGAGAATGCAGACTGTGTACGTCCATATACGATCTGTAAGAAAAGTTCTCTCATAGCTGTGTTGATAGCATCACAAACTAAGTCTGTATTTAAAGCTTCCAGAATTGTCTTACCCTGTAAAACTTCTGCAGCCATGGCAGCTGAATGAGTCATACCAGAGCAACCGATTGTCTCAACTAATGCTTCCTCAATGATACCGTTCTTTACGTTAAGAGAAAGCTTGCAGGCACCCTGCTGTGGTGCACACCAGCCGACACCGTGTGTAAATCCTGAAATGTCCTCAATTTTCTTGGAATGAACCCACTTTCCCTCTTCCGGGATAGGAGCTGGCTCATGCTTTGCGCCCTTTGCTACAGGACACATGTTTTCAACTTCCTTTGTGTAAATCATCTTAAGACTCCTTTCGCATGTTAATTGTAGATAAACTCGTTATCATTCGACATACCGCTAATATTTTTGCATATTTTTTTCCTAAAGTCTAGTGCAAATTCGCACTTTTTTAGATACAACTACTATTTTTCTTTTTTTGCCACAATATGGTCTGCATCCTTGTAGATATGGTTTGCCGGAATCACTCCGCGGACAGAAGAAAGCGGATAGACATTACAATTCGGGCAGATAACCGTACCCGGATTTAAAACGGAGTTGCATCCTACCTCTACGTGATCTCCGAGCATAGCTCCAAATTTCTTAAGTCCTGTTTCAATTTCTTCACCAGAATCTCTGCTGTCCTTTACAACCACAAGTGTTTTATCCGATTTTACATTGGAGGTAATTGAACCGGCTCCCATATGGGACTTGTAACCGAGAATGGAATCCCCGACGTAATTGTAATGTGGTACCTGTACCGTGTTAAAAATGATATCATTTTTGATCTCCGTGGAATTTCCGACAACCGATCCTTTTCCAATAATCGCACTCCCGCGAATAAATGCACAGTGACGGATCTCGGCATCTTCATCAATAATCAACGGTCCGTTCAGACATGCCGTAGGCGCAACGGTTGCACTCTTTGCCACCCAGATATTTTCTCCACGTTTCTCATAAATTTCCGGATCGAGTGTCGGACCGAGCTTTTTGATAAAATCGCTGATTCCTTTTAATGCTTCCCACGGATATGTAAACTGTGAAAGATACTCTCCCGCGATAGACTGTGACAAATCATACATGTTTTTGATTTTTGCGTTTTCCATTTTTAAATCTCCTTAAATTTTTATTTTTCATGATTACTGAATGTTTTTTCTTCTGGACGCTCCGTTTCTTCCGGAGTCGCTGTTTCCTTCGGCGGTGCCTCCCCCGGATTATCAAAATCAAACGAAATCTGATCATTTTCATATTTCAGGCAGGTGTCAAATGTATTGCCTGCCTTTGAGGTAAATCCGACAATCTTCTGCTTCGTCTTTCCGGTCGTCAGCAGTTCTTTCATCACTTCTTCGGAAAGTTCCACCTTAGCAACGGTATGCCAGATCTTAAATCCGCACGCACATTCATACCTCCACTGCGTCTTCATCAGCATTTTTCCGCATTTCGGGCACGGCACGGTTGTCTCTTCCGGTTTCGGTTTCTCTGGAAAATCAAATGCGATCTCCCCTTCTTCCGTCAGTTTCAGCGGCGCATCAAATTTCATACCGGTCTTTGCCACAAATCCCGAAATTACCTCTGTCTTCTTTTTCGTCAGAAGCTCTTTCACCTGCGCTTCTTTCAGCCGGACACTTGCAATACTTCCAATCATAAAGCTGCAGCTTTCCTTATCATCTTTTTTATGATTGGCACACATAAATCCAAACGGTGCCACTACAATATCCCCACCACACTTCGGGCACTTCACATCTTTTACTTTCTTTGGCTCTACATTGTCAAAATCAAATTTCAGCCCGGTTACTTTCCCGTTTTCATCTTTTGCGAGAGCTACGCGCGCATCAAATTTCTTCCCTGTTTTTGACTTAAACCCACGCATGGTTTCCGTAATGCCATCGTTTAAAAGCTGCCGGACCTGTGCTTCCGTAAAAGATTTCTCTGCCATCTTCCCAATGGAAAACCTGCAGCTGTTTTCATCGCCCGGCTTATAGTTAGCACATCCATAACCAAAAGAGGTCGCAATGATCTCACCCCCACAGAGCGGACACTTTACATCGCGGATCACTTTCTGTTCCACGCTGTCAAAATCAAATACAATATTCGTCTTTCCCTCTTCGGTTTTCTCCATTTTCAGACAGGCGTCAAATTTTTTACCGGTTTTTGATTTAAAACCGCGCAGGGTATCTGTGTGACCATCCGTCAGGAGCTGCTTTACCGCAGTAACCGGCAGGGTTTTTCCGGCGATCGTTCCAATGGAAAACCGGCAGCTGTTCTCATCGTCCGGTGAAAAGTTCACACATCCATAGCCGAAAGATGTCTTTTTCATCTGTCCGCCACATACCGGGCACTTTACCTCTGGAATGATTTCCGGCTCTATGTCTGAAAAATCAAATGCAATATTAACTTTTCCGTTTTCATCTTTATCTACCTTAAGTTTTGCATCGAACCGTTTGCCTGCCTTGGATTTAAACCCGCGAATGGTCTGGGTATGCCCCTGTTCGATAAGTTCTTTTACCTGTTCCTCACTCAGCTGAACACCTGCAATTTCGCCAATATTAAAATTACATCCTGATTTATCATTCTTATAATTCGCACATCCATAGCCAAATGGCGTGGTTACAAGTTCTCCACCGCATGCCGGGCATCTGACGCCGATCTTTCTTCTCGCACCGGCACCCCTTGCATGTTTCCCGGCAAAATTACTGATGCGTTCCGCAAGCGGTTCCCGCAGATCCTGTCCGATCATCTTTTCCGTTTCGGTCCGGATGAAATCTTCCAGTTTCGTCCGGTAATCCCAGAAATCCACGGTTCCCCGTGTAATTCCATCAAGTCCCTTTTCCCAGGAAGCTGTCATCTTCGGGTTCAAAAGTGCCGGGACGGTCATGCTCACCACCTCAAATACCATCTCCCCGAGATTTTCCGGTGTGAGCACCTGCGTCCGTTTATTCAGATTGAGATAATGGATGCGGACCAGTTTCTTAATGATCTCCGCACGGGTGGCCGAGGTACCGATTCCCGAACCTTTGATCTGTTCCCGAAGCTCCTCGTCCTCAATCAGCTGTCCTGCATTTTCCATGGCAAGCACCATGGAACCAGAGGTGTACCTCTTCGGTGGTGAAGTTTTTCCCTCTTTCACCTCATATCCATCCACAGAAATCTCATCGCCCTTTTTCAGCCGGTCTGCCAGATGCAACAGTTCCTTTGGATCCGTATCTTCTTCCTCTTTCTTTGGAACCCCCGCAATTTCTAAATAACCGGGTGTCTTTAACACACGTGCGGACGCATAAAAACGTTCTTTCTTTTCCCCCACATCCACAGCAACCGTCATTTTTACATTCTGATATTCTGCCGCCGGATAAAACACACTGAGAAATCTCCGCACGATCAGATCAAATACCGATTTCTGCAGAGCATTCAGTTTCCCAAGCTCCGTGAGCTGACCGGTCGGAATGATCGCATAGTGGTCTGTCACTTTAGCATCATCGGTATACTGCGTTCCTGCAATATTTCCATACAGCTTTCTGTCGAGAATCTGCTCCACAAAATCCGAAGTCGGCTCATATCCCCGCAGACGACTGATATTTTTATGGATTTCCTTTGCCACCGGAGTGGAAAGCACACGCGCATCGGTACGCGGATACGTTGTCAGTTTCCGTTCATACAGATCCTGCGCCACCTGCAAGGTCTCATCCGGGCTGATCTTGAATCGTTTTGCACATTCTGCCTGCAGCTCTGCCAGATTAAATAGTAACGGTGCCCGTTTTCTGGAAATATTTTTTTCGATGGATTCCACAATCGCAGGATGTCCCTGCACGCGGTCAATCAATGCCAGTGCATCCTTCTTTTCCCGAAATCCGTTTTCCTTATACAAAAGCGGCGATGCAAAGTACCCTGATCCCTCGATGGCTTTCCACTCGCCCTGGACATGTGCATCTGTGAAATTTCCGACAACACGATAAAACGGTGTCTCCTTAAAATTGCGGATCTCGCGCTCACGGATCACGACCATCCCAAGCACACAGGTCATCACGCGCCCGACCGCAATAGCGGTGTAGGAACGGGTTCCCGCCGCATTGTTTAACAATCCTCCATATTTTACCGACATTACACGGGAAAAATTAATGCCCATGGCATAATCTTCAATGGTACGCATAATACCGGATTTTCCGAGATTTTCATAGGCAGACATCGGTTTTGCTTCCCGGATTCCCCGTTGGATCTCTTCCTCTGTCTGCGAATCGATCCAGACACGAAGTTCCTCCATGCCGTCTCGCACACCGCCGAAATTGCGGATATTTTCCTCGATCGTCTGTCCTTCTTTTCCGGCATCTCCTGCCCAGTAGACACGGTCGATATCCTCGCGCATCAACATTCCGTGAACCACATCATACTGCCGGCTGACATCTTTGATCACATCATATTTATATTCTTTTGGAAGAAATGGCAGATCTTCCAGTTTCCACTTTTTGTATTTTATATCATAACTTTCCGGATATACCATGGCTACCAGATGTCCCACGCACCAGGTGATCACATATTTCTGGTTTTCCAGATAGCCATCCCTGCGGCCCCCGCTTACCCCGAGAACTTTTGCAAATTCCTGGGCAACCGACGGTTTTTCCGTTATGATCAGTGACTTTCCCATCTTCTATCCCCTATTGGCAAACTTTTTCTATAATTCGTTCATATCAATCAGCTCAAACCGGTCATCCGTTTTGGCATGCTCCGCCAGCATCGGTTCAAACCGCGTTGCAGAGAATAAAAAAATATGCTCCGAACGGATTTTTGCCTTTTCCATGTTCTGATACAGTTCCTCGCACATCTGCGATGTCAGCTGTGGCTGATCCCAGTTACATAGTCCCACAATATTTCTGCGGTCTGTGCTCTGGGCAATAATATCAATGTTTCCTGTCTTTCCAACCCAGGTTCCGATCTTATGAACTGGAAACGGCATGCGTCCCATCTGATTCAAAAGCATCATATACTCCATGCAGACATTCCGGAAATAACGTTTCAGATATGTGCCAAGTTCCGGTGCAATGTAACGGTCGTAAAATTCATGCGGTTTCAGCAGATAAAGATCCGACATATGGGGAAATACAAATTTAAACCAGAAATTAATAAATGTATCTTTGATCTGGTATACCCCTTTCTTAGTATTTTCCCAGCCGCCGGTCTGAAATGACTGCACTTTCTCTACAATATCAAAATGGCTGAGATTTTTCATATAAACACTGATCTTTGCACGGGAATATCCGGTTTTTGCATACAGGTCATTCAGTTTATTATATCCCTGTGCAATTGCAGATAAAATTGTGTTATAGACGGAAAGTTCACGCAGTTCTGCCGAAATTTTCTGTTCTGCCATATGAAACAGATATCCGCCCTCCGTCAGCACAAGCCGGTAAATATTCTCCCTGTATGAAATTTCCGGATTCCAGGCTTCCATATATCCCGGCACCCCGCCGATCGATCCATAAATACGGATACAGTCGCTGACCGAAAGTGCCGGAAATGTCCGGACAACTTCCAGGAAATTCAGATCTTCCACTTTATGCAGTACATCAATACGACGGAATCCGTCCCCGAACGCATCTTTTGCATCCTGCGTGGCCCATACAATGGAAGAAGACGCCAGAATGATCATCACCGGTCCCGGATAAAGCCGTTTCATCTTTAATTTTAAAATACTTTTGACAAATTCCGGATCTCTTTTAATTGCATACTGTGCCTCATCAATCACAATCACCAATTTTGATGCATCTCCGCTTTTTACCCGGTTAAAAAATTCATCATAGGAATACCTGCTCAGCTTCATCTGAAAAGCATTTTGAATTTCTTCTCCCATTTTCTGCATCTGTTCCTGTGCGGAAAGCTGTCTGCACCGATAATAAAAATACTTTTTCCCCACACAGAATTCTTTGATCAGCTGTTCTTTCCGGCAGTCCATCCCACCATACAAAAGCATCAGCTGGTTTCCTGATTTTTCATACCAGCCTTCCAGTTCTTTGAGATCTGTTTTTTTTGCGTTCATCCCGATTCCTCCGTACAAAATTCCTTCTGCTAAAAGAAATTATATCACTGATTAATATCTCTCACAAGGTTTTCGGCAAAAAGAAAGAAGTGCAGTTTTTGCACTTCTCTCCAAAAATCCGTATTTCAATTTAATACTTATTTCTTTGTGATATATCCCTGTGCCTTTAACAGCTCTGCACATAAAACTGCACCACCGGCTGCACCACGAACGGTATTGTGAGATAATCCAACGAATTTCCAGTCATATACGGTATCCTCTCTCAGACGTCCGACAGAGATTCCCATGCCATGCTCAAAGTTTACATCCAGGCTGACCTGCGGACGGTTGTCCTCTTCTAAGTACTGGATGAAATGTTCCGGTGCACTTGGGAGCTTCAGCTCCTGTGGCACACCACTGTAATTCTTCAGTGCTTCGATCAGCTGCTCTTTGGTAGGTTTCTTCTTGAATTTAACAAATACAGCTGCTGTATGTCCGTTTAATACCGGCACACGGATACACTGGCAGGTAATGACTGGTGAAGTTGCAGGAACAATCTGCTTCTTCTCATCATCTACATGCCCCCAGATACGCAGAGGCTCTTTCTCAGACTTTTCTTCCTCACCACCGATGTATGGAATAATGTTTCCAAGCATCTCTGGCCAGTCCTTGAACGTCTTTCCTGCTCCGGAAATAGCCTGATAGGTAGTGGCAACTACTTCATACGGCTCAAACTCTTTCCATGCAGTCAGAACCGGCGCATAACTCTGGATGGAGCAGTTTGGCTTTACTGCTACGAAACCGCGCTTTGTACCAAGACGCTCTTTCTGATACTTGATAACTTCCATGTGCTGTGGATTGATTTCTGGAACTACCATCGGCACATCCGGTGTCCAGCGGTGGGCACTGTTGTTGGAAACAACCGGTGTCTCTGTCTTTGCGTAATCTTCCTCGATCTTTTTGATCTCTTCTTTGGTCATGTCTACAGCAGAAAATACAAAGTCGACCTGAGAAGCTACCTGCTCTACCTCATTTACATTCATTACTACAATATTCTTTACAGCTTCCGGCATTGGAGTATCCATTTTCCAACGATCTCCTACTGCCTGCTCATAAGTCTTTCCTGCACTTCTTGGGCTTGCTGCAATCGTGGTAACCTCAAACCATGGATGATTCTCCAGCAAAGAGATAAATCTCTGTCCTACCATACCTGTTCCGCCAAGGATACCAACTTTTAACTTCTCACTCATTTTTCCAATCTCCTCTGTTCTTTTCTTTATACGCGGACACCTGTCTTTTACAGAAAAACATTTTTGTTTTTTGTCCGCGTTACACGAACATGTGTCTTTATAGGAAATATATTACTTGAAACCAGGTAAAATTACAAGGAACAAATTGTCCTAAATAAATAAAATATTCCTCAAATATATGTAGGACTTGCACAATCTGAAATACCGACTAAGCGGTATTTCAGGCAATATATCAGAGATGTACCGCAATTACGTACATCGCATCGACAAGCGATTCTGCATGCGATGTGCTCCTTTTGTCTCATTTTTTCTCCAGATATGCCTCTTCGATTGCGATCACTTTCTTCATCGCCTCTTCCCCTGGTGCACCGATCGTCAGACGCTTGTTGACACAGGTTTCCATGGAGATTGCATCATAGACATCCTCCTCAAATACCGGAGAAAACTGTTTTAATTCTTCCAGACTCATATCGTCAATCGGCATCTGTTTGTCCAGACAGTACAAAACAATACGTCCGATAATTCCATGCGCATCGCGGAACGGAACCCCGTGATTTACAAGATAATCGGCAGCATCCGTCGCGTTGGTAAAGCCGTGTGCGGCACTCTTTCTCATAACATCCTTATTGAATTTCATGGTATCAAGCATGCCCGTGAATAACGCAATACAGCCTTTCGTTGTGTCAATGGCATCAAAGGAAAGTTCCTTGTCTTCCTGCATGTCTTTATTGTAAGCAAGCGGAATCCCCTTCATCGTGGTCAGAAGCGACATGAGCGCGCCATACACACGCCCGGTCTTGCCTCGGACAAGTTCTGCAATATCCGGATTTTTCTTCTGTGGCATGATACTGCTTCCGGTACTGTATGCATCATCAATCTCTACAAATTTGTATTCGTTGGAATTCCAGATGATGATTTCCTCGGAGAAGCGGCTTAAATGCATCATAATGGTTGCCATGGCAGACAGATATTCGATCAGGTAATCGCGGTCGGAAACACCGTCCATACTGTTTAAGGTCGGTCCGTAAAAGCCAAGAAGCTCTGCAGTATATTCGCGGTCAAGTGGATAGGTTGTTCCTGCCAGTGCGCCGGAACCAAGCGGACAGTAATTCATGCGCTCGTAAATATCGTGCATACGGGAACGGTCACGCTTAAACATTTCAAAGTACGCCCCCATATGATGTGCGAGTGTGATCGGCTGCGCTTTCTGCAAATGGGTAAATCCTGGCATAATCGTCTGCATATTTTCTTTCATAATGCGAAGCAGTACCTGCAGCAGCTGTTCCAGCAGTTCATCCGTCTCAAGAACCTGCTGCCGGGTATACAGACGCATGTCCAGTGCCACCTGATCATTTCTGCTTCGTCCGGTATGCAGTTTCTTTCCGGTATCTCCCAGACGGTCAATAAGGTTTGCTTCCACAAAACTGTGAATATCCTCATATTCCGAAGTGATGGCAAGCTTTCCGCTCTCCACATCCGCAAGAATTTCCTGTAAACAGGAAACAATCGCCTGCATCTCTTCCTGTGTCAGAATGCCCTGCTTTCCAAGCATACGCACATGTGCAATGGAACCCTCAATATCCTGCTTGTAAAATTTCTGGTCAAACGAAATGGATGCATTAAAATTGTAAACCAGCTGGTCTGTCTCCTTCGTAAATCTTCCGCCCCATAACTGTGCCATATCTAAATTCCTCTCTTTCTTAAATTCTTTGTTTTTTTATAAAATCTGTTCTTCCTGCTGTCTGCGCAGTACGATTTCACGGTCGCGGTCACGCTTGGAATACACACACCCACAGTAGTACTGCCGGTACATGTGATACTCCTTAGAAATTTCGGTCGACTTTTTATAGCCTTCCTTCTTTTTAAAATCCGAAAACAGATAACGGACACCAAAGGTATCTGCCAGTTCTGCTCCGATCTGATTTAACTTTTCCGCATTTTTCAGCGGACTGATGGATAGTGTTGTCGTAAAGAAATCAAATCCGTGCGCTTTTGCATAAGACGCAGCCTCGGAAAGCCGCAGCCGGTAACAGGCAAAACAGCGCTCTCCCCCTTCCGGGATCTCTTCCATGCCCTTTGCCATATCGTAAAACCGCTGTGTATCGTATGCACCTTCCACAAAAGAAACCGGATATTTTGTAGGAAACTCAGCAATAAAACGTTCCTGCTCCTTTGCCCGCATATGATATTCTTCCGGCGGATAAATATTGGGATTGTAATAAAATACCGTTACATGGAAATGTTCTGCAAGACATGCAATACAATAAGAACTGCACGGTGCACAACAGCTGTGCAAAAGGAGGCTTGGAGCCTCCCCTGCCGTACAGTTTTCACGGATCAGATCTTCCATTATTTTCTGATAATTTTTTTTATTCATCTTTCATCTGTATACATCCTGTCTCTTATACACATCTCCGAG
>ENA-OZAV01000912-OZAV01000912.1-human-gut-metagenome-genome-assembly--contig:-NODE-912-length-11568-cov-5.150265_pt1 | contig 11568 bp, 8 predicted proteins | sample MGYA00243307_ERZ653511 | MGnify/ENA primary metagenome ERZ653511 (study PRJEB26926, sample SAMN06165165) | human gut metagenome | biome: ENVO:00009003; feature: ENVO:2100002; material: ENVO:00002003...
CCGGCAAGCAGGTGGCAGAGGCGACTGGTCTGCGGATCCAGCGGTATCTGAGCGGTTCTCAGGGCGGCGACCAGCAGATCGCAGCACGCATCTCCTGCAACGAGATCGATGTACTCCTGTTCTTCCGTGACCCGATCAACCGCAAGGCATCGGAGCCGAACGAAATGAATCTGCTCCGTCTCTGCGACGTACATAATGTTCCGGTCGCAACCAATATTGCAACGGCTGAGGCGCTCATCATGGCGCTGGAGCGTGGCGATCTGGACTGGCGGGAAATCGGCAATCCGACCATTTAAGCACACCGCATTTCTGGCAGCACAGGGCTGCCGTCAAGTTTTTGTACAACTATCTCCCCTTTTTCGGAAGGGGAAATTTTTTGCAGTCCGGTCTCCGGAGTGCGAGGAGGTTTTTCATACATGGCAATCAAAATCACACGTCCCCAGGGAACAGAAGATGTGACACCCAAGCAGATCTACAAGTGGCATACGGTGGAACGCATTGCAAGGGAAACAGCGGAGAATTTCGGCTTTCACGAAACACGCATCCCCACCTTTGAAAGCACCGACCTGTTCCTGCGTTCTGTGGGCGAAACCACAGATGTGGTACAGAAAGAAATGTATACCGTCAAGGCAAAGGAAACCGAGTTCACCCTGCGTCCGGAGGGAACAGCCGGCACGATCCGGTCCATACTCCAGAACGGTCTGCTCAACGATGCACTTCCCCAGAAGGTATATTATATCCTGTCCTGTTTCCGCCACGAGCGTCCGCAGGCAGGCAGACTCCGGGAGTTCCACCAGTTCGGCATCGAAATGGCAGGCAGCCAGGGACCGACTTCTGACGCTGAGATCATTGCGCTGGCAAAGACCATTCTCGACCGTGCCGGACTCAAGAACATCGTGCTGAACATCAACTCCATCGGCTGCCCCAACTGTCGTGCGGAATACCACAAGGCGCTCCGGGCGTATTTTGAACCGAAAAAGGACGAGCTGTGCGAGACCTGTCTCACCCGTCTGGAAAAGAACCCCATGCGTATCCTGGACTGCAAAAGCCCGATCTGCGCCGGAATCGCCAAGGATGCCCCGATCATTCTGGACTACCTGTGCGACGACTGCCGGACACACTTCAAAAAGCTCCAGGAATATCTGAAGGCGCTGAATATCGACTTCACCATCAACCCGAAGATCGTTCGTGGTCTGGATTATTATACCAAGACCGTTTTCGAGTTTGTCACCACCGACATCGGCGCACAGGGGACTGTCTGCGGCGGCGGCCGGTATGACGGACTGATCGAACAGATGGGCGGAAAGCCCACACCGGCAATGGGATTTGCCATGGGTCTGGAACGACTGATCCTCACCATGGAGAGCCAGGGCTGCGACTTCGAAGAGCCGAAGTCCTGCGACCTGTACATTGCCCCGATGGACGAAAGCGCCGTTCCGCTGACAATGCAGCTGGGACAGCAGCTCCGCACCTCCGGCTATCAGGTCGAATACGATGTGATGCAGCGTGGTCTGAAAGCACAGATGAAGTATGCCAACAAGATCGGTGCGTCCTTCGTAATGGTGCTGGGCGGAAATGAGCTGGCAGAAAAGAAGGCAAAACTGAAAAATATGGAGACCGGCGAGCAGACAGAGATCGCTCTGGACGAGACCTTTGAAGAAAATTTCGACGATATCGCCGTCCAGTATATGTTCCACGACATCGTGGAGGATTTTGAAAAGGAGTGTCAGTAAACATGGATTTGATGCAGGATTTGCGCCGCACCTGTTACTGCGGTGAAGTGACAAAAGCAGGAGAAACTGTCGTTGTCGGCGGCTTTGTACAGAAGGTACGAAACCTGGGCAATCTGATTTTCATTGATCTCCGTGACCGCACCGGCATTGTACAGCTGGCATTCAACGACCAGACAGACCGTGCCATTTTCGAAAAGGCTACATCCTGCCACAGCGAATATGTGCTGATGGCAAAGGGCGTAGTCGCAGAGCGTTCCAGCGTCAACAAGGAAATGAAAACCGGCGCTTTTGAGGTTTTGGTTGACGATCTGCGTGTACTGTCCAAGGCACAGACACCGCCTTTCGCAATCACCGACGAGACCAAGACCAACGAGGAACTGCGTCTGAAATACCGCTATCTGGATCTGCGCCGTGCGCCGCTGCAGCACAATCTGATTATGCGCCACAAGATTGCACTGGCTGCCAGAGAGTACTTCTATGCCAACAACTTCATCGAGATCGAAACGCCGATGATGATGAAGTCCACACCGGAAGGTGCGAGAGACTATCTGATCCCGTCCCGTGTGCATAACGGCAAATTCTATGCCCTGCCCCAGTCGCCGCAGATCTACAAGCAGCTGCTGATGGTTTCCGGCATGGACCGCTATATCCAAATCGCACGCTGCTTCCGTGACGAGGACCTCCGTGCTGACCGTCAGCCGGAATTCACCCAGATCGACCTGGAAATGTCCTTTGTAGATGTGGAGGATATTCTCCAGATCACAGAGGGATTCGTCAAGTATCTGTTCCAGAAAGTGTTGAATATGGACATCACCACGCCGCTGCCCCGCATGACCTACCAGGAGGCAATGGAGCGCTATGGTTCGGACAAGCCGGACACTCGCTTTGGCATGGAACTCCAGGATCTGTCCGATGTAGTCAAGGATGTTGACTTTATGGTATTCCGCTCTGCGCTGGATGCCGGCGGCAGTGTTCGTGCCATTGTGGCAAAGAATGCCGCATCTGTGCTGACCCGCAAGGAAATCGACAAGCTGACAGAAAAGGCAAAGGGCATCGGCGCAAAGGGACTGGCATTCATTCGCTGGAACGACGAAAAGCCTACCTGTTCCTTTGCGAAGTTCCTGCCGGAGGGCAAGCTGGATGAGATCCTGTCGCACCTGGGCTGCGAAAAGGGCGATGTGGTTCTCATTATGGCAGACAAGAACAAGGTTGCACTGCCGGTACTGGGCGCACTGCGTCTGGAAGTGGCAAAGAAACTGGATCTGATCCCGGAGGGCAAGTTCAACTTCCTGTGGATCACCCAGTTCCCGTTCTTTGAGTGGAACGAGGATACCCAGCACTGGGATGCGATGCACCACCCGTTCACCATGCCGATGGACGAGTGCCTGCCCTATCTGGACAGCGATCCGGCACGTGTCACCGCAAAGGCATTCGACCTGGTACTGAACGGCACAGAGCTTTCCTCTGGTTCTATCCGTATCACCGACTACGAGCTGCAGGAGAAGATGTTCCAGGCACTGGGCCTCACGGACGAGGAGATCGAGGCAAAGTTTGGTTTCCTGGTAGAGGCATACCACTACGGCGCACCGCCGCACGGTGGTCTGGGCATTGGTCTGGACCGTCTGGCAATGGTTATGCTCCAGGCAGACAGCCTGCGTGACGTGGTCGCATTCCCGAAGGTACAGAACGCAAGCGAACTCATGAGCGCCTGCCCGGCTCCGGTGGATACCGAGAGTCTGGACGTTCTTGGCATTCAGGTCACACACAGCGAAGACGACGAATAAGGCTTGAAAAAGCTTTTAGAAATGGAAAAGCCAGTTTGTGGGAACTGTTCCCACAGACTGGCTTTTTGTGTGATATCAATTATCGTGACATCAATTATTTTTGCTGTTTTAGTAAGGCATCCATCGCCAGAAAAGCGTTTTCCTCCGGCTGAATCTCCCCGTATCGCAGGGCGCTGTACGCCTGCGTTACGGTCTCCCACTGAGAAAGCGAACTTTCCTCCGGGAGCAGTATCTGTAAATGTTCCAGAATCTCCGCCGGGCTGTCTGCCGGTCTTGCCGCATCATCCGGCAGTTTCGCCAGCAGCAGCGCATAACCCAACCGGAATCGCTCTGCTCCGTGGGGCAGCCTGTGATAGCGACGGTACGCCTTTTTCCAATTGCGACGGCTTTGCAGTGTGACTGTGTCGACTGCCGTTTTTTCGTGGTACAGCAGATCTTCCACATAATCGCAGTATGCACCGCCGTTCTGGTTTTCCTGGGCGGCGTGGTTCTTTTGCAGATGCGACCGGAGCCACTGCCGCAGGCTGAGCCAGGCGGTTGCAATGGCATCCCCGATCTCGTGCCGTTTCCAGATGACCAGCGCCAGCACTGCCGCCAAAAGCACCAGTTCGATCACCAGCCTCACCCAGCCGGATGTGCTGTTCTGCGGCAGTTCCATCAGCTTATCCCTGGCGCTTTCCGGTATCTCCTCCGCTGTGTCGGAACTGCTGCCCAGCGACAGCAGCCAGCGCAGTGCGTAGAAGAATCCGGTATAGATCCAGCGCCACAGCCAGCGCATTCCCCTCGCCAGAGGACGACTGCACAAAACCAACGCAAGCCCGACACCACAGAGAATCCCCATGAGCCTGCCGTTGCTGCGGCGAATCTCCGTGGGCAGTTCCCAGGTGTCGCCGTCTCTCCCGGACAGCATCCGCTCCATGGCGTCCCGGTTATGCACCAGGGCGAAGAGCGCCGCATTGGCGGCAAAGAGCAACACCATAGGCAGGAAAGGCAGCCTTTCCCCGGTCAGATAGATCAGAAAGCCGGAAAAGCAATCCCATAGGCACAGCCCGACAAACACGTTGGGATGCACCAGATGTTCCAGCGGATGAAAGACCAGCCGTGCGCCGCCGAAAAAGCAGCAGCCGCCGGCGATACCCAGAAGAACCTGCGCCAGGCGTGTGGGATACGGGGCAAAGAGACTGCCCAGCACGCACAGCAGCAGTGTCAGCGCCCACACGCCGCCATTGACCCAGCGAGGATGCCGGGCATACTGCCGACGCAGCAGCAGGATGTACAGCGTGCCGAGCCATACACAAAGCACCAGCGCCGCAGTCATCACCGGAGCCGTCCATCCGGCACTGCCGCTCCATATCGCAAGCAGCAGCGGAAAGGGATACAAGGCGGCAGACAGTGCCGTAATCAGCAGTAGGTGCAGCAGAAAGCGTGCATTTTTCATGATGCCACCTCCTCGCTGTGCAGGTATTCCGGCAAGGGAATCCTCGCATCGGCACAACTGCCGCCGTCATGGGCGTGACCCGTCACCAGCACCAGACCGCCGCAGTGCTGTTTCCACTGCGCCGTTGTTCTGTCCGTGTACGGTGTGATGAGCAGCAGTGTTTCCTGGATGGAAGATCTGCCGTGCATGGAGAGCATCTGAGACTGCGGCACGATCTCCTGCAGGCGGAGCAGTGCCAGCTGCTGCATGAGTTGATGGTACATTCCGCTGCCGCCGCCATAGGGCGACATGATCGGCAAACCGTCTTTTCGGCGCTCTCCGATGCACAGTCGCACCTGCCAGCCGTTCCGGAAGAACTCCCACAGGCACTGCGCACAGACCCGGATGGTATGCTCCAACAGTGCCTCGTCCTGCGTCATAATGCCGCTGTCCGGGCTGTGGGATTCCAGCGCCAGCAATACCGTGACCGTTTGCTGTGCGGTATGCTCTTCCCGGCGCATGAGCAGCGTTCCGGCGTGCGCCGAGGCTTTCCAGTTCATCCGGTGGAGTGGATCACCCGGCACGTATTCCCGGACACCTGCGGAAAGGCAAGGGTCTGTCAGCAGGCTGTGCCGGACAGACTGGTCTCCGAACTGTTGGTGCAGCAGCCGTGGCAAAATCATTCCAGCCTCCGTCATACGCTGCGGCAGTACCAGCAGCGTTCCGCCGGTATCCTCTGCCTGAAGCGACAGCCGCACCACGCCCAGCAAATCTGATGTGACCAGCACCACGTGTTCCATCTCGTATGCCCCACGCTTTTCACAAGTGATGTTCCAGACACGGCTGACCTTGGCGTGTCCACGCACGGAAAAGAAACTGGTGACAAAGCGGTTTTCTCCGGTCTGCGAGGAATTTGTCTCCGGGAAGTCCAGCCAGCAGGACGTGGTCAGTTCTGCCTTGAGCCACGGCACAGGCATCCCTTTTTCGTTGGAAACTGTCTCTACAAACTGCAGGGAGTCGCCCTCGGTGCATTCTGTCTCCGAAAAGCGGCAGCGGTAGGACAGTCCCTTCAAGCCGTTCCGGCGGTAGAGTCCGATCTCGCCGAACAGCACCAGCAGTACCAACAGAATAACAGCGATCAGTTCCATTGTGATTCCTTCGGCACGGGAACGGTCTCCAGCAGTTCCAACACGATGCGGCGGCAGGTCTCGTGATTTTCTTCCCACATTGCCCCACGTGCTGCCATGCGGTGCGCCATGCAGTCCGCTGCAATGTGCTTGATGTCGTCCGGTGTGACATAGTTTCTGCCACGTATCGCCGCAACTGCCTTGGAGACCTCCAGCAAGGAAAGCATTCCACGGGTACTCAGCCCCAGCTGTATCTGATGATGCGTCCGGGTGGCGTGCGCCAATTCTACCAGGTACTCCTGCACCGCAGCAGAGACTTTCACCTGCGTCAGTTCCTTTCGGGCGTTCAGCAGCTGTGCCGTGGTGACAACCGGTTTTCCCTCTTCCGGAACAGCTGTCCGGGACAGCAGTGCCAGTTCCTGTTCCTTATCCGGATAGCCCAGAGAAAGGCACAGCAGAAAGCGATCCAGCTGTGCCTCAGGCAGCGGAAACGTCCCCTGCATCTCAACCGGATTCTGCGTGGCAATGACGAAGAACGGCGACTCCAGCGGATAGGTCACGCCGTCTGCGGTCACCTGGCGTTCCTCCATGCACTCCAACAGGGCAGACTGGGTACGTGGCGTAGCACGGTTGATCTCATCCGCCAAAAGGATCTGGGTGAACACTGCACCTTTCCGAAACACGAATTCGCCGGTTTTCGGGTCGGGGATGCTGACACCTACCAGGTCGGTGGGCAGCAGATCCGGCGTGAACTGGATGCGGTGAAAGCTGGCATCCAAAGCGTTTGCCAAACTCCGGGCAAGGGTAGTCTTTCCTGTGCCGGGAATGTCATTCAGCAGCACATGACCGCCGCACAGCAGCGCAGCCAGCACCTTATCAATAACATCCTCTTTGCCGTAGATGTGCGTGGATACGGCATCCCGGAGCAGTGTGGTAATGGTTTTGATCTCTGACATAAACAAATGTCCTTTCTGGAAATCAGCAGCTTGTCTCATCTGCTGTCAATAGCACTATTATAACATATTTCTGCCGGAAACACAAGCAAAAAAGCCTGTCTCCGGAGACGGAAACAGGCTTTGAAATGCGTGTTGGAATTAAAGGAAAATATACTTGAGGATAAACAGCAGCGCAACCACGTATAGCAGCGGTTTCACCTTCTTTGCCTTGCCGCAGACCACGTGCAGGACAACATAGGAGATGATGCCCATGGAAATGCCCTCAGAGATGCTATAGAACAGCGGCATAGCCAGGATGCACAAATACGCCGGGATCGCCTCCAGGAAACTGTCCTCTGTGAACTTGATCTCGGTGATGCTGCTGAACATGAGGAATCCGACGATCACCAATGCCGGAGCAGTTGCGAAAGACGGGATGGCAATGAAAATCGGCGCAAAGAGCATGGAGATGAGGAACAGGATCGCAGTCACAACCGCAGTCAGACCGGTTCTGCCGCCTTCTGCCACGCCGGCGGAGGATTCCACAAATGTGGTGGTGGTGGAAGTACCCATCACTGCACCGGCGCTGGTTGCGATCGCATCCGCCAGCAGTGCCGGCTTGATCTTCGGCAGCTTGCCGTCCTTGTCCAGCATACCGCCCTTATTGCAGACACCGATCAGCGTACCCAGGGTATCGAAAATGTCTACGAACAGGAACGAGAAAATAACCACAATAAAGTTGATGATGCTTACGCCGTCAAAGTCAAACTTGAAGCACTGTCCGAATGTGGAACCCAGTGCGGTAAAGTCTGTCATAGAGAATGCCGGGATCAGGCTGTTGTAGCCTGCCTCAACATCTACGGTGTACAGCCCGGTCAGCTGGCAGATGATGCCCAGCACCCAGGTGGAAAGAATGCCGATGAGGATAGAACCCTTTACCCGCTTGATGTACAGGAATGCGGTGAACAGTGTTCCCAGGATCGCCAGCAGCGCACAGATGCCGCCGGTCTGGAAGTTATCACGGAACGAAACGATGGTCACCAGCGTCGAGTCACTGTTGACAACAACGCCGGCATTTTGCAGACCGATAAAGGCGATGTACACGCCGATGCCCACCGACACCGCCTTTTTCAGCGACATAGGGATAACATTGAACAGCGCCTCACGGACGTTTGTCAGCGAAAGGACAATGAAGATCAGACCCTCGACAAACACGGCAAGCAGTGCGACCTGCCACGGATAGCCCATGTTGCCGCAGACGGTATAGGCAAAAAAGGCGTTCAGTCCCATGCCTGCGGACAGGGCGAACGGCAGGTTCGCCATCATGCCCATGCACATGGTTCCCAGGAAGGATGCCAGACAGGTTGCCAGCAGAACTGCCGTGGGATTCATGCCGGTAGAACTGAGGATACTAGGGTTTACCGCCAGGATATACGCCATGGTCATGAACGTGGTAACACCGGCAATGCACTCCGTTTTTACATTGGTGTTGTTTTCTTTCAAATGGAACAGTTTTTCAAACATTACTTGGTTTCTCCTTCATCATATTCTGCAATATAGGGCAGGTTGCGGTAAATCTCGCCGCAGTCCAGTCCGTAACCGATCACAAAGTGATCCGGAATGGTAAACAGAGAAATATCGGCATCCAGTTTTACCAGACGGCGCTCCGGCTTGTCCAGCAGTGTGATAACCTTCAGCGAAAGCGGATTTCTCGCCTTCAGCAGCTTGATAACGTCATTCAGCGTCCGTCCGGTATCGATGATATCCTCGGCGATGATGACATGATAGCTGCTGATGTCCTGCATCAGATCCATAGTGATCTTTACGATGCCGGAAGAGGACGTGCCGTTGTAATAGCTCTTGGCGCACATAAACGCTGTCTCACAGGGAATGGTAATGGCACGGCACAGGTCTGCCATAAAGACGAATGCGCCGTTCAGAATGCTGACCAGCAGCAGAGGCTTTCCCTCATACTCCCGGCTGATCTGTGCGCCCACTTCCCTGACTTTCGCCTGGATCTCTTCCTCTGTGATGAGGACACGCTTGATCTTCTGTTCAAATTCCTCGGTTGTCATAGATAAAATACGCTCCTTATGTACGGGCAGCTTTCATTGCCCGTTTATTTTCATACATTCTTTGGTCTGCCAGCTCATACAGTGTGGTATATGACCGGTCCGGCGCCTCCTCGGCAAACGCATATCCCACTGCTGTTCCCAGCTGCCAGCCCCTGTCCTCTGCCTGGTTGAATGATTCGATCTGCTCCCAGATATTGGAAATGATCTGTTTCACACGAGTCTCATCCGTATTGTAGATGATGCCCACGAACTCATCGCCGCCGCTTCTGCCGATAAAGTTCCCTGCCGGGATACACCGGCGCAGAACCGCCGCAAAGGACTCGATCATCTGATTCCCGGCATCGTGTCCGAAATTGTCGTTGGTCTTTTTCAGACCGTTCAAGTCGAACATCATAAAGCAGAGGTGCTTATCGGAAATGACGCCTGTGTGAATCAGCTCATTGCACTTGTTGCGGTTATAGAGACCGGTTGCCTTATCCCGGAACAGCTTGTCATGTGTACCACGCATGGTGAAAACGCCCACTGCGATGATGTACACCAGCACGCCGATCATAATGAAAAACAGCGAGTTGGACGAACGAACAAGCAGGAAGTGCAGGATGTCCAGCGTTCCCATTGCCATGAGCAAAATCATGGAGAGCAGAAACAGCCGGTGCCGCATATCGTCCTTGTGCTTGGGATAGATGCAGATCTCAAAGACCAGCAGGAACAGCGCCTGCACCAGGATGCAGTAATTGTACAGTTCCTGGGACTCCCGCAGCGCCAGCAGACGCAGCAGATGCGCCGCAAATGCTGCCAGAACAAGCACTGCGTTGACCACCAGCAGCACGCTGGTTACTTTTCGGATCGACCCGTTTTTTCTCGCCGACATATGGATGTACAGCGCAACAAAAAAGGGTGCAAACATGATGGAAAACATACTCAGATAGGAAAAGAACAATGCGTGTCCCGGAATCAGCCAGGTGATAAGACGGGTATCTGCGATCTTCCACAGACCGACCAGAACGGCAACCATTCCGAGCGGCGACAGATACAGAGCTGACTGCATCTTCATGCGGTAATACACCCCGATCAGCAAGTAGAAGATGCCGAAGATCACCAGGAGAACACCGATCAGCAGAAACAGTGCGTCGTGCCGGAACAATTTCCAGAACAGCGGATACCGGACACCCTCATAGAAGGTAATGGTCCGGTCCACCGTTGCCCGATAGATCGGCTGTATCTCAACGACTACCTCTTTTCCGCTGTCTGCACGGATCAGCGGCAGATTCACCCAGTAGCAGCCTGTACCGCTCACCGGATTGGACGCATCCCTGCTCCGGTCATACACACGCTTTCCCTGAATGTAGACTCTTGTGTTGGCGTTGATGACGTAGAACATCAGCTGTTTTCCTGCCAGATCGCTGTTCAGCTGGAAGTGAAAGATACGGGTCACGCCCACAGGCGCATCCGGGTCGTTTTCCTCCACCATTTCTGTGTAATTGATTTCCTTGCAGGTCGGCTGCTCACGGCGGCTGTCGATCACGCCGCCGGTATCTGTACGCTCCACGAACATTCCGAACAAGAACAGCAGACAGAAAAGCAGCAGCACTGCGTGGATCACAACGGGATATTTTTTATGCAATTGTTTCACCTCCCAGAAAAGACAGCAGCCGATTCTGTCAGAACAAAAAGCGCATCACGCTTTCTCGGCTGTCTTTTTCTTCTCCGTCACCTTTTCTGCCTCCATGTTTTTCGGCAGCACCAGATTCAGCAGAATGGACACCAAAAATACAACTGCCACACAGTTCTGTGCAAAGACGTTCTTCACCATATCTGGGAAGATATTGAACAGGTCTGCGCACTGGGTAAAGCCCAGACCGATGCTCAGCGACAGCGCCGCAATAATCATGTTCCGCTGAGAAAAGCCGCATTTGCTCATCATCTGCAAGCCGCTGACAACGATCGTACCGAACATCATAATGGTACAGCCGCCCAGAACGGCATCCGGCAGCGTCGCCAGCAATGCGCCGAAAATCGGAAAGATACCGGCAAGGATCATGATGACTGCACCGGTGGCGATGGTAAAGCGGTTCACTACCTTTGTCATAGCGGCCAGTCCCACGTTCTGGCTGAACGAAGTGATGGGCAGACAGCCGAACACCGAGGACAGAGAACTGACAAAACCGTCACAGGCAATAGAGCCGGAGGTCTCCTCCCGTGTAACATCACGCCCCAGTCCGGAGGCAGCCAGCGCCGAAGTGTCACCGATGGTCTCTGTCGCAGACACCAGGAAAATCAGCACCACGGAAATGATGGCATCCGCATGGAACTCCATCCGGAACGGCATCAGATGCGGAACGGCGATGATGGAAGTCTCCCGCAGTGCGGAAAAGTCCACCTTGCCCATGCAGATCGCCAGAATGTACCCCACGATCAGACCAAACAGCACGGACAGCTGCTTGAAATAGGACTTGGCGAAAATGTGAAACCTGTCTCTTATACACATCTCCGAGCC
>ENA-OZAV01000943-OZAV01000943.1-human-gut-metagenome-genome-assembly--contig:-NODE-943-length-11271-cov-9.065175_pt1 | contig 11271 bp, 7 predicted proteins | sample MGYA00243307_ERZ653511 | MGnify/ENA primary metagenome ERZ653511 (study PRJEB26926, sample SAMN06165165) | human gut metagenome | biome: ENVO:00009003; feature: ENVO:2100002; material: ENVO:00002003...
CTATCTCTCTTTTCTTTTTTCTTAATTTTGTCCAATATCTATTGTAGCACTACAGTATGTAATGTCGAAAAGGTGCATATAGTCTTGACAAAAGGCTGAACGTCTGTTAAACTTATCCTAAGCAAAGACCGGGGACGACACCCATAGAAAATAACAGCGTCGGAGCTAAACGCAAGCCTGTGTAATGCAGGCACTAATTTAATATAGCTGTGCAAGGGGGAGATACCCATAGAAAAAAACGTTATTGTTACAGACATAAACGGAAAACGAATCGGAGCTACCTATCCCAAAAGGGCAAAGGGGCTTGTTAAGAACGGTCGGGCAGAGTATGCAAGCGACTGTGAAAAATGTACTATAAGAATATTGGATACTCATAAGCCGACCGTTGATAATACGGAGGTAAATAATATGAGTAAAGTAATTGATTTTGATCCTAGAGATTTTAAGGCAGATAAGTCCTGCGAAAACAATGTCATAGCTAAATATTTTGTGACCGATAAGGACGGCAAAAATGCTATCGCCTATTCTATTGGAAACTGGAATTGGGATTGGACGCAGATATGCTGTGACAAAAAGCTTGAGAAAAATACCGACTATGTTTTCAGATTTGTGATAGTCGGAGGCTATTGCAATACGTGCGATGAAACTTCTCGTTTTGAGATCGTGCCTATGCCAGACGGCAGCTTAACCGATGAAGCTTACGAAGACAGATACACCTATGATCTGGCTCAGAACAGATATAAGCCTGTTTTATTCAAAAAGACCGACGAGGGTATGCTGAGGCTGTTTGAGATACCTTTCAGCACCTTTGATTGCGAGGATTTCAGGTTTGTATTCGTTGCTATGCACGCTGTTGCAACGCTTTATGCACCAAAAGAGTTTTCAGCTTATGCAGACCTTGAGGATACGAATTTTGACCAGCTTCGTGATGAGATCAACAGCAAAAACAGCGAGGATAATTCTGCAAATGTGGTGATGGATTTCACAGGCGCTCATGTCACACGCTCGACTGTCACCGATCTGCTGACAATGGCTCGTTTTGGCAAAAGCGAGAATGTTTGTATTGATTTTACAGGAGCTGTCATAGAGGACGATAAGCCGGACGATATTCAGGCTGACGCAGATGATACCGGGTCTGACGATATTGCTGTTGAGCTTATGGACGTTGCAGGCAACTGAGCTTCGCAGGAAGATATACTTTACTAAGATATTATGATTTAATACAGCTAAAAGATGCAGAGAAACCCATTGATCGGGTTTCTCTGTTTTTTGTTTTAACACAAAAAACCACCCACAGCCAAATCAGACGTGGGTGGCAATATTATTTTAAATATACACTATTCTTTATTTTCCCAGCGCTATCTTGCCCATTGCGTCTGCCTGCATGATAGCGTCATAAAGCTCGATAGGCTGTACGTCGCCTGCAAGATTGTGGATAGTTTCGCCTGGGATACAAGCGTTCTTTGCGATAGTTTCTACCTGCTCAGGTGTCGTTACACCGATCTCCTCGAGTGTGACAGGAAGTCCTACTTCAAGGCAGAAGTTCTGTACCTCTTCAAACTCTTCCTTTGGCGCACCCTCAAGTACAAGCTGAACCAGTGTACCAAGGGCTACACAACAGCCGTGGTCTGCGTGCTTGATTCCCAATGATGTTACGCCATTGTAGAACGAGTGTGCAGCCGCACAGTTTACGTTGTCTGCACCAACACCTGAAAGATATACGTTAGCCTCGCAGATAGCTTCAAGGGCAGGTGTAACTGCGTGTACCTTGCAAGCCTCAACTGCCTGCTTGCCGTATGTTTTCAGCGTGTCATAGCAAAGTCTTGCAAGTGCCTGTCCTGCTCTTGTGATGCCTGTGCCTTCAAGGCTTGCGGACTCTGTTCTTATGGAAGCTCTGCCCTCAAAATATGTACCAAGTGCATCGCCCATGCCTGCAATAAGGAACTTTACAGGTGCGTTTGCGATAACTGTTGTGTCTACCATTACTGCGTCTGGATTGGTAGGATAGAAAAGATATTTGTCAAAGCTGTGGTCATCATTGTATATTACTGACAGACCTGTACATGGCGCATCTGTTGCCGCAACTGTAGGCACGATAACAATGTGCTTGCCTGTATAGTATGCTGTAGCTTTTGCAGTATCAACTGCGCTTCCGCCGCCAACTGCAACTACTGTGTCGATGTTGTCAGCCTTTACTATCTCTTCCATTTTGGCTATCTCGCCCTTGCTTGATATACCACCAAATACTTCATAGCGTCTGTAATCGTCAAGCTCGCCAAAGCTTTTCTCTATCTTGTCATGACAGGCTTTGTAGCCGCTGTTTGAACATACAAACAGCCACCTTTTGCCCATATAGCCCATTTCTTCATGAAACTTAAGTGTAGCATCTCTGCCCTGAACATATTTGAGCGGCTCACGCATTGCTCTGAGTCTTCCCATCATAATGAATTACCTCCGATTTGTTTGATTTATTAACTTTATACGGAATTCTCTCCGTATTTTCAATTAGATTATAGCATTTTGCACAAAAGATGCAAGGAACATTTTATAAATGATATGTGAATTATCTATTATGGCAAGTTTTGAAAAATAGTTGCTTAATATACATAAATATAGTATAATGAGTATTAAGACAGTATGCGTCATAAGGTTGTGTATTTTTCATAGGCTGTGGGGTGCGTTTTTGTGCAGATATACAAAAGTGTGATGTTATGATAACCATATCGGGATAACTGCAACTAAGTATATGAAAGGGCAAAAATGAGAGAGCATGAAACGGAGATAAAAATGAAAAATGCAAAGCTTGGAGATGTCATCGCCTTTGTCCTAAGGTCCATGAACGAGGAAACTCGTCAGACAGACGAGGAGGCAGAGGAACAGATGAAAAGGTTGATACGCAAACTTGTCTTGGAGGGATATGTGAATGAACAGAAATGAATTGAAAGCCGTTGTAGAAAAGGCTCAAAATGGCGAAAGGACAGCTTTTGAGAAGCTGTACAAAGAGTTTCACGGGAAGCTTTATTTCTTCGTGCTGAAAAACGTTGGGGATAAGCATACAGCAGAGGATATCACTGAGGACAGCTTTTTGGCTTCAATGGAGGGTATAGGGTCGCTGAAAGAGCCTGAGCATTATGAAACGTGGCTTCACTCTATCGCTTTCAACAAGTGCAGAATGTATTTCAGGCAAAAGGGCAGAGAGGATAACATAAGCCTTGATGATGAAAACGTCAGCGAGGATATCCATGCGGACGATACTGTTATGCTCCCCGAGGATTATGCCGACAGCAAGGAGCTTAAGCGCAGTCTGAAAAAGGTCATAGAGGGGCTGAAGCCCGAGCAGAGGTCAGCGGTGATACTATATTATTATGACGGAATGCCACTGAAAAAAGTGTCTGAGATACTGGAGATAAGCGAGAACGCCGCCAAGCAGAAGCTTTTTAAGGCGAGGGCAAAGATAAAGAAAGAGATAGAGCGTATCTTTGAGGGTGGCGCACTTGTGGCTGTGCCTGTTAGCGCAATGATAAGGGCGGCTCTGCCGAAAAAGTACGCAATGACGGAGGCTTCACCTGTTACGGCGGTGAAAACCTCTTCCACTGCTGTGAAGATAGTTGGAACTGCGGCGGCTGTGGTGGTGGCAGTGAGCATACCATTGGCTCTTCGTGGGGTGAACAACAACGGCTTCGGTGTTCATGATGACAGCAGTGTTTCAGACAGCTTCAATGACGACAGCCTTGCCCTTTCCGACAGCAGTTTTGCAGATACTTCGTCAGAGAAGATACCCGACAGCAGTGTGTCAAAGGCTGAAACTGACAGCATACCTGAGCCGTCAATCGAGCCTGAAAAGGTAACAGACGCCGCCGTGACAACTGCACCTGTGCAAACCGATACTCCTGTTACAGATACACAAGGCGAAAATACAAACACTGTTCTCCCAAGCGCAGATTACCCTGGCGAGGAGCTGTTCTCAAATACAGTAGGGGATATGCTCAAAATGGCGGACAACAACTATGAGCTTGTTTATCCAACATTCGTTCAAAACGGCTATGATTCCATGTATCAGTGTTCGGCTTTTCCACAGTATCACTTCGGCAGTGCGGCTTTGAATACCGAAACTGGCAAGGGCTATGTTGATGAAAGCCTGCCTGTCACAAGGGTGGAGCTTTATAACGGTGCATATATCACAAAGGATATCTATGTGGGCATGACATACAACGAGCTTTGCAATGCTCTTGGCGAAAAGCCCCTGATGTATCTTTCAAATACAGACAGAAACCGCATTGTGTCGGCGAAAATAAACGGCAGAACATGGTGGTTTGGCTTTGATCTCACTGACGGGCAGCTTGATGAAACATACCAAAGAATGCAGGCTCAGACAGATAGCGAGACTTTTAATCTTAATCCATATCAATATGGCGTTGATATCTCAGACATTGACCCTGTTACAAACGTTGCAGTGTGCGACATAAGCGGCAACTAAGAACAACAAAACGGATATACTATAAATAAAGAAAAGGCGGAGGCTCTTTGCGAGCTTTCCGCCTTTTTCATATGTTCAGCATTACGGAAGCGTAAAACATTCCGTCGCCGTATTCAAATTTAGCTACGCCGTTGTATTTGGCGGCAATGTTCTTGACAGACTCTGTGCCGATCCCTTTGCCTTTGCGTTTTGAGGAAAGGAAACCGCCTTCTGGGTCAGTGAGGATAGTTCCTGTGAAGGTGTTGTCCACCGCCAAGCAAAGGGAATAGCTGTCAGCCTTTGCTCTGATTATTATTTTCTTATCCTTTGCACTGTCAGCCACACAGCCGTGAATGGCGTTTTCGATAAGATTTCCGAAAAGTACGGAGAGGTCGGTGACGTCTATTTTTATATCATCTGGTATGTCAGCGTTCACCTTGTATTCTATTCCGCTGCTTTCCGCTATTTGAGCAAAATATGCAAGAAGTGCGCTTACAGATGTGTTCTTGCAGTAAATGCGCTCGGATATATCGGGCATAGAATCCCTGAAAGAATTGAGATATTCCGAAAGCTTATTGTATTCGCCCTTTTTCAGAAGCTCCTGCATAAGAGCGATATGATGTCTGGCATCATGCTTATAGCGTCTTGTTTCTTTTATCTTATCCTGCAAATAGTCATATTGCAGGTTCTGCATTTCAAGCAGGTGGTTATTTTCCTGAAGCCGCAGATTTTTCTGCTGTTCGATGACCAGCCGTGCCACTATGTAATACACCAGGAACGCTCCTGCGTTTATAAAGAAAAGAGCTATGGTGTTCTTTGGCTCCAGAGCAAGCTCTAAGCTGCTTTTCGTAGAGTTGCCGTAGAGTGTATAGTACCATATTATATAGAACGTAAATGGGATAAGCCAAAGATAGCGCCACTCCAGACCTGACGGCTCTCTTTCCACCGCAGGTGTGTAGACCTTTTTCATGTAGATAAAAAGCGGTCCCCATACCACGGCTTCTGTCATAAGCATACAAAGGGAAAACGACCAGCGGTATGATTCATAGGCAAGTGACGGGAACAGAATGCCCTCCAGACATTTTGAGGTAATGACGATAAAGCTTGCGTTATTTGAAAGCAGAAGCAGTGTGAAGCCTGTTTTGCCGACCTTGACCTTCACAGCGAAAAAGTAAAAAGCCGCATAGAGCAGGGTGCTGACTGCACTTAACAGACCTGCATTTGTGCTGAAAAATGCCGCCTGCCAGCCTAAGAAGATCTGCACCAGTGAAAGAGCCACAACAAGTCCCACAGTAGCTGTTTTGGAAAAGCGAAGCCTATGCCGGAAGGGATAAAGGGCAAGCACCATAAGTGGCAGAAAATTCAGAAGGGAATATATGCCCACTTCAACAAGGCGGTATAAAGGAGGCATTACTGCTCACCGCCTTTTCGCAGATCACTGAAGCGAAACTGAGCGAAGGCGTCTAATGTTTCTCTGGATTTTCGGCGACTTATGGGGATATGTGTGCCGTCGCTCATTATGAAAAGGTCGCTTTTTTGCTGGGCTATCTCATAGAAATTCACGATGACGCCTTTGGTGGAGGTGTAAAAGTATGAATGACTGCAAAAAATGCTCTCGATCTCAGCGAAAGAATTTCTTGAAACTATGCTTTCGCCGTCTGTGCAGTGGATTGTCACGATATGTGACGCACAGTCTATGTAGATAACATTTCTGAGTATCACGTTCTGACCGTCGGGAAGCTTAACTGAACGCATACGATCAATTTCATCAGAACCGATCCGGTCAAGCATGGCTTTTACTTTGTCAGCCTGAAAGGGCTTGCAAAGATAGTAGCAGGCGTTGAGGTCGTAGCTTTCGCTTGCAAACTCGTTGCTTGAAGTGCCGAATGCGATATGGACGTTTTTGTCTGTTTCACGAAGCTTTTCTGCGACCTCTATCCCAGTCATTTTCCCCATGAATATATCAAGCACCACCAGATCATAAGCTCCCATCTGCCAACAAGACAAAAAGCTTTCTCCGCTTGAAAACGTATCTATCTGACAGCTGTGAGCGGTTTGTTCGGAAATATATTCATGAAGAAGTGCAAGGTCGTTTTTATTATCGTCTACCAATGCCACTCTCATACTGTAAAAATCCTTTCTTATACACGATTTCTTAATATATAATAACACACATCAAAGCAAAATTCAAGTATTATTCATTTATTTTGTTACCGCTTGTGCAGATTTTTGACCGTTTGTGCTAAATTTATTGACAAAGTGTGTAGCCTGTGTTAAAATAATCGTGTAAAGTTATGTTCTTAGTAAAAAAGAAATATCAACAACGAAAAATATTATGGAGGAATTAGAATGAAAAAGAAAATTTTAAGTCTTTTGGTGACGGGCTGTCTTTTGTTTGTGCCGACAACGGCATTTGCAGACGATAATAAGACGGTAATAAAAACTGTTGACGACCTGTTGGCGTTTTCAAAAGCGGTAAACAACGGAGATTATGACAAGAATAAGGACGCAGTTGTTGTTCTTGAAAATGACCTTGACTTGACAGGTGTTGTATGGACGCCTATCGGAAACGTTTTCGATGAAAACGGCTATATTGAACATTGTTTCAGCGGCAAATTCTACGGAAACGGTCATACTATTTCAAACATTGATTTTACGTCTATTTATGGTAAAGATTTGTTGGTCGGTTTCTTTGGCGATATCGAGGAAGCAGAGGTATCAGGTCTGACTATAGAGGGAAATCTGGATGTGACAAATACTGATAACGAATATACTGTTTATGGCACTATTGCAGGATTTGCAGGTGATTGTACTATTTCTGATTGTGTGTCAAACGTATCGTTCAACAATAACGGCAAATATGTTTATGGCTTCATAGGCATGGTAGGTCAGGCATACGGCACAACTTTTGAATATTGTGAGAACACAGCAGACATAACTATCTCAGGCGACAACGGAAGTGTTTATGTCGGCGGTATAGTTGGATATGCGCAGATTGGAACGGAAGCCCGCTATTGTTCAAGCACAGGCGATATGGTATATGCTGCACCAAACGCCGGCGGTATCGTAGGACGTTTGTATGGCGATTCCAAGGTTATAAACAGCTATGTTACAGGAAAACTCACGCCGGTTGGCAACGGAACCACAGATGTAGGCGGTATCGTTGGTTCAGTAGCCGGCGGTTCTGTAAGTGATTGCTATTTTGCAGGAGAAATTGACCTTTCACAGTACTCAGCCAAAAAGCCATATACACGTTTCGGCGGAATAGTGGGGAAGGATTCCTCGTCTACAACTGACTTTAAAAACAACTATTTCACAGAAACAGAAAATGTTGAAGCTTGCGGTTCAAATAAAGAAGCAGGCAAGGCTAAAGCTTATGACTATATGACAACAAAAGAATTTTATGACGAGCTGACAGCCGACGGTGCAAAGTATCAGTATGTTGAGGGAAAAACGCCTGTCCTGCCAACTAAGGAGTATGCAGTTGATTTTGAAGTAACACCTGCTGACCTGAAAAATGTTGTAATAAAGGTAGACGAAAAAGAGATAACAAGCAATACTGCAATGCTTACAGCAGGCACTTACACAGTAGAGGTAACTGCTGACGATTGCGAGCTTCTCAGCAAGGAAATAACTGTCTCAGCGGATATCGCAACACATACACAGGCTTTTGAACTTGCATACAAGTCAGCAGACTATACAGAGCTTGACAAGGCAGAGAAAGCCGCAAAGGCTCTCAACAAGGACGATTATGAGGACTTCTCAGAAGTCGAAAAGGCTCTTGCCGCTATCGACAGAACAAAGAACATCACAGAGCAGGCCGATGTAGACGCTATGGCAAAGGCTATAAATGATGCTGTGGCAAACCTTGTAAAGAAAACACCTGCTTCTTCACAGCCTGACAGCGTAAGCAGTTCTGATGCTTCATCAGATACGAGCAGTTCCGCTTCTGACAGTTCCGCTTCCGACAGCTCATCTTCTGACAGCAAGGCAATTGACAGCAAGTCAGATAGCAGCTCAAAGGCAGCTTCAAACGCTTCAAACACAAACCCATCAACCGGCGTTGCTGGAGGAGCATTCGCTCTTGCACTTCTGAGCGGTGCGGCTGTGGTCATGGCTAAGAAGAAAAAGTAATATATCTATTAAATGGATATATAAAGCAATTAAGTGGGAGTTTCATACATTATCTGTTTAAATGAATACCGCTTGTGCAGATTTTTGACCGCTTGTGTCAAAATAGTTGAAAAATTATTACCGCTCTGCTATCATAATTATAAGCAGGGCGGTTTTATATCGCAATGCAAATATGAATATGAAGTCTTATATTTCGGGAGGATAAAATATGAAAAAGACAAGAATTTTTAGCACAATGCTCGCAACGGTCATATGTATGGCATCTTTGCCTGCAATAAATGTTTTTGCGGCAAATCAGCAGAGAACTACAACTCTTGACCTTACAGTGGCAGGATTTCAGAACGATCAGAAAAATGAAGACGAGGGCTGGAGCTGGGACGCTGATACTCTGACGCTTACTCTTGACAATGTAGATTTTTCTACAGGAAATAAGTCGAGTATAAAAGTTGACGGCTTAAAGTCTACAACGATACTTTTCAAGGGTGAAAACAAGCTTGAATCATCAGCAACTATTATTAGCAGGACGGATAAAGCCTCAAAAGATACTGGTTTGACTTTAAAAGGCGAAGCTAAAGAAAGTAAGCTTAGCCTTGTTGAAACAGGCAATCTTCCTTCAATGGATCAGCCAAATATCACCTTTGAGTCAGGTACAGTTGATATTCAGGGCGGTGCAGCCATTACTTTGTATACCATAAAAGTAATGGAAGCGGCTGTGAATATTGATACAACTATGGCAGACCCTGAAGATGGTTGGAACGATGGTCTGTATGCTAACGGTTCTATCGAGATATACGGTGGAGAGGTCAATGTTAATGCCGGAAGAATAGGTCTGTTTGTTGTTGGCATAGGCGCTCCTGAGCCTAAGACAGGCTTGATCATAGAGGACGGAAAGTTAGATATCAATGGTAAACTTGCAGATATCTATGTTGGTTCAGGCAATACTAAGAATGCGGTAATTTCCGGCGGAGATATCACACTCGGTGGTAACATCGGAATTTTCCTTTACGATTGCGAAAAGTGCGAGATAAAGGGCGGTACATTCCATACTGATGAATGTGAAAAACCATTCGCAGTTCATAGAGACAGTTCGGCTGTATTTGAGTATGCAAAGGCAGATTATACAGAGCTTGACAAGGCAGAAGAAACTGCAAAGGCTCTTAATAAGGACAACTATGTGGACTTTACAGCCGTAGAAAAGGCACTTGAAGCTATCGACAGAACTAAAAACCTTACACAGCAGTCAGATGTTGACAAAATGGCGAAAGACATAAACGATGCCGTTGCAGCACTTGTTTACAAGTCAGCAGACTATACAGAGCTTGACAAGGCAGAGAAGGCTGCAAAGGCTCTCAACAAGGACGATTATGAGGACTTCTCAGCAGTCGAAAAGGCTCTTGCCGCTATCGACAGAACAAAGAACATCACAGAGCAGGCTGATGTGGACGCTATGGCAAAGGCTATAAATGACGCTGTGGCAAACCTTGTAAAGAAAGCGCCTGCTTCTTCACAGCCTGACAGCGAGAACAGCTCTGATAATTCTTCTGATATATCAAGCAGTTCTGCTGTTGACAGCTCATCTTCCGACAGCAAGTCAACTGACAGCAAGTCAGACAGCAGCTCAAAGGCGGCTTCAAACGCTTCAAACACAAACCCATCAACCGGCGTTGCAGGCGGGGCATTCGCTCTTGCACTTCTGAGCGGTGCGGCTGTGGTCATGGCTAAGAAGAAAAAGTAAATTAGATCTCCCCTTATGTTGATATTTCGGAGAAAGGCAGTTCCTTGAGGACTGCCTTTCTCTGTTTGCAGGAAAGCGGCGGCTGCCTGCATAATTCAGGGCGTTTTTTTGCAAAAAAAACATAAAAATGCAATTATTTTATATTGATAATGCAAAACGGTCTGCATAAGCCTGAGCTAACCCTTGACAATAGTCAATATCTTTTATTATCTATTTTATACCATGAAATTACATTTATTCATAAAAAATCATCATAGATTTAAACGAAATGTAAAAAATCAGCTCACAAAATCTGCGTTTACCCTTGCAATTCAGAAAAATATGTGGTATAATTATATTGCTGTAATAGGAGCACAGCATGAAATGCTGACAGTGTGTTTTCAATTGTCAGATGAATTTCTGTATAGCTTATGCTTAATAATAAGGAAAGAAAATGAATGCGTCAGCGTGTGCTGTTTCATTATAGCGCCTATTAACGATATTTTTTTGAAAAGGAGTTATTGCAACATGTCAAAGATCGATTTGAGCAAGTACGGTATCACCGGAACTACAGAAGTTGTTTACAACCCTTCTTACGAGCAGCTGTTCGAGGAAGAAACAAAGCCAACACTCGAAGGCTATGAAAAGGGTCAGGAAAGTGAGCTTGGCGCAGTAAACGTTATGACAGGCGTTTATACAGGCCGTTCACCTAAAGATAAGTTCATCGTTATGGACGAAAACTCTAAGGACACTGTTTGGTGGACTTCTGACGAGTACAAGAACGACAACCACCCAGCTTCACAGGAGGCTTGGAAGTCTGTTAAGGAACTCGCTATCAAGGAACTTTCAAATAAGAGACTTTTCGTAGTTGACGCATTCTGCGGCGCTAACAAGGATACAAGAATGGCTATCCGTTTCATCGTTGAGGTTGCTTGGCAGGCTCACTTTGTAACAAATATGTTCATCA
>ENA-OZAV01000944-OZAV01000944.1-human-gut-metagenome-genome-assembly--contig:-NODE-944-length-11265-cov-6.238894_pt1 | contig 11265 bp, 10 predicted proteins | sample MGYA00243307_ERZ653511 | MGnify/ENA primary metagenome ERZ653511 (study PRJEB26926, sample SAMN06165165) | human gut metagenome | biome: ENVO:00009003; feature: ENVO:2100002; material: ENVO:00002003...
GTTTGGTGGATTGTCTGAGAGAAACGAAAGAAAATTCCATATCAGATTATGTGATTGCTGACAGCAAAGGGGAGCCGCTGGCTGCTTCGCAGTTTCAAAGAGTGTGGCAGTATGTCGTTGTCCGCTCCGCTAAGCCCCGGAACTATTATAAGTATGTGAATGGGCAGAGCATCAAATACACGGTTACCCCAACGCTGGGCATGACCCAGAAAAATCAACCCAAAATCAGATATACGCTGGACTTTGATGTAACCCCGCATCAGCTACGGCACACTTACATTACCAATCTTCTCTATGCTGGTGTTGATCCAAAGACCGTCCAATACCTTGCCGGACACGAAAACAGCAAAACAACTATGGACATCTATGCAAAAGTGAAGTACAATAAACCAGAGGAGCTGTTTGGGGTAGTAAATGGTGCGTTTCATCAGGCTATTGCTGAATGAAAAAAGGCCGTTTTTTATGGTCCGCACACCGGATAACTGAGAGGCAGAAAGCCGGAAAAGCCCGGAGTATCAAGGGAAAACAGCTCAAAAACTCACGCAATACGGTCTTAAAGCAGCTCGTAGAGCACCACAGTTCTCAAAGAGATAATCTTTGTGCTTTCCAGCACGCTTCAAGGCTACTGTTTACAGGGCTTTTGGAGTATTCAGACGGTTTGAGATGTGCTTAAATGTGTTAGATAAGCAACAAGCAAGTAACACATAAGTAGCAACAGTTCTCAACCTCAATAAGCAATCAAAAGAGATGTTTTTCTAAGTTCAGAAAGACATCTCTTTCTTTTTTTGCTTTTAGATTTTATTGATCGCATTGATTAGCACCTCAACGTCTAAATGTGTGTACACTCTTTCGGTCATCGTCATAGCGCCCGAGTGTCCTACAATCTTTTTAATTGTGGTTTGGTCAACCTGTGCTTCTGCCAGCATTGAGATACAAGTGTGTCTTGTACAATGCGGTGTATGATCCATATTCAGATTGACCATAAGCGGCGTAAAATAACTATCGTAGTAATTGCGGTAATCAAACTTGTTTCCATTTTCGGTGTGAAGCAGATATTCGCTCTCGCCGTCGTTGTACCAGTTCTTAAAGAACGGCAGTACCTTGTCGGCGATCGGTACTCGTCTGATTCCGTTGTCAGTTTTGCTGAGCTTGATATCAAAATATTGTTCTTTCAGGTTTACATCTTCTCGTTTTAGATTCAGTATTTCGGAAATCCTCACACCCGAATAAATCAGCATGAGGACGATCTGATAATACTTGTCATCTGACGCTTTCCATAAGCGGTCGATTTCTGCTTTGGTGAACTTTTCCCTATCCCTTTTGTTCGGGTTGCGGCCTTTATGCTTTACAATGTCCACATATTCGGAGTAATCCTTGTTGCACAGCTCATTTTTCATAGCGTATTCGTAGAGCTGATTCAAAAGAACTTTCAGTTTTCGCAACGTGGGATAATTCTTGCCGCAGGTGTCCACGACGTTTTGCAGCTCTGCAAGCTTGATTTCCTTGAACACCTTGTCGTAAAGCGGTACGCAGGCTTTATATGAAGCCTTGTAACCTTTTACGTTGGAATCCGATACCGTCGGAAACTTCTCCGCAGACCAACGCTCATACACTTCCTTGAATGTGATCTTGGAAGCAGAAACGTCAAAGGGATTGTTGTTGTAGTCTGCCAGCATTTGCAGTGCCTCAGATTTGGTGGCTGCATAGCCTATGACCACATAGTCCTGAACCTTTTTGTCTGTCTTTTCATCAATGTGCCAGCCGATAGTTTTTCTGACCATATAGGGTTTTCTACGCCTACCCGATAGCTTTGTGACGCCGCCGTAACCGTTTGGCAACCTCACTCTCCAAAACCTCCTTGTTTTAGTTTTATTTATGATAAGAGCTTATTGCTCCGTATCACCTTTGTTTGCTTGTTCTTGGAACTTCTTTATGTAGTATTCGTTGAATTTTCTTAACCGTTCCTCGTTATCTAAAACCTCATATTCTCTGTCCGTCAGGAAGTAATCGCTCCGGGATTTGATTTCTTTTTCTTCCCAATCACGGAACATCTCGTAGTCGATTTTATAGGTTTCAAAACTTTCACGATTATAATCGAAGTTCCTCAACATTGTATAAAGCGCACTGTTGCCATCAGCTTCGTGTACATCGAATACAAGTGATACCTTTCTGATTGTTTCGGGTCCTTTAGTAAATTCGACCTCAAAGCGAAGGTCTTGTTTTCGATCCAGCTCGAACAAGTACGCATACACATCGCCCAATGTTTCCAATTTAATATGCGACGAATCGTAGCCTATCAAGTAATTGATGGGCATTTTTAATATGTCCGCTATCTGTTCTAATACAGAGACGGACATATCTATTTCTCCACTTTCGTACTTCTGCACGGTGCGGAGTGATTTTCCCAATTGTTCCGCAAGCTCGGTTTGACTAATCCGAAGCTGCTTGCGCTGTTTGGCGATTCTTTCGCCGATTAAGGTTTGCAAATTATCCATTTCGTCATCACCTCATTATAATAATAACACACTTCTTTGTGAATTGCAAGTGCATTTGCGAAATTAAAATACATAATTTTTGAAACTAGGTATTGACAAGTCGTATAAATGCGTATACAATGAATATGCGAACTTAAAGTGCGCAAATAATTAACAGGAGGATATGCTATGGAGAATAAGCTATATATAGATTGTCCGAAATTCACAGGAAGGAACGTTCCTATTACCGAGATCGCAAAGGCTATCGGCAAAGACGCTCAATATGTCCGTGTTGGTTTGCAACAGGGCATCTTGAAATTCGGCTATGCTATGAAGCTTGACAAATCAAGCGAGTACAACTACTACTGCCCCGACAAAAAAGTCTGGGAAGAAACCGGCTACTTTAGAGATAAAGAAGCCAGCTAAAAGGAGGATTGAACTATGAATGAAAAATACGACCTTTGCGATATTGACGAATCGTATTTACACACGGTCTCGATGACCGAGCTGTTTGACAGCGCCTATCAGAGTAAGCCGCCGATCATCGACGGCTTGCTCTACCGGGGAACATATCTTTTCGCCGGCTCTCCGAAGATCGGCAAGAGTTTTTTGATGGCACAGCTTGCCTATCACGTCAGCACAGGCACAAACCTGTGGGGCTTTGATGTTCGGCAGGGTAAGGTATTGTATCTCGCTCTGGAGGACAACTATCCGAGATTGCAAAAGCGGCTGTATCGTATGTTCGGAACAGCCGAAAACGAAAACCTGTTCTTTTCGGTATCAGCTCATCAGCTCGGCAATGGCTTGGACGAGCAGCTGGACGGCTTCTTACAGAAGCACCCAGATACTTCGCTTGTGATTATCGACACCTTGCAGAAGGTCAGAGAAGTCGGCGGCGAGAATTACAGCTACGCCAATGACTATCAGATCATCACGAAGCTAAAGAGCTTCACCGACAACCACAACATTTGTATGTTGGTTGTCCATCATACACGCAAGCAAACGGCGGACGATAAATTCGATATGATTTCCGGCACTAACGGTTTGCTCGGCGCTGCTGACGGAGGATTCGTTCTTTCCAAAGATAAGCGTACGAGCAATAATGCCACGCTTGAGGTATCTGGCAGAGATCAGCAAGACCAGCGTGTGTACTTGAAGAAGAATACGGAAACGCTGGTGTGGGAGCTTGACAAAATCGAAACAGAGCTTTGGAAAGCGCCGCCGGAGCCGTTGCTCGAGAGGATCGCCGAAAGGGTGACTGCCGACAATCCGCAATGGTGCGGAACGCCGACGGAGCTGTGCGAGTATCTCACCGTTGACATCAAGCCAAACGCTATTACACAAAAGCTGAACGTCAACGTTAACCGTCTGATGGACGAATACAAGATCGCCTATCACTATCAGCGGACACACGACGGTCGAAAGATAACGCTTATCTTTGAGGGCGGCGTGTCAAAGCGTGACAGCCGTGACGGTGATTGTGGGGTGTGTGAAACACCGACACAGCCGACACGGACTGACACGCAATAAAGTTTAGGCGGGGTGCAGGGAGCTCTTTTCAAAGGGCTGCCCTTGCTCCTCGAAGAGCGCAAAACCTGCTCGCAGGTTGCATTTTTGATGGCTCTGCTGTCAAAAGTGCTTTTGCGTTACTCTTGGCAAGAGTAACAGAACCTGAGTTAGAGATAAACCAATGAGATAACCATATTATTATACAGATTTGAGGTAGATAAATGAAGAGAACGATCAGCGCAATGGTGGGTAAAGGCTCCGTCACGCACAACAGCCGCAGCTTCACAGCGGAGAACGTGGATAGCGAGCGTACCCATTTGAATATAGATTACTGCAACGAGCCAATCAAGAAAGTGTATCACGAAATGTTTGATGAAGCTCTAAAACAGTACAACGATAAACAGAAACGCAAGGACAGAAAGATTTCCGATTACTACAAGCATATCGAGTCCGGAAAGCAGGAAAAGCTGTTCCACGAGATCATCTTCCAAATCGGCAACATGGAAGACATGTCGGCAACAGGAGAGCACGCCGAGCTTGCGAGGACAGTCCTCGACGAATACTATCAGGGCTTCCAAGAACGCAATCCATATCTGCGAGTGTTCTCGGCGCACCTTCATATGGACGAAGCAACGCCGCATATCCATATCGACTTTATACCGTTCACCACCGGGAGCAATCGAGGTTTGGAAACACGAGTTTCGCTGAAACAGGCTCTGCTCAATATGGGTTTCAAAGGCGAGGGCAGAAGCGACAACGAACTGAATCGCTGGATACTTTCCGAAAAGAAAGTCCTTGCTCAGATTATGGAGCGGCACGGTATCGAGTGGGAACAGAAGAGCACGCACGAGCAGCACCTATCTGTCCTTGATTACAAAAAACAGGAGCGAGCCAAAGAGGTCGCCGAGCTCGACCGGGAGATTGAGGGAAAGCAGTTGGAGGTCAAAGTTCTGAAAGCGACGGCTGAAAAAATCAAGGAAGCAACGGATTCACTCGACAGCATAGAACATCAGCTTGACAATAATCCAGAGCTGCAACTCCCGGAACCGCAGGGCTTGATGTCGGCAAAGAGTTACAAGAAAAAGTTTGTAGATCCGTTAATCCAGCGGCTGAAAAATCTTGTTCGATCTGCGGTAGCAAAAAGCTATTTGGGTTGGGAAAACTATCACCGCATCAACAATCTGAACGGCAGATTATACAGCGAAAACAAAAGTCTGAAACACGAAAATTCAAGGTTGAAGGAATTGAATAATCAACTCCGAGAGCAAAACAAAGCCTATCGCCTGTTGGAAAAGATTTTCGGTAAGCGCAAGCTCAATGAGATTATCGAGCAGGCGAGAGGATACAAAAAGTCAAAACAGCGTGACGCACGCTAATATATTATGAAAGGTTGATGAACAATGGAAAAGAGAATTTACGACAAGAAAACGGGTATCCACTACGAAATGCAAGGTGATTATTATCTGCCGTGTTTGGAGCTGCCCGAACAGCCAAAGGTTGAAATCGGGATATGGGGCAAGCGGCATTTGAGGTACATCAAACAGCACCACAAAATCCGCTATACCAATCTGATGACAAGCTGTAAGCTCACCGCCTACCTCGCCGACATCGACGAGCAGGCAGAGGATATGTTCTTTCGGTTAGTAAAACAACTCTCCGAAAAAGAAGGCGTAACCGAACAGCTCAAAGCGGAAAACCAAATGATGTGGGTGCAGAAAATGAACAATATCCGTAATCGTGCAACGGAAATCGTTAATACAGAATTGATTTATAAATAAGTGATTTAGCGCCCGAAAGATAAAATTTCGGGCGCTAAACTATTGGATTTTGAGAAAAGCTATGATATAATAACCCTAAGTATATGCTCAATTAGACAGGTGATTTCTTAATGAATGTTAGAATAGATGCTCTCAAAGATTTAGTTACCAGATTTGATAATAACATTACTGCATACAAGGACGGGAAAAACGCTTATAACGAACACTCTTGCAGGATTGAGTATATAGATCCGTTTTTACAATTGTTGGGTTGGGATGTTCCTAATAAAGCTGGATTAGCTCCACAATACCGAGAAGTTATTGCAGAAAACTATTCAAATAAAACAGATCGTCCGGATTATTCATTAACACTTCGTGGTGTAACAAAGCTATTTGTAGAAGCGAAAAAGCCTTCTGTTGACATTGATACTGAATCTGCTCCAGCTATGCAGGCAAGAAAATACGGATGGAATGCAAAGCACAAGATTTCCATACTAACGAATTTTGAATATTTCATTATTTATGATACTACAACTGTACCAAAAGAGACTGATGATTGTCGAGTTTCAAGATACCGTTGCTATCATTACAAGGATTATATTGATAAGTTTGACGAGATATTTCACCTTGTTTCAAAAAATTCGGTATATTCCGGAGAGTTTGACAAGTTTTTTAACGACACATTTAAAGGCGAAGGCAGCCAAAAGCAACAAGTAGATAATCTATTTTTAAATCAAATCAATGACTGGAGAGTTAAACTTAGTAACGAACTTTATTCTAAAGGGAATCAATACACATCTTTAGAGAAGCTTAATGATGTTGTTCAAGAGTTTATTAACCAAATCGTATTTTTACGAATCTGCGAAGATAGAAATCTTCCGCTTTATCATAAACTGAATGAAACTATATCGGATAGGGATGCGTTGCACACTAAGCTGGAGGAATTGTTTAGAGAAGCAGATAAACGTTATAATTCAGGTATGTTTTCTGGCGAAAATATTATCTTTGATTTGAATAACAATGTAATTGTTGAAATGATCGAAGGGTTATACTATCCGCAAAGCCCATATATGTTTAACATTATTGAGCCGAATATGTTAGGTAAGATTTATGAGCTGTTCTTAACAGAACAACTTATCTTGCTTGAAAATGGTCGGATGGGTTTAGCTAAAAAGAAAGATTGCGCCAATCGATCTGTCGTTACAACTCCAACTGAGATTGTAAAATATATGGTTGAGAAATCGCTGTCGAATGTTTGCAAAGGTAAATCACCGGCAGAGATCTGCAATTTGCGTATAGCTGATATAGCCTGCGGTTCTGGTGTTTATCTTGAAGAAGCGTTTCAATATTTGCAAGCTTATTGTGTAGAGTGGTACTTGACAAATGAACCAGATCATTTGATTGAAATCGGGAACGGTAAGTATAAGCTTCCTTTAGATGAAAAGAAACAAATACTTTGTTCCTGCATTTTCGGAATTGATATTGATATTCACGCTGTAGAAGTTGCTAAATTCTCGTTATTGATTAAACTTATTGAAAATGAAACTGAGCCTTCTGTGCGTGATACTACGCCTATACTGCCGGAATTAAGTAGTAACATTCTTCATGGTAACGCTTTGGTTGGTAACCAAGAGCTTGCGGGTAAGCGTTACTCAACAGATACAATTATTTCACTGGTTCCGTATGATTGGGACGAAATGCCGGCTGATGGCTTTGATGTGATTTTGGGAAATCCGCCGTATGTAACAACAGAAGATATGCATCAACTCTTGTCCGATGCTGAGTTCACAATTTATAAAAACAAGTATAAATCATCCCACAAACAGTTCGACAAGTACTTTATATTTCTTGAGCGTGCTCTGCAAAAAGTAAAAAACGAAGGATATGTTTGTTATATCGTTCCAAACAAATTCTTTAAGATTAGTGCTGGCGCTAAATTGCGTGGTATGTTATCCAATCATTTAATTAGCCTTGATGACTTTGGAGCAGCGCAGCTATTTGAAGATAAGACAATATATAGTTCCATTGTGTTACTTCAAAAACAAGTTCAAGAAAGATTTACATATACAAATGTTGATTCCGCTAATGATTTATGGTTGGGAAAACCGACAGATAGTATTGAACTTAATAATTCTTCCTTGAATGACCTTCCGTGGAAACTTACCCCAGACTTTGATTTTTTAGCTATAATTAAAAATATTGAGTCCGTATCTGTTCCGTTAGAAAAAGTGGTAGAAGTTTTTAACGGTATTCAAACAAGCGCTGAAAGACCTAAGCCGATTTATTGGTTTTCCGGGGATGAAATAATCGATGAAAATGATACTACTGTTACTATTCAAAAAGACAACAAGAAATACGAAGTAGAGAAGTCAATATTGAAACCGTATTTCAAGCCTACTAAAGCAACAGAAAAAGGTTTAACAACATATACAAAGCTTTCAACCGACAAAAGAATCATATTCCCGTATGATAAAAGCGGACATTTGATTCCAATCGAAAGAATGAAATCGGATTATCCTGGAACTTATGCGTACTTATCAGATTATTATGATAGATTAGTTCCCAAATGCGTATCAAAATCAGGAGTACGTGATGTTCCAAATGCTACAGTTGACACTTGGTATCAGTATGGCAGAACACAAGCATTAACAGCTTTTATTAATACGCCAAAACTTATTGTTAAAGTTATGGCTAAAGACAATCCAATGTATTCTTTAGATAACGAGGATATGTTGATTGCTTCGGGTGGTACAGCAGGTTATTGTGCTGTTGCCAAAAAGAATGACAGTCCTTATGAATTAGAATACATCCAAGCGTGGCTTGCAAATGCTTACACCGAGAAAATCATTCAAATAGTTGGCAGTGACTTTGAAGGTGGATTTGTTTCAAGAGGAACTTTTGTATTATCTTCACTTCCTTTTGTACAGCTTGATTTTAATGATTCTAAACAGAAAGCATTATATGATAGAGTTGTAGAGGCAAGTCGTGAGGTATATTCCATTAATGATAGATTAGATCAATGCCCGCCTAAGCAAATTGAAACAACTCTTGTTCGCCAGAAAGATGTATTAATTAAAGAAATAGACGATTTGATTTCCCGTGTGTATCGATTAGAATTTTAAGAAGGTAGTTTATGAAGCTCAAAAAGGACAGCTCTGAACAAAAATTAAGAGGGGCATATTATACGCCACTGCGTTTAGCAAATGCAATGGTTAGCCTTTTTGCGCCTGAAAACATCCAAACTGTATTAGAACCAAGTTGTGGCGATGGCGTTTTCCTTGATAGCTTATTCTCTGTTGGATTAATGGAACAAATATCGATGATACAAGCTATTGAGATTGAGAGCGAGGAAGCAAACAAGGTTGCTGAGCGCTACAAAGAAACGAAAAATGTTGATGTCATTTGCGAGGATTTCTTCGATTTTTATCAAAGGAACTACAAATCCAGTCAGTACGATTTGATTCTCGGCAATCCTCCATATATCCGTTATCAGTACTTGACAGAAGAACAACGAAAAATTCAGTCTAATATTCTTACAACCCACGGTATGAAAGCAAACAAACTGATTAATGCTTGGGTTGCTTTTGTAGTTGCCTGTGTTCAAATGCTTTCTGATAACGGAAAGATTGCTTTTGTACTTCCGGCAGAAATACTTCAAGTTGCTTATGCAGAAGATCTGCGGCTTTATCTATCCAACCACTTGCAAAAAATAACACTAATCACATTTGAAGAATTGGTGTTTCCAAACATTGAGCAAGAAGTAGTTGTTTTTATCGGAGAAAAGGGCGGAGAAGAAAAGGGTATCAGGATCTTCGAAATGAATAATCTTGATGATTTTGATACTCTTGACTTGAGTCAAAACGGATTTAAAAAACTTCAACACGTTAGAGAAAAGTGGACAAAGTATTTTGTATCTGCAAAAGAAATGGAACTCATCAATACTATAAAAACCGATAAACGCTTCACGAGGTTTTCGGATTATGGTTTGATTAATGTAGGTATTACGACCGGAAATAATAATTACTTTTCGGTAACAGACGAAGTTTGTGAAATGTACGATTTAGAAGATGTAACTTTACCGTTAATAGGAAGAAGTTCTCACCTTCACGGCGTTTATTTTACAAGCCAAGATTGGGACGAAAACCGTAAAGACGGAAAACGAGCTAGGCTCATATACTTCCCTGATACTCCTTTAGAGCAATACTCTGAAAAACATAAAGAGTATATCAAACTTGGTGAGGATTCAGGAGAGGACAAAGGATATAAGTGTTCTATCCGTGATAGGTGGTACATTGTTCCGTCTGTGTGGGTTCCTGATGCTTTCTTCTTGCGTCGTAATAATCTTTATCCAAAGTTTGTATTGAACCGATGCAATGCGGTTTCAACCGATACAACACATAGAATCAAATTTTACGAAGGAGTAGATCCAGAACTGGTTCTGATCTCGTACTACAACAGTATTTCCTTTGCTTTTACTGAGATTTGCGGCAGAAGCTATGGCGGCGGTGTCTTAGAAATCTTGCCGGGTGAGGTTGGAAACATTATGTTGCCCAAGATACAGGATTTACCTCCCGAAAAGAAAAACGACATTATCAATCGGATAGATAACATTGTACGCAATAATCTGGATATTGAACTTGCACTTGATATTGGAGATCAAACAATTATTGATTTGCTTGGTATTGATTCTGACTGGTGCAAGCAATGCAGAAAGATTTGGAAGAAATTACAACATAGAAGATTAATGAGGGGATAACTATGATTTCTGATAAAATAAAAACAATCACATTGCGTTTTAGAGACCTCTCAAAAGACACAATTGCTTTACACAAAGCTATCATCGACAAAAAAGGTTTTGTTTGGTGGGGATGGTGGGCAAAAGCAGAAGAAACCGTTGCAAATAATGCTTTTGTAAAGCTGAAAACAATTTCAAATAGCGAAAACAAGTTGGAATTATTTCTATTAGATTCTGGCAAAACTGAATTGAGAAAAGCAATTTGTTCTGATATAGTTTTTGATGATACTGAAATTGGAACGACTATTAAATCTCCGGAAACAAGAACTACTCCTTCTTATTACTCCAAGAATAAATATATGATTTGGTTTAAGTTGGAATCTATTTCTGAATCTATCGAGAATGCAAATGAGTTTATTAGGGATTATACTTATTTATGCATTGATGAACATTTTGTGTCTGAAAACTCTCCTTTTTCTGTATTTAACAACAAGCGAGTTTTCGATTTAAGAGAGATGTTAGAACAGCAATGTACGATTTGGTATTTAAGGAACGCAGAAGAATCAGACACTAGTCAGCAAATTGTTTCATATGCACCTGGTAGCGGACCTTTTGACGGTGTTTTTTCCATTGCACGAGATAATAAAATATTGTGGTTATCTGACCTTCATTTTAGTGAGTCACATCACGCATTTAAGAACACGGTTGGCAGCAGCAATTCTCTTTTTAATAGATTAAAAGATCTGTCTCTTATACACATCTGACGCTGCCGACGAACTCTAGGGTGTAG
>ENA-OZAV01000968-OZAV01000968.1-human-gut-metagenome-genome-assembly--contig:-NODE-968-length-11035-cov-9.539071_pt1 | contig 11035 bp, 9 predicted proteins | sample MGYA00243307_ERZ653511 | MGnify/ENA primary metagenome ERZ653511 (study PRJEB26926, sample SAMN06165165) | human gut metagenome | biome: ENVO:00009003; feature: ENVO:2100002; material: ENVO:00002003...
TTGCCGTACGGCAGTTTTCAAGACTGCTTCCTTAAACCACTCGGACATCTCTCCTCGTGGGCACCCGCACACGCCGTACCGAATGCCTATTTAATTTACCAGATTTCAGCGGCGCTGTCAAGCCCAAAATCAAAATTTCCGCTCGTTGTGCGCATTTTTGTGCGGAGCGACAACTTTTCTTCGAGAAAAAGCGGGATTTCCTCTTTACTGAAACATCTTTTTGTTGTATAATAAATACAGATAAAACCTTACCGGACCCGGTACAAGCAGAGGAGTGTTGAACAATGTCGTTTCCGGAGCTGTTACGGCAATGCCGAAAGCAAAAGCACATGAGCCAGGCGGAGCTTGCTTCCCTGTTGGGTGTGACCCAGCAGGCCGTGGGCAAATGGGAGAGCGGAAAGAGCTCCCCGGACCCCACCACCGTGGCAAAGCTGGCGGAGATCCTGGACACGACCGCGGACTATCTGTTGGGTCTGTTCGACCCCACCGCGGAGGGCCAGACCGAAGAGCGCTTCTTCGGCAGCTATGTGTACAGCCTGATCCCTGTCATCGGCACGGTCAAGGCGGGCTACGGCGCGCTGGCCTATGAGGAAGACTACGGCAAGGAGTATGCCCGGGTCAAGGACCCTTCCAGCTACTTCTATCTCGTTGTGCGCGGCGACAGCATGGAGCCCCGCATCCACGATGGCGACCTTGCTCTGGTGCACCGTCAGGATACGCTGGAAAACGGCGACCTGGGCGTGCTGATCTACGGTGACGAGGGCGAGGGTACCCTCAAGCGCTACCTCCAGCGCGGCAACTGCGTGGTGCTGCAGCCCTTCAACCCGGCCTATAAGGAAATGGTCATCAAGGGCGAGGAGCTCAACCACCTGCACATTGCAGGCCGTGTGGTGGAGACCAAGGCGAAGTGGTAAAAAAGCCCCACCAGCGCCTGAAAAAGAAAAGCCATCCTGTATGGCTTTCTTTTTTATACCCATTTTTCGGAGGTGTCCCATGGAACAGAGCCTGATGGATAAGCTGACGATCCTGGCGGACAGCGCAAAATATGATGTGGCCTGTACCTCCAGCGGCGCTTCCCGGGCAGCAGGAGCGGGCGGGGTCGGTAGCTGTTACGCCCCGGGCTGCTGCCACGCCTTTACTGCCGATGGCCGCTGTGTCAGCCTGCTGAAAGTGCTGATGACCAACTGCTGCTCCTTTGATTGCAGCTACTGCGTCAACCGCAAGTCCAACGATGTGCCCCGGGCCACCTTTACCCCCCGGGAGCTGGCCGAGCTGACCATTGAATTCTACCGCCGCAACTACATCGAGGGGCTGTTCCTTTCCAGTGCCGTGCTGGTGAGCCCGGATTATACCACCGAGCGGATGCTGGCGGTTCTGCGCCTGCTGCGGGGGGAGTATCATTTCGGCGGCTACATCCACGCCAAGGCCATTCCCGGCACCAGCCCGGAGCTGCTGGAACAGCTGGGCTTTCTGGCCGACCGCCTGAGCGTGAACATTGAGCTGCCCAGTGAGCGCAGCCTGAACCTGCTGGCTCCGGACAAAGGGCGGCACTCCATTTTCCGGCCTATGAAGCAGATCGCGGTGGAGGGGGCCGCCAACCGGGAAGAGGTGGCGCTCTACCGCAAGGCCCCCAGATTTGCCCCGGCGGGCCAGAGCACCCAGATGATCGTGGGTGCTTCCCCGGAAACGGATTATCACATCTTGCAATTAACGGAAGGATTATACAATAAGTATCACCTGAAACGGGTGTTTTACTCCGCCTACATCCCTGTGACCGAGGACACCTGCCTGCCCGCGTTGGATACCAAGCCGCCGCTGCTGCGGGAGCATCGGCTCTATCAGGCAGACTGGCTGCTCCGCTTTTACGAGTTCAAGGCAGAGGAACTTCTGGACAGGGACAACCCCAACTTCAACCCCTATCTGGACCCCAAGTGCAACTGGGCGGTGCAGCATTACGGGCTGTTCCCGGTGGACGTGAACCGCGCCCCCTTTGAGATGCTGCTGCGGGTGCCGGGCATCGGCCCCAAGAGCGCCCGGCGCATCTGGCACGCCCGCAAACAGGCCGCGCTGGGGCTGGACGAGCTCAAGCGGATGGGCGTGGTGCTCAAGCGGGCGCAGTATTTCATCACCTGCCGGGGCTTTGCGGGGGCGCACCCGGGCCGCGGCAGCGCCGGGCGGGAGCGCATCACCCGGGCGCTCATCGACCCCAACGTATTCAGCGGCGGGGTGGAGCAGCTGAGTATGTTCAGCCCGCCCGCCGTGGATCGGCTGGTGGAGCAGGGCGTGCCGCCCCGCACAGCCCAGAAAATGGTGCGGGAGGAGGCAGTGCAATGTCTGGCCAGAGCCCTGTAAGCCCCGCCCGGAAGCTCCACGATGCCGACGTGGTCTACCTCTATGATGGCAGCTTCGAGGGCTTTCTCTGCTGTGTGTTTGAGAGCTTTGCCCAGCATGAGCTGCCCTTTGCGGTCTGGACCCCGGAGCGGGAGACGGCTACCCTCTACCCTGTGAAGGAGATCCCCACCGACCGCGCAACGGCCCGGCGGGTCTTTGCCAGCTTCCGCGCCAAGCTGGGCGAAGAGACGGAATCCCTCGTCACCCGGGATTTTCTCTCGGGCTGGGAGGATAAGGAGCTGCGGATCATCCGGTTTCTGCATCTGGCCTTTGCGCTGGGGCCAGGCACCGTCAAGCGGCGGGGCCACCCGGAGGTGGCTCCGCTCTACCAGATGAAGCAGAGCCTGGACTGGGAAGTGGACAAGTTTCAGGGCTTTGTCCGTTTTCAGGAGCACGATGGGATGCTGGGTGCAGTCATCCACCCCAAAAACTATATTCTGCCCCTCCTGCGCGGGCATTTCTGTGCCCGCTTCCCGGAGGAGAACTTCCTGATCTATGATGCTGTCCATCAGGCGGTGCTGCTGTACCAGAACCACAAGGCTCAGCTCATGGAGCTGGCCGAACCCCTCACCCTGCCCCCACCTGATGAAAAGGAGCAGCAGTTTCAGGAGCTCTGGCGGCAGTTCTACAAAACGCTGGAGATCAAGGCCCGCCACAACGAAAAGGGCCGTATGACCCACTGCCCCAAGCGATTCTGGGCGGATATGACCGAAATGAAAGAGGAATTGAAATGAAAACGGAAACAAAGACCGGACGCTGGAAATATGCGGCCATCGTGCTAATTGTGACCCTGCTGGTGGGGCTGTTCTGGAGTTATGTAAAAAATGGGCCGAAGGGCGAAATCTATCTTTACGGAGAAGAACACAGCAAGCAGAGCATTCTCGACAAGGAACTTTCCATCTGGGGCGAGTATTACGAAAAAGGAATGCGGGATCTGTTTGTGGAATTCCCGTATACGGATGCACAATTTCTGAACCTGTGGATGCAGGCCGACGATGATGAATTGCTGGATCTGCAGTTCAAGGACTGGGGAGGCACAGAAGGCGGCACCGAGGTCGAGAAGAATTTTCTGAAACAGATCAAGGAGCAGTATCCTGAGACCGTGTTCCACGGCACCGACGTGGGCCATACCTGGGAAAGCACCGGGCCGCGGTATCTGGCCTATCTGGAAGCCAATGGGCAGAAGGACAGCGAAGAGTACAAACGTACGCAGGAAAAAATGGAACAGGGCAAACGGTACTATGAGATCAAGGCGACGGATGAAGCTTCTTCGGTCCGATACCGGGAGGATCGGATGGTGGAGAACTTCCGGCACAGCTATCAGGAGCTGGAAGCGGTACGCCGCACCGATATCATGGGGATCTATGGAAGTACACATGTTGTGGAGTCGGAGTATCGGAACTCGGACTTTCGCATGGCAAAACAGTTGAGCGAGAACTATGGGAAACATCTCCATACCAAAGATCTGACGCAGGAACCGGAACGGATCGACGCGCTGGAAGTCAACGGAAAGACCTACACAGCATCCTATTTCGGTGAGCAGGATATTTCGATGGTAAAGGGCTACAAGACCCGAAAGTTCTGGCGGTTGGAAGACGCATACGAGGACTTCAAGGAGCTGCCGACACCCCGTGAGATTCTGCCAGCCGACAACTACCCTGTAAAAATCCAGGCTGGGCAGGTGTTTGCTGTGGAGTACCTGATGTCGGATGGATCGACCGAGTGGAAGTATTATATCTCGGACGGCACAGTACAGAACGGCCAACTCATCACAAAGCGGATGAAGATGGAATAAGCAGGCTTCCGGCCCCGGAACTTTGACGAATTTACAAAAAGGTTGCATCTGCGTGGTTGAAACCCGCAAAACCTATGGTATACTATAAGGGATATCCGGGCAGGCATTTCTGCCCCACACACCCCCGCTGCGGGGTCAACACAAAAGGAGTATTGTAGCGTTATGGTTCGCATTACTATGGAAGACGGCGGCATCATCGACATCGAGCTGAACGAGGAAGTTGCCCCCATCACCTGTGAGAATTTCAAAAAGCTGGTCAAGGAAGGCTTTTACAACGGCCTGACCTTCCACCGTGTCATCCCCGGCTTTATGATCCAGGGCGGCTGCCCGCTGGGCACCGGCACCGGCGGCCCGGGCTGGAACATCAAGGGCGAGTTTGCCGCTAACGGCGTCAACAACCCCCTCAAGCACACCCGCGGTGTGATCAGCATGGCCCGCAGCATGAACCCCAACAGCGCAGGCAGCCAGTTCTTCATCATGCATCAGGATGCACCCCATCTGGACGGCCAGTACGCCGCCTTTGGCAAGGTGGTTGCCGGCATGGACGTTGTGGATAAGATCGCTTCTGTCCGCACCGACTGGAACGACAAGCCCACCACTCCGGTCAAGATGAAGACCGTGGAGCTCATCGAGGGCTAACATAAGCTTTTGCATTTCAGGATAGCGGAACACCCCTGCGGGTGTTCCGCTATCCTTTTTATTTGTGAAAAGGGGACCCCGGAGCGTCCGCAGACGCTCCGGAGTCCCGAATAAAAAATCAAATTCCTTGGATCATGGCCAAAGCGCACGCGGCGGCCATTTCAAATCGTCGGGCTTAGTCCAGAACCTTTCTTCTGCGCCGGAGCTTGCGCACCAGCTTGCGGAGCAGCAGCACAAGGCATACCACCAGTACAACGGCGGTGAGAATGATGCCAAGGAGGATAAAGGTAAAGCGGTTGGGCTTTTTCAGCAGCGCGGAAAGGTTGCGGCTGTCCTCCACCTTTTTGCGGTCGTGCAGGGTGCTGTAATAGTCCGGCACGTTGCCGATGCCGTCGCCGTCGGTATCCTCGAACGACGCCATGTACCGCGCAATGGCGTCCCAGCCCTTCAGCTCTTTGCCGTTTTCGGTCAGGATCACATCCTCAAAATCTTCGATGGGTGTGCCGTCGGCGTACTTCGGCACGATGGACAGAATGCCGTAGGACATATCCGTCACGGCGCTCAGCATCTGCCCGCTGTAAAGGTCGGCCACGATGCGGTACAGCTTGTCGTCCTGCAGCTCCACGCGCTGCCCGTCCTTGACCAGATAGACGTCCGTCACCTTGTTCAGCAGCAGACGGTGGGGGTTGTAGGTAAAGTTCAGGCCGCTGCAATACAGCCGCGCGGTGGTCATGAAGTCCGACACGGAAGCGTCGATCTCGGCGGCGGTGCGCAGTTCCTTGCCGGTGAGATAGACCTCGATGAGGGGATAGCCCGGCACGCCGTCCGCGCCGATGCCCAGCGAGAAGGAGTTGAACACCTGCTCCACGGTGATATCGCCCCGGGCGTAGGTGTCGCGCACGGTGCCGCTGGGCACGACTGCCAGATCCACCGGTACGCCGTCATAGTCGGCGGCATTCTCCACCGCGTACACGTAGGCGTCCGCGATGATATCGCCCAGATTGTGCTCGGTGTGCACCTTGCCCAGATCCTTTAGGTTGGAGAAAACAACATCGTTTTCTGCCAGCACCTGATCCTTGGTGTAGCCGAACTGCGCCAGATAATCCTCGTCCACCGTGTCCATAAAGCGGTCGATGACCTCTTGCGTTTGTGCATCGGCGGGGATGTCGGCGGTGATGGGGATCAGCTGATAATCGCTCACCTGCCAGCGGCCGTCCGCTTTTTGTGCCATAGTAAGGCTGCCCAAATTTTTGCCGTATTCGCCGCAGGAGACCACATAGGTGTCCCCGTGCCGGATGGGTTCCCGGATGCGGCTGTGGGTGTGGCCGCTCAAAATAAGGTCAAGGTCAGGTACACCCTTGGCCAGCAGCTCGTCCTCAGACTTTTTGGGGTCGTCCCATGTACCGCTGTGGGAAACGCAGACGATCATATCCACGTTTTCGTTCGCCTTGATCTCTGCCACGGTGGCCTTTACCGCCTGTACCGGGTCCTTGAATTTCAGCTCGCAGGTGGGTGCGCAGGAGAGGGCATCCTTGCCGAAAACGCCCACCACGGCAATGCGCACATCGCCCTTCTGCAGCACAGTGTAGTCCTGCACGCCGTAGGCGGCAAAGGCGTCCTTGAGCAGCTGCTGCCCCTCGGTAAGACCGGCGCTTTCCATAGCGTCCCAGTCCACATTGCAGACCACGATGGCCGGGACGGCATCGCCGGAGGTGCGGGCACTGGTAAGCATATTGGCAAGCCCCTTGGAGCGGTAATCGAACTCGTGGTTGCCGAAGGTGGTCACATCGTAACCCATGTAGCCCAGCATCCGCAGCTCTGCGGCCTGCGTTTCAAACACCGTCTGGATCAGGGTGCCCATGGAAAAGTCACCGCCGTCGATCACAAGGGTGTCCGGGTCTTTGGCGCGCTGCGCCTTGATGAGGGTGTTGGCGCGGGCAAAGCCGCCGATGTCCGTCTCCTCATCCTCCACCACGGTGGTAAAGGTATTCAGGTGGGAGTGGGTGTCGTGGCTGAACAGGATATCCAGCGTTTTGCCCGTCTCCGGTGCCTGCCCATAGGCGGCGGGAATGCCCAGCAGCACTGAAAAAAGCAGCAGCACAGCCGCCGTCATGGCGAAAAGTTTTTTCATGGCGTGTTCTCCTTTTGTTGCGTCCTTATTTTTTTCGGCTCAGCCGAATTTTTACAGCATCAGAAAAGTAATACCACTCTATAAAAATCAACCATCCGTCCGTTATTTTAGCATAAGTGCACAAAATAAACAAGACGGCAGTTGCCTTTTTGCGATGATATGCAACCATTTTGGAGAATCCGCCTTGTTTTGCTTACGCTGGCACGCGTGCACTCAGGCGCTATCGGGTCAGCTTCTCTCTTTTTGCTGCTGCGCGGTGCCTGCCGCCCCTGCCGCCAAAGAGAAACGGGCTGCTGCACGTTTTGTGCAGCAGCCCGTTGGTCGTTTTTACTGTTTTGCCAGCTGTTTATCCAGCCATGCGGCGATATCTGCAAAAACCTCCAGCTTGTTGGTCTCCAGCAGCAGCTCGTGGCGGGCACCGGGGTAGAAGATGCTTTCAATGTTCAGCACACCGGCGTCCTTCAGGCTCTGGATGGCGCGGCGCACGCCCTTGCCCTGCTCGCCCACCGGGTCGGCATCGCCGGAGAGGAAGAGCAGCGGCAGGTCTTTGGGCATCCGTGCCAGAAAAGCCGGGTCGTGCAGACGCAGGATGCCGCTGAACATACTGTAATAGGCATTCAGCGTAAAGGTAAAGGTGCAGCGCTCCTCGGCCAGATACTTGTCCACCTCGGCCTGATCGCGGTTGAGCCAGTCGTGGGTGGTGCGGCCCTCCAGCCCCTTGTTGTAGCCCATAAAGGAAAGGTTGGCCACAAAGCTGCTGCGGTAGTGCCAACCGTGAAAGACTGCCAGCACCCGGCAAAGGGTCTTGGCTGTCTTGACCAGCGCCTTGGGCTGGAAGCCGGTGCCCATGATGATGGCGCCGTCCAGCTCCCTGCCGTACTCGCACAGATACTGCCGGGCATAGAAGGAGCCCATGCTGTGCCCCAGCAAAAAGTAGGGCAGATCCGGGTAAAGCTGCTTGGTAAGCACGGTCACAGCGTGCAGGTCGGCCAACACGGCGCGGTTGCCGTCCGGCTCAGCAAAATAGCCGTAATCCTCTTTGGTGCGGATGGACGCACCATGTCCCAGATGGTCGTGCCCGGTGACCAGAATGCCCCGGTCGGCCAGATATTCTGCCAAGGGGCGGTAGCGGTCAATGTATTCCACCATGCCGTGGGACAGCTGCAGCACCGCCCGCACCTGTCCCTCCGGGACGCAGCGAAAGCCGTGCAGGGTGCGCCCCGGCACGGTGGAGGGAAGGGTAAAGTCGATGAACTGACTCATGGAAAGGGCCTCCCTTCTGAGTTACAGTGCGCTGAGCTTGCGGCGGCAGGCGGTACAGATGCAGTAGCCGCCGAACTGGATGGCCTGCTCGTCCACCTCGCCGCAAAAATCGCAGCTGCCGGCAGGGCGGTGCTTTTTCAGGACGATGGCGTCCCCATCCACAAAGATCTCCAGCTTGGTGTCGGTGTCGAGGTGCATACTGGTGCGCAGTTCCTTCGGCAGAACGATCCGTCCCAGCGAATCAATGCCGCGGACGATGCCAGTGCTTTTCATAATGTGTCATTCTCCTTCACTATTTCCTTCTTACTTAGCAACCACTGACACAATAGGAAAATTGTGCCAGCGCTGATAAGCTTAGTATACAAAAAATAACACCTTTCGTCAATGATTGCGTGCTGATTCGACAAAAAACAACCTTTTGTACGTAAAGGTGGGGGAGAACCCTTTTCTGTGAAAAGAGGGTCAGGAAAGTCCGCGGACTTTCCTGACCCTCAAAATTACAAATAATTCTTCCTTACCGTCTCAGCTCAGCTCCACAGGGGCTTCGGGCTGGTTCTCCACGCGGGCGCTGGTGCGTCCCTCGGGGCGGATCTCTCCGGCAGCGGTCAGCGAGATCTTGGTCAGGGTGGGGCCTACCAGCTCGTACACCAGCACCGAGAACAGCACCACGTTGCGCACCATGTGGCCGTCCGACAGCTCGGCGGCTGTGGCAGCCATGCCCAGCGCCACGCCTGCCTGCGGCAGCAGGGTGATGCCCAGATACTTCTGGATGGCGGGGCTGCAGCTGGTGGCGCGGCAGCTCAGGTAAGAGCCGCTGATCTTACCGGCAGAGCGCGCCACGATGTATACCACGCCGATGAGCAGCACCATGGGGTTGGTGAGGATGGTCAGATCCAGTTCTGCGCCGGACAGCACGAAGAATAGGATGTTGATGGGGGACACCCAGCGGTCCAGACGATCCATCAGCTCGTCCGAGGTGGGGCAGACGTTGCAGAACACGGTGCCGGTCATCATGCACACCAGCAGCAGCGAGAAACCGCAGCGGGTGCCATTGATCTCAAACTGGGTCATGGACAAGCCCACCGTCAGCAGCACAAAGGCCACCGACAGGCTCATGCGCTTGGAGCGGGAGTGGAAGTAGACCTCCAGCAGGTTCAACAGATAACCGGCGGCAGCGCCCAACGCCAGCGAGAGCGCGATCTCCAGCAGCGGCTCCAGCACCACGCTCACGGGGTCGATACGCCCCTGCTCCAGCGCGTTTGCCACGCCGTAGGATGCCGAGAACAGCACCAGACCCACGGCGTCGTCAATAGCGACCACCATCAGCAGAAGCTTGGTCAGCGGGCCGTCTGCCTTATACTGCTTGACCACCATCAGGGTGGCGGCGGGTGCGGTAGCGGCGGCAATAGAGCCCAGCGTGATGGCAGAAGCCAGCGAGATGACGTCCGGGTGGGCAAAGTGCAGGGCAACAAGGGCGATATCCACCAGCGCGGTGGTGATCACTGCCTGCGCAATGCCCACGGTCACGGCGCGGCGTCCCATGTGCTTCAGGGCGCTGAGACGGAACTCGTTGCCGATGACGAAGGCGATAAAGCCCAGCGCCACCTGCGTGATAATGCCGTAGCCCTCCACGGCGGCAAGGCTGTCAAAGCCGAAGCCGAAACGGCTCAGCTCCAGCCGCCCCAGAAAGAAGGGCCCCAGCAGCAGACCGGTAAGCAGATAAGCGGTAACGGCGGGCAGACGCACAGCCTTAGCAGCGCGTGACATGAGCAGACCGGCGATCAGGGCAAGGGACAGACAGATCAACATTTGTTCCATAATGTGGTTTGTATTGGGTGCGCAGCCAAAGGCTGCAGCACTCGGTTCCTCCTTGTCAAAAAAATATCGAGCTCCCGTGTGAAATCCAGTGTGGGGTCAAAATGGGAAAACGTGTCCAGTATATCAGAACTGCCGGAGAAAAGCAACTATTCTGCGCGTTTCGTACAGATTTTGGGGCAAAAAGATATGGGACACCGCAGGCTGTCCACTTTTATATATACCGTTCCCACTGTAGCTGCTTCCCGCCCGCTTCCGCTCACAGCAAAAAAACGAGCCGGACAACGCCTTTTGGGAGAAGTCCGGCTCATTTTTCTGTTGGGCTATTTGCAGCAGTGCTGTATTTTTTCGTCATCATTCTACATTTCGTTTATAGCGCAGCGGGGTCTGCACCTCGGCGCGGATCTTGCCAAGATAGGTGCGGGTCTGCTCTGCGCCCTGCAAAATGGACTCCACCTGCGCTTTCTGTTCTGCGGTCAGGCCGTCATCCTCTGCCAGCAGCTCCGCGTTGCCCTCGATGATGGTCAGCGGCGTTTTCAGCTTGTGGGACAGCTGAATGATCTGCTCCCGCTGCCGCTGCTCCATCGCCCACTGCTTCTGCAGGCTGCCGGTCAGGGCGTCGCCCATGGTCTGCAGCGCCTGCAAAGTGCTCTCGTACTCCCGCACCTTCGCGCCGGAAAACACCGCGCTGTCCAGATCCTTCCGCGCCACCGCCTGCGCTGCGGCAGTCAGCTTTTCGGTCTCCCGGGTCAGGAAGCGCCCGGTCCTGTGGGTGCTCCACACCACCGCGCCTACCAACAGCAGAATGCCCAGAATGCAGTGCACCGTCTGCATATCCGGCAGCACGCCCCGCAGCGCAGGGTCGGCGTAGGGCACGGCATAGTCAAATTGCAGCAGGCAAACCGTTCCGTCCTGCAATTTTGACGTCATATAATACTGCGTGTAGCCAAAATGCCAGCGGGTTTTCCCCTGCCGGTTCTCCATTGCCCGCTGCAAGTGCC
>ENA-OZAV01000977-OZAV01000977.1-human-gut-metagenome-genome-assembly--contig:-NODE-977-length-10903-cov-7.363662_pt1 | contig 10903 bp, 7 predicted proteins | sample MGYA00243307_ERZ653511 | MGnify/ENA primary metagenome ERZ653511 (study PRJEB26926, sample SAMN06165165) | human gut metagenome | biome: ENVO:00009003; feature: ENVO:2100002; material: ENVO:00002003...
GAGATGTCTCGTGGGCTCGGAGATGTGTATAAGAGACAGATAATACGGATTATAAACTAACTATGTACAAAAAATATATCATTGGTTTATTTACTTTATGCTGCGCAGGCAACACTGCGGCACAAAGCTTGGCACAAGCCAAACAACTTTTCCTGAACGGAGAATTTGAACAAGCCAAACCTGCTTTCCAAAAGCTGGTAAAACAAGCCCCTTCTAACGCCAATTATAATTATTGGTATGGCGCATGTTGTTATGAAACAGGAGAAAAAAAAGAAGCACAGCCCTACCTTGAAAAAAGCGCCGCCCGCAAAGTCATTGACGCATACCGCTACTTAGGAAAACTATATTATGACATCTATCGGTTTGACGATGCCGTAGATAACTACGAACAACACATAGAATGGTTGGAAAAGAAAAAACGCCCTACCGAAATGGCTGAAGCAGAGCTGGAACAAATAAAGCAAGCAGCCCGTATGATAAAAGGAGTGGAAAACATTACTGTAATAGACAGCTTTGTAGTCGATAAAAATGATTTTCTAAAAGCATATAAAATCAGTAGAGAGTCGGGGGCACTCTATCACGATCCTGCGATATCCGGGACTGTCTATCAGACCGAAATGGGCAATAAAGTACTCTACGGAAACCAAAGCACAGACGGCAAGATGCAACTGTACTCCCGTATCCGTCTGTTGGATGGCTGGAGCGAGCCCGAACCCCTCACGTCCCTTAATGAACAGGGAAATGTAAACTATCCCTTCTTAATGTCAGATGGCATTACCTTGTATTATGCATCGGATGGAGAAGGCTCTTTGGGAGGATACGATATTTTTGTAACTCGCTATGATTCGGAAAATAGCAATTATCTTCGTCCCGATAATATAGGAATGCCATTTAACTCTCCCGCCAATGACTATATGTATGCCATTGATGAATTCAACAATATCGGCTGGTTTGCTTCAGACCGCTATCAGCCTGATAACAAAGTCTGTATCTATGTGTTTGTACCGAACTCTTCAAAAGAAGTATACAATTACGAAAGTACAGACGAACAGATCATTATAAATGCAGCCAGCCTACATTCTATCCGTACCACCTGGAAAGATGAAGAGAAAGTACGAACCGGCAAGCAACGCCTAGCGGCAATAATGTATGCCAAAGAATCCGGAGAACAACAAAAAGACTTCACCTTGATAATAGATGACTCTGCTGTTTACCACACATTGAACGACTTCCGCTCTGCCGAAGCACGTAAACTTTATCAGCAAAGAATACAAAAGCAGAAGGATTATGACAACCTGAAGAAAAATCTGGATGACAAACGCGAACAATATGCCCAAGGGAACAGTGCACGAAAGAAGAATTTGACACCCGCCATTTTGGAATTGGAAAAACGTACTGAACAACTTCTGAAAGAAATGGCCCAACTGGATATCAGCGTCCGCAACGAAGAAATAAAGAAGTTGAAACACTAATACAAAGATATTTATGGAAGTATTTATTATCGTATCGCTCATCTTGGCAGGACTACTTCTCTTTATTGTAGAGGTTTTCCTTATTCCCGGCATCAGTATAGCCGGAATAGCATCAGCCATCTGCCTGCTATATGCCAACTATTACGCTTTCGACACATTAGGACCGATAGCAGGATTCATTACTTTGATAGCATCCGTCCTAAGTTGCATAGCCATTATCATCTGGTTTATGCACTCAAAAACCATGGACAAGCTTTCTTTGAAGAAAACACTGGATTATAAAATCGATCCCCTAAAAGGAACCCATATCCGCATCGGAGACAAAGGTATAGCAATAACCCGCCTTGCACTGATAGGCAATGCAAACTTTAATGGACACATCATCGAAGTGCGCTCTGCCGATGGCTTGATTGATGAGAATACCCCCATTTATGTAGAAAGAATGGTTGAAGGAACGGTGATTGTACGCAAATTCAACCAATGATAGAGAAATGACTTACAAATACGAATTTATCAGGTTTCTTGATTGACATTCTCATTCAAGCATATTTTAGACAATAGTGAAAACAGCAAAAACTTGATATTGAGCTGTTCAAATATAAATATTTACTTTTAAACAACTGATTATTATGATCGAACCCAACTATCTTCCTTTCATCCTTATAGGAGGTGGAATTATTTTCGTGGTACTATTCTTTCATTATGTACCATTTTTCCTCTGGCTGTCTGCCAAAGTTTCGGGAGTACGCATTTCATTGGTGCAATTATTCTTAATGCGCATCCGTAATGTTCCTCCTTATGTCATTGTCCCAGCAATGATTGAAGCACATAAAGCTGGCTTAAGTAACATAACCCGAGATGAATTGGAAGCTCATTATATGGCAGGCGGGCATGTGGAAAAAGTAGTGCACGCACTAGTATCCGCGTCCAAAGCCAATATCGAACTGTCTTTCCAAATGGCAACTGGTATTGACCTAGCCGGTCGTGACGTATTCGAAGCCGTGCAAATGTCAGTGAACCCTAAGGTTATTGACACCCCTCCCGTTACCGCTGTAGCCAAAGACGGCATACAGCTTATAGCTAAAGCTCGTGTCACTGTACGCGCCAATATCCGCCAATTAGTAGGAGGTGCCGGAGAAGACACGATTCTAGCACGTGTTGGTGAAGGTATCGTGTCCTCTATCGGATCGTCCGAAAATCACAAATCCGTATTGGAAAATCCTGATTCTATCTCTAAATTAGTACTCCGCAAGGGCTTAGATGCCGGTACGGCCTTCGAAATCCTGTCTATTGATATAGCTGATATTGATATAGGCAGAAATATTGGAGCTGCTTTACAAATAGACCAGGCCAATGCCGACAAGAATATTGCACAAGCCAAAGCAGAAGAACGCCGTGCAATGGCCGTCGCCTTGGAACAGGAAATGAAAGCCAAAGCAGAAGAGGCACGCGCGAATGTAATTCAGGCAGAGGCCGAAGTGCCCAAGGCCATGGCGGAAGCATTCCGTAGTGGCAACCTAGGTATTATGGACTATTACCGCATGAAGAATATACAAGCAGATACCTCCATGCGTGAAAATATTGCAAAACCCGAAACAACTTTCGGTAATGAGCCATTAAGTAAATAAAACTAGTATTCAACGATTAATATATTTTTCTTGGATGCGAATGGAACTGTTTTTCTCTTGATAATGCTAATATCAATGAAAGTTTATAAATCCGTGGCATCTACATCTAAGAAATAATCTGTTTGTATACCCATTAAAAAGACAAGAAATATAACATCAATTATACAGACCATTAACCACAAAAAAAAGATTATGAAAAAATATTATGCAGAATCTGAGTTGATTATCAATCCCGACGGCTCTATCTTCCACCTTCATATCAAACCTGAACAGTTGGCAAATAAAATAATTCTAGTAGGTGACCCCGGGCGTGTAGCATTAGTAGCTTCTCATTTCGATACTAAAGAATGTGAAATAGAAAGCCGTGAGTTCAAGACCATTACCGGTACTTATAAAGGAAAACGTCTCACCGTAGTTTCCACCGGTATAGGTTGTGACAATATAGACATTGTGATGAATGAATTAGATGCTTTGGCCAATATTGATTTCAATACCCGTTATGAAAAAGACCACTTGCGCCAATTGGAATTAGTACGTATCGGTACATGTGGCGGATTACAGCCTTATACTCCTGTTGGTACCTATGTTTGTTCTGAAAAGTCTATCGGTTTTGACGGACTGCTTAATTTCTACGCCGGACGCAATGAGGTTTGCGATCTGAAATTAGAACAAGCTTTTATAGATTACATGGGGTGGGAAGGTAATGTATGCATCGCCCACCCATACGTTATTGATGCCGACCGGGAATTAATAGACCGCATTGCGCAAAATGATATGGTCCGTGGCGTAACTATCGCCGCAGGAGGTTTTTTTGGTCCGCAAGGACGAGAACTCCGTATCCCATTGGCCGATCCTAAACAGAATGAAAAGATTGAGAAATTTGAATACAATGACTATCGCATCACTAACTTTGAAATGGAAAGTTCCGCCCTTGCCGGATTAGCACGCCTGATGGGACACAAAGCCATGACTGTATGTATGGTGATTGCCAACCGACTAATAAAGGAAGCCAATACCGGCTATAAAAACTCTATTGATGGTTTGATAGAAAAAGTCTTGGAAAGAATATAATTCCCAATTTAGGTGTCTATATAATATGGATAAGATTCACCGGATCATCTATCAATACTTATTCTTATTATCATCCAGAAGAAGATTGGCATAAACAGATTTTTTACAGAATAAGCCAACTCTTTTTACCTAACAGGGGACATCGCTTCATAGAAGACCATTTTTTGTAAAAAACAACAAGATGTCCCCTCATAAAACAAATAAAAATATGGAAACCAGTTTCAAACAAACAACTAGTAATAAAGTAGAACGTTACCGTCTTTTCCTCCCTCAGTTTGAACTTTTAATATCAGATGAAAAAGAAGAAATAAGTGTTTTGGCCAATACTGCTGCTGCTCTTCGGGAAGCCTTCGGCTTTTTTTGGGTAGGTTTCTATCTGGTTAAAGACGACCAACTTATTTTAGGACCTTTTCAGGGAAGCACCGCCTGTTATCGCATCCATAAAGGAAAGGGAGTATGTGGGACCTCATGGGCAGAAGCCCGAACCTTGATAGTGCCCAATGTAGAACAATTCCCCGGACATATAGCCTGCAGTTCTCTTTCCCGCTCCGAAATTGTTGTTCCTATTCTTGCTAATGGACAAGTAAAGGGAGTATTGGATATTGACAGTAATCTATTAAACTTTTTTGATGAAACAGACCGCCGTTATTTAGAAGAAGTAACAGCCATCGTAGCTAAAACATTATATTATTAACCAAATGAAAATGATAAACCAAGATACAATCTGTGCCATTGCCACCGCCCAGGGAGGAGCCATCGGAATAATTCGTGTATCTGGCCCAAAAGCGATTGAAATAACGTCACGCATATTTACACCCGCCACAGGCAAGCCACTGACAGAACGGGCACCATATACTCTTACTTTCGGAAAGATTTGTTCCCCAAAGCGAAAAATTAATAATACACTTTTCCAACAAACAAGTGAAATTCCGCAAGAAAAAAGTGAAACGTTACAAAAAACTTCGTCAATTACTTCTTCTGCAGAAGAAGTAATTGACGAAGTTTTAATTTCCTTGTTCCGCGCCCCCCATTCTTATACCGGTGAAGACAGTACGGAAATCATGTGTCACGGTTCATCTTATATCCTGCAGCAAGTTATACAACTCCTGATCTATAATGGATGTCGTGCCGCTCTACCAGGTGAATACACCCAACGTGCTTTTCTAAACGGAAAAATGGACTTGAGCCAAGCCGAAGCTGTGGCCGATCTGATAGCCTCATCGTCTGCCTCCACCCATCGCCTAGCCATGAGCCAGATGCGCGGAGGATTCAGTAAAGAACTTTCTAACCTGCGTAACCAATTACTTCATTTCACTTCGTTAATGGAATTAGAACTGGATTTCAGTGATCATGAAGAACTAGAATTCGCCAATCGTGACGAACTGAGCAGTCTAGCTACCCATATCGAACAAGTTATTGCCCGGCTAGCTCATTCTTTCAGTGTAGGAAACGCAATCAAGAATGGCATTCCTGTAGCAATTATCGGAGAAACAAATGCCGGAAAATCTACCTTACTGAATGCGTTGCTGAATGAAGAAAAAGCCATTGTCAGTGATATCCATGGAACGACCCGTGACGTAATAGAGGATACGATCAATTTACAAGGTGTCACATTCCGATTTATTGATACAGCTGGAATCCGCCAAACGAACGATGCAATAGAAAATCTAGGGATAGAACGTACTTTCCAAAAGATGGACCAAGCATATGTCATTTTATGGATGATAGACTCTACAGATGCCCAAAGGCGGTTCGAAGAATTAAAAGCCGACATTCTTCCACACTGCGAAGGGAAAAAGATGATTATTTTATTTAATAAGTCAGATCTGTTACTAGCAACACAAAAAGAAGAGTTGTCAGCCATATTTGCTGACATGAAAGTGGAAAAACTATTTATCTCAGCAAAGAAAAGGGAAAATATAACGATCCTGGAAAAAAAGTTAGTACAGGCAGCCGCCTTACCAGAAATCAACCAAAACGATATTATCATTACAAATGTACGCCATTACGAAGCATTAACACGAGCATTGGATTCTATTCATAGAGTACAGGAAGGATTGCAATTGGAATTATCAGGAGATTTGGTAAGTGAGGATTTAAGACAATGTATCCACGAACTAAGTGAGATTGTTGCAGAAGGAGGTATAACCTCGGAAGAAACATTGCAAAATATATTTCAAAACTTTTGCATCGGCAAATAACCGAATGAAAAGAAAAGCCAAGAAAGAGCAAATATAAATCCGTAAAACGCATTATATCAGCTATTTTTAAGAGAAATTCATTTTCTCTTTTTCTTCGTGTTTTCTGTGCATTTACATATTTTTTCGTTATTTTTGTCCCCAGATTGTCCCCCGGAGGGACAGCGAGGGACAAAAAACTGTCCCCCGAAAAGGAGGGACAAACAGCAAGAAGTATTTAATAAATTATAGAAAACAGATATGGCAAAGCAGACTATAACGCAAAAAGAACCCGTGAAACTTCGGGAAAAGAAGTTATCGAACGGCAACATAAGTTTGTTTCTCGACATCTACCGGAATGGTAAACGCCACAAGGAATACTTAAAACTGTACCTGATAGATGCGAAAACGCCCATAGAGAAAGAACAGAATCGTCAGACATTGGCTACTGCACAAGCGATAAAATCCAAACGTCTGATTGAGATACAGAACGGGGAATACTCGTTCACCCATCAGTTCAAGGAGAATACTCCCTTCTTGGAGTATTACCGCAATATGGTGGAAGAGCGTCGCAAGAATCCGGATTCAAAAGGTAACTGGGGCAACTGGAGAAGCTGTCTTCGTTATCTCGAAGTCTACTGTGACGACAAAACCACATTCCGTGACGTTACGCCGGAGTTTATCATGGGATTCAAGGAGTTCTTGGAGAATGTGGAAAAGGATACGCACAAACGTGTCGGACCACGCAGGGAGAGGGACACGTTTCAGGGACTGTCGCAAAACTCCAAAGTGTCCTACTTCAATAAACTGCGGGCCTGTATCAATCAGGCTTTCGATGAACGGATCATTCCTATCAATCCGCTCCGTGGCATAGAAGGGTTCAAGGCCGCAGAAGTAAAACGGGATTACCTGACACTGGAGGAAGTCAGGCTGTTGGCCGCTACTCCTTGCCGTTATCCTATCCTGAAACGCGCGTTCCTCTTCTCATGCCTTACCGGGCTTCGTAAAAGCGACATTCAGAAACTCACGTGGAGCGAAGTGCAAAAGTTCGGTGAGTACACGCGAATCGTGTTCAAGCAGAAGAAAACCGGCGGGCAGGAATATCTCGACATTACTCCGCAGGCAGAGAAATATCTCGGAGAGAGAGGCAACCCTGACGATTTCGTATTTGTGGGATTTACATACGGTTCGTGGACTTCTCTCGAATTGCAGCGTTGGAGTCTGACAGCGGGACTGAAGAAGAACCTGACTTTCCATTGCGGAAGACATAGCGTATTTTCTTTCTCGCTAAAATTCAAGCACTTGCAAAATATTTCAGCTTAATAGGTAACGATTTAGAAACCAGCAAAATTCTGTATTTCACCTCGTTTTGCAGTAATTCAAAAGAACGCTTTATCTATTGGCAAAGGTAACAAAATTTATTTGATTAACAGTTTGTATTTGTGAGTTATTTCTCTGCTAAATTATAAAAAATATATAGAATCAATTGCCACCAGTAGTTTTCATAGGTTTCATTAATCACTATAATTTTGACAAAGTACAGAAACGATAATTTAATCGTATACTCAAAAAGGCAGTTCATCATCTATTATTGTTGGCGGCTCTTGCCGATTACGCACCGCTTTCATAAGACGAGAAATTAGCGAATCAGATTCTTTCCCATGATACTTGCGCATATAATCTTCTATTAAAACCTTTTGAGCAGCAGAAGAAAAATTACGGCGATGGGTATCATCCACTTCCGAATGACATTTGATACACAGGCATTCAAGATTACCTTCTCGATTATCTGTTTTCACACCGTTCTTATGGTGTGTTTGCATATAAAAATGGTCGAAACCGTCCTCAACATGGGTTCCACAGCGTTCACAAGTAAAACTCTTTTTGGTGCGATAGTTGAGAGATATTTCTTCCCAATTTTTAACATAACCAAAAATATCTACATCGTACTCAGCAGGTTCTTCTACATCCCCTGCTTCTTTTAGAATTTCTACAAAATCGGTGGAATCATTCACTCGCATTGCTTCTTCATCCATCAACAAACGCTTGCAGTAACCACATAGTTCCATTCCCTCAACTTCCACTTCTTTATGAGCATTTCGAGAATACACTTTTATTGGTTCTGCATTGGCAAAACGGTAAGCTTCCCGTCCAAAGTTTTCGATAGCTGTGCATTTACAAACGTGAAACTTAGGTTGGCTGACATGTCCCTGCCATTCAAAATAGAAACGAGCCTTATACATAAAACCACGGCGTTTAACTCCTTCATCATCAATATAAAAAATTCCACCATCTTCAAAGAGAATGCGCTCACCGATGTCTTCAGGCAGTACATCAACTGTACCGACTGAACGCCAAGCACCAGCAGTTCCAATCTGTATTCCCATATCAGTAAGGCTTTTCTTAAAATTAGGAAAGTCACAAATCGGGTCAGTATTGAAGAACCAATCTTCCTCTGCGTCTATGTCAAAATCGAAGCTCATTTGGTATTCTCTTTTACAAAATTCTCAAGAATTTCATCACCGGAAGTAACTATTCGAAACTCCACACGTCGTGAAGAAGTACGGTCTATAGGTTTACCAGAACAAATAATAAAATCTCCATCTGCATCAAGAGCTTTTCCATAAGAAAGCCCATTGGCAGTAAACCAATATTCAAGTAATTGTTTCTGTTTATCCGAATACATTTCAAACTGTGACATAGAGCGAAAGTATTTAACCACCGCCAATGCTCTATCTTGGGAAAGCATGGCATTGGCTATATAGGGGTCTGGATGTCGACTTGGCATCGGTACATCATCTGTATGTCCCTCAATACGAATTTCTTGGATATTAGAACGTAAACTATCATTTAACAGAATATTGAAATAGCGGGGTAAAAACTCTTCTAGAATTTCCTTGAAACGAGGTGTCAATTCTGATGACCCTGTAGCAAAAAGAACTGTCGGTTCTTTAAATTTCATAGTAAGGTCCTTGCCTATTGTCATTTGCCATTTGAGAGTGTCACCTTCAAACTCTTTAACAAGTTTATTGTGCAACTCATTCTTGGTTTCCACATAATCAGTAAGGACGGATTGATTCTTTTGTACACGGCTAATGTAGGCGATTGCAACAAAAAGAAAAATCACCATCAATCCTGTCATAAGGTCTGAAACTGACAACCATACATTCGTTTTAGCCATATCTATCTGCGTTTACCTATTTGTTCTACCATCTTAGTAATACAGTTATCAAGTTCGGCAAGAGTAGCACTTAGGCGACCATAGAATTGACGGTCAAGCGAAGTAAGCTGCGAATTGAGTGTTTGTGACCCCTTTGTTATGATACCAACTCCTTCTTCCATTTTATCTTTTGTGCCTTGCCAAAATTGTTCCCCATAATCACGTATTTTGTTAAGTTCTTCAAGTTTCGCAATGAGAAGTTGTACTCCATCCACGAAATTACGTTGTTTGCGTACCCATTCGTTAAGTTTTTGAGTAGATTCGTTAAACGATTCCATATTAGATTTGGAAAGATTGGCAGTTTCATGCAGTTCCTTGGTGACTTCAATGAACCTCTTGTCCTCAATAATAACTTGGTTAAGCGCATCAACAAGCTGGTGTAATTTACCACCTTCACTAACAAGAATAGACGTATCATCCTTTACGCGGATAAGTGAAGAAGAAGTAGCCTCGAAATTATCAGACATATCTTTGTACTGACGAGTAAGCGAGGTTATCATTTCTTTATTCTCCTGTTGCCAAAGATTGAGTTTCTCCACTGATTTATTAAGCTGGTCAAAATTTTCTTGAATGAGTTTGTTAATAAGCGCGTTCATTTGTTTTTGAAATTCTTCGGTCACTTTTTTCATTACATCGACAAGAGCTTCGGTATTACTCTTCTTGAGGAGTTCGGTGAATTCATTGAATTTCCTTTCTAATAACTCATTTGTTTTGGTCATATTATCTTCTATCTCAATGACCTCGCCGTGTATTATTTCCTTTAGTTTTCCAACCTTTTCATTAATTTCGTCTTCTGTACCACTTATACCAGAGATTACATCAAGGATTTCTCCAAGATGATGCGTATACTCGCTAACTTCTTGTGTATATTTCAATACAGAATTAATAGACACAGTTTGTTCATTCGTGGCTTCTTCAAGGTTCCCAAATGAAACAAGCATAGAAGAGTTTACTTCCTTTATATCAGCAAGAGTGTTCTCTTGGCTACGTTGTAAAACAACCAACGAGTCAATGGCGGAGGTCATAGTTTTTTGTGTTTCCGACATCTTAGACATTACCTCACCAACTGTTCGGTAAAAAGCCTTGCGGTCAGCCTCTTGTTCTGTCAGTTGTTTCTGAATAGAGTGTATCGTTTCTGTATTGGCATCGCTCATCGCTTTTACCGCTTTGGTTATTTCACCAGCGGCTTGATTTATGTCGGAAACACCTCCGTCTTTTTCATCTTGTTTCCTACTAATAAAAGCAGATAGAATCATAGAACCAACCATACCTGCCAAAGATGTAAAGCTGTCTCTTATACACATCTCCGAGCCCACGAGACATCTCAGGATCTCG
>ENA-OZAV01000983-OZAV01000983.1-human-gut-metagenome-genome-assembly--contig:-NODE-983-length-10808-cov-6.944388_pt1 | contig 10808 bp, 8 predicted proteins | sample MGYA00243307_ERZ653511 | MGnify/ENA primary metagenome ERZ653511 (study PRJEB26926, sample SAMN06165165) | human gut metagenome | biome: ENVO:00009003; feature: ENVO:2100002; material: ENVO:00002003...
AACTCGCGCGGCTCCCGGGTGACGGCGGAAAGCTGGAACTGGCTGACCGTTTTGCCCCGTAGGAACATATACAGCAGAATGCCAAAGCTGATGGTCTGGCTGAGGGCGGTGGCGATACCGGCACCGGCAGTGCCCAGCCCTAAAGCGAACATGAACAGCGGGTCCAGCGCGATGTTCAAAAGCCCGCCGGTGACCAGCCCGACCATGGCAAGGTTCGCCTTGCCCTCATACCGTAGGATGTTGTTCATCACCAGACTGGAGATCATCAGCGGCGCGGCAAGCAGGATGGGGCGGGCGTAGGCGCAGGCGTGGGGCAGAATGGTCTCGGTGCTGCCCAGCAGCATCATAAAGTCCGGCAGGGTGGCAAGGCCGGCCACCGCCAGCACTACGCCAAAGGCCAGCGCCGTAAAAAAGCTGGTGGAAGCAAAGCGGGTGGCGGCGTGGGTATCCTGACTGCCCAGGCGGCGGCTGATGATGGTGCCGGAGCCGTGCCCCAGCATAAAGCCCAGCGCCTGAATAATGGCCATCAGACTGGAAACGACGCCCACCGCACCGGAAGCGCTGGTGGAGATGCGCCCTACAAAAAAGGTATCCGCCAGATTGTAGATGCTGGTGATCAGCATACTTAAAATGGTGGGCGCGGCCAGACTGAGGATCAGCCGGGGGATAGGGGTCTCGGTCATTTTGTGATACTGCACCACAGTGCGGTCCTGCTGGGTCATGGAAAAATATCCTCCTTTAAAAACGAGAAAACCGCCCCTTCCAGAGCGGCAGATAGTCCTGATAGAAACAGTATAACGCAGTTGCGGCAAAATGTCGAGAGGGAGAAAAACGGCCCTTTCTCCCCTGCGAAGGGGCGAAAAAGAAGGCGAAAACAGGGTGGTTTCTATATAAAGTGCTAAAGAATTGTCGAATTGCTTGTGAAAAATCACGATATGTGGTATTCTTTATAAGAAGGAATTGGAAAAATCTGTGCATTTTATGATTGGGAGGGATTTGTACATGAAATCCGTAGCACAAACTGTGATCGAAGCCGACCGCTTTTATACCATTGCCGCTCACACCGGCAACGTCATTCAGGCAGTGGAAGGCAGCAAGGACGGCGGCACTGTCCGTCTGGGCAAGTACGACCACAAGCCCGAACAGGAGTGGAGCTTTGTCCGCGAGGGCGATGGCGTGTACCGCATCCGCAACCGCGCTTCCGGCAAGTTACTGGATCTGACCATGACCGGCACTGCCAACGGCACATGGCTGCATCTGTGGGAGGACGTGGGCGGCACGTCCCAGATGTGGAAGGTAGAGCACACCCCGGAGGGAACCGTGCGTCTGCGTTCTTCTTGGGCAGGCGGCAAGTGCGTGGACACCGTGGGCATGGGTGCCGAGGTGGGCGCTGTGCTGCAGATCTGGCAGGAAGTGCCCGGCGGTGGCGACCAGCTGTGGGTCATCTCTGAGGTAAAGGACCGCGTAAAGCGTGCCGCTAAGGCTGAGCAGGCAGCACCTGCTGCCGAGACGAAGTCCGCACCTGCCAAGGAAGCCGCACCCGCCAAAAAGCCCGCAGCCCGCAAGCCCCGCACCACCAAGAAGGTGGAGGAGAAGCCCGCTGCGCCCGCAGTAAAGGCCGCAGAGCCGGTCAAGGCAGAAAAGCCCGCCGTGAAGAAGGCCGCTAAGGCAAAGGCTGAGTCTGCTGCCCCCGCCGCAGAGGTGAAGGCTGCGCCCGTTGTGGAGACCAAGGCTGAGACTGCTGTCCCTGCAACTAAGGCCGCACCCGCTGCTGCAAAGCCCAAGGCAAAGCGTGCACCCTGCAAAAAGACCGTAAAGAAGTAAGAGATCATAAAACGCAAAAAAAAATCGGACAGACCGCAGTCTGTCCGATTTTTTGTGTTTATAGAAGCTTTTTTATGCAGCAGGGGAGGAGGCATCATCGCTCTGGGCGGCGGTCTGCACGAACTGAATGATGCTCTCAATGGTCTTGCGCAGCTGCACAAGGCTTTCCACGTCAGAGTCCTGCATCCGTGAGGTGGGAGCGGTCACCACGGTCTGGGCGGCAGTCACCGTGCCGGTCAGCTCTGCATGGATGTGGTGGGCGGGCACGTCCAGCAGGATGTGCACCTTGGGGGACAGGGTCTTGAGCAGACCCTGCTTTTCAATGCCCAGAATCAGCTGCGGCGCGCCCTCCCCGGCAGTGAGGTTCGGCAGCTGAAGGTAGAGGTAGCCTTCCTTGGCGTTGGCGGGCTGAACGGTTTTGAGCTGTTTGAGATCCAGCTGAAAGTCGTTCACCTGCTGCAGTGCGGTGGCGGCGGGGTCTACCCCCAGCAGGGTAGCCAGCTGGTCCTGAGAGATATAGCTGCCCAGCGACCAGCCCGGCAGCAGCAGGCTTGCCAGTGGATACTCGGCTACAACCGTGCTGCGCAGCTTGTTGTACAGCTGTCCGGCGTCGTACAGGGTCTCTTCCTCGCTGATGTACATCCGGGTCAGAGGGGCATCGTTGACGGTGCTGGTGCCCGTCGGGTACAGCGCCAGCTGCACCGCCCGGGGGGTGTACTGGCCGGTCAGACTGCCGGTGGTGCCGCCGAACTTGTCCAGCAGGGCGTAAAGGGCAGGGGGCTCTGCTTCGGTGGAGGTGATGGTGTAGTCCAGCGCAAAGCTGGCACCGCTCTGGAATGCCTTGATCTTGCGGCTGACGAAGCTGTACAGCACTGCCGCAGCCACCGCGCACACCAGAACCAGACACAGCAGAACGATCAGCGCCGCCCGCAGACCAGTGCGCTTTTTGTGGGAAGATGCCATGGAAAAACCTCTCCTTCCGGTAAAACGTATTTGTTCCAGCATAACGGAACTGCCCGCAAATGTCAAGCGCCGCAAACTGCGGACAAAACAAAAAACCTGAAACATTTCTGTTTCAGGTTTCTGGCGGAAAGATGGGGATTCGAACCCCAGAACGCTTTTGACACGTTACACGATTTCCAGTCGTGCGCCTTAGACCAACTCAGCCATCTTTCCACATCTTCAGTTTTCAGCGTTTCGGGCCGTGGCCCTCAGCGCTCCACTATAATACCTGAAAGGATGACTTTTGTCAAGGATTTTTTTGAAAAAATTTGAAAAATCTAAAAATCAACGTTTCTGCGCCATACATTTTTTCGTTAGAAAAAGCGGAACCCGCTGATCCCCTTGACGAACCCATAAAAACGGACTATGATGTGGGCAGAGAACGGTTGGAATTTGCAGGTTCCGCTCGAAAAAGAGAGCCTGAACAGGAGGATGCGATATGAATTACGCTGATGTTTTGAACAATGCCCGCCAGTGCATCGGGCAGTACTGCAAGGCCTGCCCCGTGTGCAACGGCGTGGCCTGCAAAAACCAGATCCCCGGCCCCGGTGCCAAGGGCGTGGGCGATACGGCCATCCGCAATTATAATAAGTGGGCGGAGATCCGGGTGAACATGGACACCCTGTGCGAGAACGGCACCCCCGACACCGGCGTGGAGCTGTTTGGCAAAACCTTCAAGTATCCCTTCTTTGCAGGCCCTGTGGGTGCGGTGAACCTCCACTATTCCGACACCTACACCGACATGACCTACAATGACGTGCTGGTGCGCGCCTGTGCCGAAAACGGCATTGCCGCCTTTACGGGTGACGGCACCAACCCCGACGTGATGACTATGGCCACCAAGGCCATTGGCGCTGCAGGCGGCTGCGGCGTGCCCACCATCAAGCCCTGGAACATCGATACTGTCAAGGCCAAGATGGAGCAGGCCAAGGCCAGCGGTTGCTTTGCCGTTGCCATGGACGTGGATGCCGCCGGTCTGCCCTTCCTGAAGAATATGACCCCGCCCGCCGGCAGCAAGAGTGTCGCCGAGCTGACCGAGATCGTCAAGCTGGCCGAGCGCCCCTTCATCGTCAAGGGCGTGATGACCGTCAAGGGTGCCCTCAAGGCCAAGGAAGCCGGTGCTGCTGCTATCGTGGTCTCCAACCACGGCGGTCGTGTGCTGGATCAGTGCCCCGCCACCGCCGAGGTCCTGCCGGAGATCGCAGAGGCCCTCAAGGGCAGCGGCGTGAAGATTCTGGTGGATGGCGGCATCCGCACCGGCGTGGATGTGTTTAAGGCGCTGGCTTTGGGTGCTGACGCTGTGCTCATCTGCCGCCCCTTTGTCACCGCAGTCTACGGCGGCGGCGAGGAAGGCGTGAAGTGCTACATCGACAAGATCGCCGCCGAGTTGGCCGATACCATGCAGATGTGCGGCGCGCACTCCCTGGCCGAGATCACCCAGGACATGGTGAGAGTTTAAAGATTATGGTCTGGGGGTGTTTGATAGTTGGCCTGATACTTTTTCTGATAGCACGATTTAGTGTAAAAGGAAAAGGTGAGTACGGCGAAGATAGAATTTATGATATCCTTCAAAAAGTGGACGGATATAAAGCTACCCTGCCGAACTGTTATCTTCCGAAAGGCAATGGAGAAACGGCGGAAGTTGATTTGATTTTTCTACACGAATCCGGTATTTATGTTTTTGAATCTAAAAATTACAGTGGCTGGATATTTGGCAGTGAAAATCAGAAGTACTGGACGCAAAGTTTTTCTGATCGAAGGGGTGGAACAAAAAAATATAAGTTCTACAATCCTCTATGGCAAAATGATACACATATACGTGCACTTCAGAAAATTATACAGAATGAGGATGTAAATATTTATTCTTACATTGTTTTTGGAAATGATTGCACGTTGAAGGATGTTCGATTGAGTCAATCAAATTATTATGTGATTCAGCGTCGAGAACTTTTAAAAAGTGTTTTAGAAAATGCAATGTATTACGGCAGAGTGCTGTCAAATGAAGATATTGACAATCTTTACAGGATATTGTTGCCATATACTGAGGTTTCTCCGGAAGAAAAGGAAGCGCACAATCGAAATATCCAAGAAAAGTATAAAATATAACTGAAAAAGCGGCATCTTTCCGTTTGCACGGAGAGGTGCCGCTTTTTGCTGCATATCAAAAAATTACTTCAACGTTCCATCCAGCACCTGCTGGTAATACCAGGGCTTCGGTGCGCGGAAGGTCTTGCCGGAGAGGTCGGCGAAGTTGGGGGAGGTGAAGCGGGGGAGGACCAGCTCCCAGGCGCAGAGGGCCTGATATTTTAGCTTAAGCTCCCGGTTGGCGGTGTTGTTGCCGTATTTGCTGTCGCCCAGGATGGGGCAGCCGATGCTTGCCATGTGGGCACGGATCTGGTGGGTGCGGCCGGTGATGAGCCGGACCTTGAGCAGGGCCAGACGGCCGGAGACGGCAACGGTCTCATATTGGGTCTCCACGTCCTTGGCACCGGGCTGCTTGTCGGGCACGATCTTCACGATGCCCCGGTCTGCATCCTTGAGCAGGTAGCCGCCCAGGGTGCCGTCCGGCGGGGTGGGGCGGCCAAAGGTGACGCAAAGATAGGTCTTTTTGACCTCGCGGTTCTTGATGACCTCAAGGAACAGCTGCTCGGCCTCGGGGGTCTTGGCGATGATGACCAGACCGCTGGTGCCGGTGTCCAGCCGGTGGCAGAGGGCCGGGGTGTACAGATCGTTCTCCTTGTACTCACCCTGCTGGTTGAGGTAGAGCAGAGCACGGTTGAGCAGGGTGTCGTCCTCGGGGCCGTCCACGGCAAGGCCTGCGGGTTTGTTCACCACCAGGATCTGCGGGCAGTCGTAGATGACCTGTGCCGGGCCGCGGGCGTTCTTCCACGCCGGGCCTTCCACCCGCTTGTCGGCATCCAGCACCTCGTCCAGAATGAACAGCTTGATCTCGTCGCCCGCCATTACGCGGGTGGAAAGGGGCTGCTTTTTGCCGTTCAGCTTGATCTTGTTCTCCCGCAGAGCCTTGTTCAGGCGGCCCGGGTTCAGTGCCGGGAACTGCTGCATCAGATAGTTGTCCAGCCGGGTGGGGGCCAGACATTTTACTTTTAAGATTTTCACGGAAATTTTCCTCTCTATTTTGAAATAGAATGTGTCTTTGAATCGTTTTTATTGTAGCGGAATAAATCTACCGCGTCAAGAAAGAAGGTATTTTTATGAACCTGAAATATAAGATTCTGGCTGTTCTGGCTGCGGGTATCGCACTGACGGCCTGCGGCAGCTCCGGTGCCCCCGCCAACACCCCCGCATCCAGTGCGGTGCCGGCCTCCTCCCATGTGGCTGAGGAAGGTGTGACAGAACCCATCAACATGCTGACGTGGACGCTGGATGACCTCGACAGGGAGGATACGGTCACCTTTATTCCGGCGGAGATCACCTCTGGTGTGCAGGATGGCAGCCTGACCGCAAAGATCTTCAGCTATGACCTCTATAAAAAAGAGGATATTGAAAACCTTTCCGTTGGGGATCAGATCACCCTCCACGAAGAGGGTGCTGCATGGAACCAGTTTGTGACCGTTGCAGTGGAGAGCATCGAGAAGAATGACCAGTACCATCTTGTAAGCATCAACGGCGGCATGGAGGAGCAGTACGGTCTTGACCTGCTGCTGGACGATGACACCTACCGCACGATGACCTTTGACGACTATCCTGTCTACTATGAGATGGGCGAAAAGACGCTGCCGCTGGCCGAGGACGTGGTGCTGAAGGACAGTTCTGCTGACCCGCAGGCCGAAGCGGTGGAGACCACCGGGGCTTCTGCCGTGGCAGCTGCCATCAATGCAGACCCGGATAACTGGACAGTGTATAATACCACGCTGGTGGTGCAGGGCGGCAAGGTGCAGGAAGTGCGCCGCATCTGGGTGCCGTGACTTCTCAGGCGCTGCCGCTGGCCTGCCTTGTCTATGAGGAAAGGTTTTTGCCGGAAAAGAGTTGACAAACGCAGAGCCTATGCTATAATTTAAGTGTACGCAAAGGACGAATATGCGCCTTTGCGGCAAAACGTGAATTATGACAGATGGCAATGATGGGGTCAGAAATGCACACCGCCGCCCAGAGAGAGCGCTCCCAGCTGCAAGGCGCTCCGGCAGGTCTCGTTTCGTGCCGCCCCGGAGCTTCCGGCGAAACAAGTCGGACGCAGCGCAGCGTTACCGCGCCGAAAGCGGCAGGGGACAAGCAGTTTTATCCTTTGCAATTTGGGTGGTACCACGGAGCAGTTTTACACAGCCTCGTCCCTTTTGGGATGGGGCTGTTTTTGTTTTTGCGCCTGCCCGCCCCTCTGCCATAACACCATAAAAACTGACGTGCAAACGCCAAGGACAATTGAGGAGAGAAAACCTATGCAATGGACCGGTTTGAATGAACTGCGTGAAAAGTACCTGAGCTTCTTTGAGAGCAAGGGCCACCTGCGTCTGGACAGCTTCCCGCTGGTGCCGAAGAACGACCCCAGCCTGCTGCTGATCAACAGCGGCATGGCCCCCATGAAAAAGTGGTTCCTGGCGCAGGAAGAGCCTCCCCGCCACCGTGTGACCACCTGCCAGAAGTGCATCCGCACCCCGGATATCGAGCGCGTGGGCATCACCGCCCGCCACGGCACCTTTTTTGAGATGCTGGGCAACTTCTCTTTCCAGGATTACTTCAAGGAAGAGGTCATTCCCTGGGCATGGGAGTTCCTGACCAGCGACGAGTGGATGGCCATCCCCAAGGATAAGCTGCACATCTCCGTCTACGAAGAGGACGACGAGGCTTACGATATCTGGACCAAGAAGGTGGGCATTGCTCCGGACCACATGGTGCGTCTGGGCAAGGAGGACAACTTCTGGGAGCACGGCTCCGGCCCGTGCGGCCCCTGCTCCGAGATCTACTTTGACCGCGGCCCCGAGTACGGCTGCGGCAAGCCGACCTGCGGCGTGGGCTGCGACTGCGACCGCTATATGGAGATCTGGAACCTCGTGTTCAGCCAGTTCGATGCCGACGGCAAGGGCCACTACGAGCGTCTGGCACGCCCCAACATTGATACCGGCATGGGCTTGGAGCGTTTGGCCTGCGTGATGCAGAACGTGGGCAACCTGTTCGAGGTGGATACCGTGCAGAGCGTGCTGCATCATGTGGAGCACATTGCAGGCAAGACCTACAAGCAGGACCCCAAGACCGATATCTCCATCCGCGTCATCACCGACCATATCCGCAGCTGCACCTTTATGGTGTCTGACGGCATCCTGCCCTCCAATGAGGGCCGCGGCTATGTGCTGCGCCGTCTGCTGCGCCGCGCTGCCCGCCACGGCCGGATGCTGGGCATCGACCACCCCTTCCTCGTGGATCTGGTGGAGACTGTCATCCAGTCCAGCGAGTCCGCTTACCCCGAGCTGCGCGAGCATGACGCCTATATCAAGAAGGTCATCGGCACCGAGGAAGCAAACTTTGCCCGCACCATCGATGCCGGCATGAACATCCTGAACAACATGATCGACCGTCTGGAGAAGGCACACCAGAAGCTGCTGAGCGGCATGGACGCCTTCAAGCTGAACGATACCTTCGGCTTCCCGCTGGATCTGACCAAGGAGATCGCCGCCGAGCAGGGTCTGGAGATCGACGAGGACGGCTTCCACGCAGAGATGAAGAAGCAGAAGGAGCGCGCCCGCGCCGAGCGCCTGAAGAAGAACATCTCCGGCTGGAGCGAGGACCTGTTCGGCGGCCTGACCGTTGAGCCCACTGTCTTTACCGGCTATGAGACCCTGAACGACACCGGCGTTGTGGTTGCCCTGAGCGACGAGGAGACCCTGACCGATGCCATTGCCACCGATGAGGAGGCAAAGGACGGCGTGCTGGTGGTTCTGGACAAGACCCCGTTCTACGCTGAGATGGGCGGTCAGGTGGCGGACAACGGCCTGCTGACCGGCCCCGAGTGCAGCCTGCGTGTGCTGGACGTGAAAAAGACTCCCAAGGGCTACTACGTCCACACCTGCGTGCTGGAGAGCGGCATCGTCAAGGTGGGCGACCACCTGAACGCTCAGGTGGACAAGGAATACCGGATGTCCGTCTGCCGCAACCACACCGCGACCCATCTGCTGCAGGCTGCCCTGCGTGAGGTGCTGGGCGACCATGTCCATCAGGCAGGCTCCTATCAGGATGCGGAGATCACCCACTTCGACTTCACCCACTTCAGCGCCGTCACGCCTGAGGAGCTGGCCCGGGTGCAGAAGATCGTCAACGATAAGATCTACGAGTCGATGAACGTCACCGTCAAGGAGATGCCCATCGAGGAGGCCAAGAAGCTGGGCGCAATGGCCCTCTTCGGCGAGAAGTACGGCAAGGTCGTCCGCGTTGTGAACATCGAGGGCTGGTCCACCGAGTTCTGCGGCGGCACCCACGTCAAGAACACCGCCCAGATTGGCGGCTTCAAGATCGTCAGCGAATCCTCTGTTGCCGCCGGTATCCGCCGCATCGAGGCTGTCACCGGCCGCAACCTGCTCGTCCGTGCAAATCTGCAGGAGGCAATGCTGCACACCGTGGCCAACACCCTGAAGGCCAACAACATCACCTCTCTGCCCATCCGTGCCGAGGCCGTCATGGCCGAGAACAAGGCCATGAGCAAGGAGCTGGAGGAGATCAAGGCCAAGGTCGCCGCCTCCAAGGTGAGCAGCCTGTTCGACAATGCCGAGGAAGTCGGCGGCGTGAAGATCGCTTCTGCTTACTTCACCGGCACCACCGGCGACACCCTGCGCGGTATGTGCGACTCCATCCGCGATAAGGCGGTGAACCCCTGCGTGGCGGTTCTGGTAGGCAAGACAGACGATAAGATCACCATGGCTGTCACCGTGAACAAGCTGGCACAGGAAAAGGGCCTCAAGGCTGGCGTGCTGGTCAAGGAGATCAGCGCCATCGCAGGCGGCAAGGGCGGCGGCAAGCCCGATTTTGCAATGGCCGGCCTGAAGGACGAGACCAAGATCGACGAGGCTCTGGCCGCTGTCAAGGGCATCGTTGAGAAGCAGCTGGGCTGAGTGAAAGCGGGCTCACCCTCTCAGGCTCACGTTCGTTCGCCAGCTCCCCCAAAGGGGGAGCCCTTGGCAAAACCAGAAGGTTTACCGTACTGCCAAGGCCTCTCACTTTGGGAGAGGTGGCACGGCGTAAGCCGTGACGGAGAGGGCGAGGCTGTTTATAAATATCGAAAGGAGCAATTCCCATGGAAGATTGTCTGTTTTGCATGATCGCCGAGGGCAAGATCCCCTCTAAAAAGCTGTATGAGGACGATCAGGTCGTGGCGTTTTACGATATCAACCCTCAGGCCAAGGTGCACTTTCTTGTTGTGCCCAAAAAGCACATCCAGAGTGCCGCTGCCCTGACGGAGGAGGACGGTGCCCTGCTGGGCCATATCTTTGCCGTGATCGCCAAGCTGGCCAAGGAAGTCGGCCTGGACAACGGCTACCGCGTGATCTCCAATGTCGGCGAGGATGCCGGCCAGACCGTGAAGCACCTGCATTTCCATGTGCTGGGCGGCGAGAAGCTGCCTGTCTGAGCCGCACATAAAAATAACGGATCGAACAAAAGGAAGGGAATTGTTATGGCAAAGACCTATACCCTGAATGTTGCGGGCCTGACCCGTGAACTGACCATCTGCAAGGTGAACGACCACATGGACATTGCGGCCTTCATCATGCTGGGCGATGCAGAGCTGACCGTGGCTGCTGCCACCGAGCTGCTGAAAAAGTGCCCCGAGTTTGATATCCTGCTGACCGCTGAGGCCAAGGGCATCCCTCTGGCACACGAGATGAGCCGCCAGAGCGGCAAGCCCTACATCTGCGCACGCAAGGGCGAAAAGCTCTATATGGCCGACCCTGTCGTGGTGGAGGATCAGTCCATCACCACCGCAGGCAAGCAGAAGCTGGTCATCGACCGCAAGGAGCTGGACAAGATGAACGGCAAGC
>ENA-OZAV01001002-OZAV01001002.1-human-gut-metagenome-genome-assembly--contig:-NODE-1002-length-10647-cov-8.273225_pt1 | contig 10647 bp, 9 predicted proteins | sample MGYA00243307_ERZ653511 | MGnify/ENA primary metagenome ERZ653511 (study PRJEB26926, sample SAMN06165165) | human gut metagenome | biome: ENVO:00009003; feature: ENVO:2100002; material: ENVO:00002003...
TCTACACCCTAGAGTTCGTCGGCAGCGTCAGATGTGTATAAGAGACAGACTCAATACAATGCTTTAGATAAAAATAATTAAAGCGTCTTTTATCAATCAAGAATAGTTTAGCTGGAGATATACATAACAGCTTGAAGTTTTTTGAATTACTTCCTGTTTTTATTCCATATGTTAAACTAATAATTGATTGTTTATGACTAGTGTAAAAGTAAAATTCAGTCCTTCATCCGTTATCCTTAAAGAGGGAACGGTTCATTATCAAATAATTCATCATTGTAAAGTACGGCATATCCGCACCGGTTACAAACTGTTTCCAAGTGAGTGGATTTCTGCTTCCGGTGAAATCAATGTCTCGGCAGGAAGTGGAGAAGGCCGAAAAAGCTATCTTGCTGCATTAAAAAATCAAATTGATAAAGACCTTTTCCGAATAAAGAAATGCATCAACCGATTGAATCAGGAAGACACCCCTTTCACTGTGGACCGTATAATAGAACTTTACACTGCTCCTGAAGGGAATTGCACTTTCCTTTTATATGGAAAAGAACTGCTGGTAGAATTGAGGCAGATAGGTAAGGTACGCACAGCCGGCACCTATCAGAATGCCTTGAACAGTTTTGAGCGGTTTCGGGGACACCGGGGCGATATCCCATTGGATGAAATGGATTCCAATCAGATGATAACCTATGAAAGCTGGCTCAAAGGAACCGGTGTCTGTCCGAATACCAGTTCGTATTATATGCGTAACCTCAGGGCCATTTATAACCGGGCCGTGAGTGAAGGGCTTGTTGTTCAACGAAATCCCTTCAAGCATGTCTATACCGGCATAGACAAAACGAAGAAACGGGCGGTTTCCCTCAGCGTGATTCGAAGAATACGGGATTTGGATCTTAATAAGAAGTCTCTCATTTTTGCCAGAGACATCTTTATGTTCAGTTTTTATACACGTGGAATGTCCTTTGTGGATATGGCATTCCTGAAAAAGAAAGACCTCCAGAATGGAATCTTGACCTATCGGAGAAAAAAAACCGGTCAGCAATTGTTTATCAAATGGGAAAAGCCCATGCAGGAACTTATTGATAAATACAATACCTCTGAAACTTCCTACCTGCTACCAATTATTCAGAACAATGGTGTGGACGAATGGCATCAATACCAAAATGAAGCGCACCGTATCAACAGAAATCTGAAACACATTGGCAAACAAATAGGTTTAGGTATTCCACTTACCACCTATGTTGCGCGCCATGCTTGGGCCAGCATCGCTCAAAGTAAAAATGTTTCTTTGCCTGTCATCAGTGAGGCACTGGGACATGATTCGGAGCAAACCACCCGAATTTATCTTGCCTCTTTAGATGCATCTATTGTAGACACGGCAAATAGTCTCATTTTGATGTCTATATAAATAAATACCGAAAAAGGTACATATCTTCTTAAGAGAAGTACATCTATATAATGAACTTGAAAGAGTAGCGATAGTCACTTTATCTTCTTAAGAGAAGTATATTTCGTTTGCAAAAGTACGAAAAAATCTAAAAATCAAGGCATAAAGCGAACTTTTTTTACTACTTATTTTTAAGAATCTTCAACATAATGCGTAAAATGAAAAACAATCATCCCCATATATCCTCTAACATGACTTTGTTTATCAAGTTATTATCGCTTTATAACTAAAAGATGTACTTCTCTTAAGAAGAGTAGTATGTTTTAGTATAAGTGAACACTTGCCTTTTAGAATAGCGATGCAAGGGATGATTAAAGGAATAAAAGATTCCTACTTTTGGAAAGTATTTTGTAACTGCTTGATTATTAATAAATAGAATAATCGTGCAGGATTGGTGATATTTGCCTGAACTAAAGTATATCAATGGGAAATACTGAATACGCACAATGGTATGTCATGCGTGATTTAAAACGGTGTAATGCTAAAAAGCCGGCATACAAACAACTGCAAGAAGCAGGAGTAAAGGTATTTGTCCCCTTGAAGTGGCAAATCATTTTGCAAAAGGGTAAAAAGGTGCGTGAGAAAGTTCCGGTCATTCAAGATTTGCTCTTTGTTTATGATTCCCGTCAGCATTTGGACTCCATTGTGGAAAGAACCAAAACGCTTCAATACCGTTGGTTGCGGAATACGTTTCGGGAACCTATGACTGTGTCTGATTTGGAAATGGACAGATTCATGCAAGCCGTCAGCAGTTCCGATTCACCCAAATATTATTTGCCGGAAGAGATAACCCCTCAGATGTGCGGACGTAAAATTCGGATTATAGGAGGCTCTCTCAACGGATATGAGGGCTGTTTGCTTAAAATACGAGGCAGCAAGATAAAACGCTTGCTTGTCGAATTAAAGGGTTATCTCGCTGTTGGTGTGGAGGTTCTTCCTGAATATATTCAATTTGCCTGATACGATATTTATGACTGTTATTTCAAATGTAATGGACAATCCTAGAGCCTTTTGGGTTGTCAACTCCTTGTTTGTATTCGCCTTGAGCGTATTTTGTGCCGGCGTCTTGATTCCACAAATCTTGTTGATATCATTTCGTAAGCGTCTGTTTGATGTGCCTGATGAACGGAAGATCCATCAGGGAGTAGTACCCCGTTTAGGAGGGATAGCCTTCAAACCGGTTGTCTTTTTCTCGGTGGCACTTGCTTTGGGACTCAGTATGTTGTTGGGATACGGTCAGCTTCTTGGTAATATCGGCAGTGAAAGCCGCCCGTTGGCATTCGGCTTCTGTACCATTATGATGCTTTATTTGGTTGGTATGGCTGATGACCTGATTGGTATCCGTTACCGTGCCAAGTTCGCCATACAGATTATTTGCGGATTACTGGTCATTGCAGGCGGGCTGTGGATCAATAACCTGCACGGTTTGCTGTTTATTCACGCTCTTCCTGAATGGATTGGATACCCCATTACCTTATTCGCCGTGGTATTTATTATCAATGCCATCAATCTGATAGATGGGATAGACGGATTGGCTTCCGGGTTGTGTGGAGTGGCTATGCTTTTTTATGGATTGGTATTTTTTATAATAGGCGAATACATTTATGCCCTGCTCGCTTTTGCGACACTTGGAGTGCTCGTCCCCTTTTTCTATTATAACGTATTTGGAGATCCTGCCAAAAAGAACAAAATATTCATGGGGGATACCGGCAGCTTGACGATTGGCATGATGACTTGCATTTTAAGTCTGAAACTGCTTGACGGGTTTCCGGTAAATCCCTCTATGCAACAGCCTAATGCTTTCTTTTTAGCCTATTCACCGCTTATCATTCCCTGTTTTGATGTGGTACGGGTTTATTTGCATCGTGTGCGAAACGGAAAGAATCCCTTTTTGCCAGATAAGAACCATATCCATCACAAAATGCTTGCTGTTGGCATGAGACAGCGTACAGTTATGATTGCCATTGTACTGGTATCTGTCTGTTTTACACTGTGCAATATTCTGCTTTCACGTTATATAAATGTAACCTTGCTTTTAATACTGGACATCTTTATATGGACCTTGGGTAATCTATGGTTAACCCGGAGAATCCATATAGTTCATTCGAAACTATAGTTTTATATCAATATGAATTTTTGCAAAAATTTAATTGGGGCAATATTACTCCTGTTTTTAGGAGCTTGCTCAACTTCAAAAGAAGTCACTTATTTTCAAGATTTACGTCCGGGCGAAAGCGAATTGGCGCTTACTGCTCTGGTAGAGATTAAGATTCAACCGAAAGACAAATTGTCTATTTTAGTCAACAGCCAGGATTTGCGCCTGACCAACCTGTTTAACTTGCCGATTGTTTCTCAACAGATTGGCATGGAGGGTTCTTCCGGTTCTAATCGTGGTGTGTCCGGTTATACGGTAGATTCCAAAGGGAACATTGACTTTCCCGTGTTGGGAGAAATTCACATAGCCGGTATGACCCGTGAAGAGGTGGCTGCCTATATTAAGAAAGAGCTACAGTCGCATGATTTGATTAAAGACCCTGTCGTTACGGTGGAATATATGAATCTCAGCGTAGCCGTAATGGGTGAAGTGAACAATCCCGGCCGTTTTAGTATCGACAAGGATAACCTTACAATCCTGGATGCCTTAAGCCAGGCGGGAGACCTCACTATCTACGGAAAGCGGGAAAAGGTATTGGTGTTGCGTCAAGAAGAAGGAAAACAACGGGTTTATGGAGTCAATCTTTGCTCTGCCGAGCATCTTTACACTTCGCCTGCTTATTATCTGCAACAGAATGATGTGGTATATGTGGAGCCTAATGCTACCAAAGCCCGTCAGTCTACCGTAAACGGGAACAATGTGCGCAGCACCTCTTTCTGGATTTCCCTGGCTTCTTTATTGACCTCCATCGCTGTACTTATCGCTAAATAAAAAAGAGAAATGGCTACTATTCAGAATAAATCAACAGTACAAAATACGCAGGATTTCATTACCAAACAGGATTTATTTTACCTCTGTCTCAACAAATGGCACTGGTTTGCCATTTCATTGGCCTTATGTTTGGGGGTTGCGACCTTTTATCTGTTGAGAACCCCATCGGTATATGTCAGGACTGCCTCTATTTTGATTAAAGACGATTCCAAAGGGAAATCTTCTTCTACGGATATGGAGTCTTTTTCCGATTTGGGACTGTTTACGACCAACACCAATGTCTATAACGAGATGGGAACTTTGAAGTCTCCCGACATCATGCGTGAAGTGGTGTCTCGATTGCATTTGGAAATGAATTATCAGACAGACGGACGTTTTCATAAACAGACTGTGTATGGAAACCAACTTCCTGTCCAGGTGGTGATTCCTAATCTTTCCGAGAATGAATCCGCAACTTTCGAACTGCATCTGGCAAAGGATGGTGCAGTGGAATTATCCTCTTTTACACGGAATGGAACAGAAATAGAAAATGATGGTTTTGTGAAAGGCAATTTGAATGACAGTATTCAAAGCCCCCTAGGCCCTATTGTCGTTATTCCATCGGCTGCCTATTCAGATAAAACGGTAAGCACAATTTATGTAACCCGCCAGTCTTTGTCTGCGGCATCAGCTGGCTGTTCTGCTCGCTTGAATATATCCCAGAACGATGAGAAGTCCAATATCATCACGTTGTCTTTCCAGGATGTGTCCACCCAACGGGCGGAAGATGTGCTCAATACCCTTATATCCGTTTACAATGAGAACTGGGTAAGGGACAAGAATCAGATAGCGGTTAGTACATCCATGTTCATCAATGAGCGTTTGGGTGTGATTGAGGGTGAGCTTGGCAATGTGGATGATGATATATCTTCTTTCAAAAGTGAGCATTTGCTGCCGGATGTACAGGCGGCGGCAAATATGTATATGACTCAAGCCAATGAAGCCAATGCTGCAATTCGTGAATTGAACAACCAGGCATATATGGCCCGATACATAAAGAACTATTTGACCAATGAAAACAATAAACATCAGTTACTCCCTGCCAATTCCGGCATTGAAAATGCAAGCCTTGCCACACAACTGAATGAATATAATACCAAGTTATTGGAGCGCAATAGCTTGGTGTCTCACAGTAGTGTCAAGAACCCCTTAGTCAGGGAAATGGACAAGTCGTTGGATGATATGCGAAGCGCTTTGATCACTTCCATTGACAACCAAATGGTAGCTTTGCGTGCACAAATCAGAAGTTTGGAGGCCATTGGGGGACAGGCTACTTCGCAGATTGCCTCCAACCCGAAGCAATCCAAATACCTGCTTAGCGTGGAACGCCAACAAAAGGTGAAGGAGTCACTTTACCTATATCTGTTACAAAAACGTGAGGAGAACGAGCTTTCTCAGGCATTTACGGCCTACAATACCCGTATTATAACAAAGCCTGGAGGAAGCATGATTCCTACCGCTCCCGTAAAGAAGAACATTTTCCTGGTGGCTTTTGCCTTGGGTATATTGATACCGGTAGTCATTGTGTTCATGCGTGAAAACATGAATACCCGTGTTCGTGGAAGAAAAGACCTGGAGGGCTTGAGCGTTCCTTTTATCGGAGAGATTCCTTTGTCTATACGTGGTAAGAAAAGAGTAAAATCACATGAGGCACATACCATTGTGGTTAAAGAAGGAAGCCGTGATATTATGAATGAGGCTTTTCGTGTCTTGCGTACCAATCTGGAATTCATGATTGGCAAAGATCAATCCTCCAATGTGATTGTAGTTACCTCGTTCAATCCGGGCAGTGGAAAATCGTTCTTGACCATGAACATAGCCATGAGTCTTGCCATTAAAAATAAAAAAGTATTGGTTATTGACGGCGACCTTCGCCATGCCTCTGCTTCAGCTTATATCCATTCGCCCAAAATTGGTTTGAGTAATTATTTAGGAGGACAAATCGACAAACTTTCGGATATTATTGTTACGGACGAGCAGCACCCTTCATTCAGTTTCATCCCTGTCGGCACTATCCCCCCCAACCCGACCGAACTGTTGTTCGATGACCGTCTACAGAAAGCAATCCATACCTTAAAGCAGCAATATGATGTTGTATTGATAGACTGCCCGCCAGTTGAATTGGTGGCCGATACGCAAATCATAGAGAAACTGGCCGACCGTACCGTTTTTGTGGTACGTGCAGGCTTGCTGGAACGCAGCATGCTTCCGGAGTTGGAAAACATCTATCGAGAAAAGAAATACAAGAATATGTCTGTAATCCTCAATGGGACGGAAGGCTCTGGCGGACGTTATGGTTATCGTTACGGCTATCAGTATGGTTATGGAAGCGGTTCTTATTATGGAAACAATGACAGGTCTAAGTAATCATGTGGTTGTTTCATAAAACAACAGTCCTTTCTCGAAGTGGCTTACTCAAAGGTATGGTGGATTGCCATAGTCACCTGCTTCCCGGAGTAGACGACGGTGTACAATCCATGGAAGAGTCTCTGCAAATTTTGCGGGAAATGGAGCAACAAGGGATTCGTAGAGTATGGCTCACACCCCACATCATGGAAGACATCCCCAACGAGACCCTTGCGCTGCAGCGTAAGTTCTGGGAACTGTTGCAGCAGTACCGTGGTGCGGTGGAGCTGAAGCTTGCTGCGGAATATATGCTCGATAATCTTTTTGAAGAGCGATTGGAGAAAGAGGATTTGCTTCTTTTGGAAGAAGGAAAACGTTTTTTGTTGGTGGAGACCTCCTACTTCAACCCTCCGATGGATCTTTTGTCCGTTCTGCAACGCATTCAAAAGAAAGGTTATTATCCTTTGCTGGCACATCCGGAACGGTATGAATATATGCAGAAGGAAGACTATAATACTTTGAAAGAGGAACATATTTCGTTTCAGTTGAATCTGCCGTCACTGGCAGGTATGTATGGAAAGCATGTACAGAAAAAGGCGGAAGATTTGTTGAAAGCCGGAATGTATGATAGGATGGGGGGAGATACACATTCGGCAGCTTCTTATCAAAGGTTTTTGCAAGGTGAAATTTGTAAGAATATAGTTGGTTTCATCTTACGTCAAAAAGAATAGAAAACTTTGTACATTTATGAAAATCTCTATTGATAATCATTCCTATTATAACTTCAAAGAGATAAGAGGATATATTAATTTCATGCATCATCCGTCTGAATTATTGAAGAATACTTTGGAAGATTTCTTTTCGGTAGAAGTGAATTATAATTTTTCACCTTTACTGGATAATGATTTATTGGCATTGATACAAAACAATCCTAAGCGAAATGTTTATGTCGATAATAATAACCAAGTATCCTTATTGATTACTGTTAATCCTATTTCGGACGCACATTATTTATTTGTCATTCAGTTGAAAGGAAATAGTATCGGTTTAGAAAATCGCCCAAAGATCTTTAATGTAATGGCTTCATGTATTTCAAAATCATTAACAGAATCTTATGCAGACTCATTTACTAAAGCAATTTGGCTTTTGGGAGATGTTCTGATAAAACGATTTATTTCCCTTTTTGTTGGGAAGGGAGTTTACAATTCTTACAAAATCCATAGTAGTATTGACTTTTTTACAAGGTTGCGTTCCACTACGTTTGAAGGAAAGTATTTTTCATCCGGTCTTATTGTTACAAAGTCAATTTATGATTATAAGGACAGCTCAAACAATCATTTTGGAATTTTACAATCGTTGTATACATGTAGTAAACTGTTTTCTCGTATCGATACTCGCTATTGGTATTTGGTAGATGGGTACTCCTCTTTCTATTTGACCGATTTGAAGAAAGATATTCATTATGTGTTTATCAATTCGGATACTGATCCGAGTTATTTAAATCGTGTGTTGTTAAAAAATGTATTAATGGGTTCTGATTTACTTTTTCGTGTGGAAAATGGTAGAGATTTGTCGATTGTGACATCTAAAGGATACGAATTCATCCATCAGGAAAACGTGTGGAGGTTCAGGAATTATGATATGCTTCAGGCTTTGATTCAAGCAAAGGTAAAATTATCAGATTCAGTGTACAACTCTTTACTATATTATGTATTATATTGTTCGAAGCATGATATCAGTTCGATTATTTGGGTTCCGGCATACATTTCGAAAGTCCAACCTCTTTTGAAGTCTTTCCATTCCTTTACTCGTAGTTCATTCAATATTATGGATCGTAATTACAGCGGATTAGTAAAGCGGATGATGTCAAGTGATGGAGCTACTATTATATCTGTTGATGGTACTGTTAAATATTATGGTTGTATTGTCAATATGGATTCAGCAAAAGTCAATGCGGTGAAAGGAACCGGAGAAACTGTAGCCAGTTTATTAGCTTCCAATGGAGTAGCCTTTAAGATTTCTCAAGATGGAACTATTAAAGTATTTCTAAATGAGGGTAAAGGGGGATGTATTAAGTTTTAAGTGGATGTTGTCAATGCCATAGTTATAGTCAAATAGAAATATATTTCGAAAAAGTGTTAATCTTTTAAATATAAACGAGATAGATTTGCCTAGTTTCATTTTGGAATTCTGTTAGGCTATAAAGTCAAAACTAATTAATAAATAAAACTTGATTTAGAGCACACTTATGTGCCCTTTCAAAGGAAGATACCTTAAATAGAGTGCTTACGATTGATAATATGCTTTCGGTATAACACATGAAAATTTAAGAATTAGAGATAACATAAAATCAATTTATTAAAAATGGACGACATAAAAATTGCCGTAATAGGCTTGGGTTACGTAGGGCTGCCTCTTGCCCGACTGTTTTCAACTAAGTTTACCACTGTTGGCTTCGATATGAACCAAGCACGTGTAGATGCTTTGATGACCGGTCATGATGCAACACTCGAAGTTGATGATTGTTTGCTTCAGGAAGCTATTGCCAATGGTTTCAAGTGTACAACTGATTTGGAAGAAATTCGCGATTGTAATTTCTACGTGGTAGCAGTTCCCACTCCGGTTGACGATAACAATCGCCCCGATCTAAATCCGCTTTGGGGTGCCAGTGAAACTGTAGGAAAGGTCATTTCGAAAGGTGACATTGTAGTTTACGAATCGACAGTTTATCCCGGTGTGACCGAAGAAGAGTGTCTTCCCGTTGTAGAGCGTGTGTCGGGTCTGAAATTTAATGAAGATTTTTTTGCCGGTTATTCGCCCGAACGTATCAATCCGGGAGACAAGGAGCACACGGTGGAGAAAATCAAAAAAGTGACTTCTGGTTCAACTCCGAAAATAGCCGATATTGTAGACAGTGTGTATAATGCCGTATTGATAAATGGAACGCATAAAGCTCCTTCAATCAAAGTGGCCGAAGCTTCGAAGATTATCGAAAATTCACAGCGCGATGTGAACATTGCCTTTATGAACGAGCTTGCCAAGATTTTCAATGCTATGGGTATTGATACGCATGATGTGATTGAAGCAGCAGCAAGTAAGTGGAACTTCATTAAGCTCAACCCTGGACTCGTAGGTGGTCATTGTATAAGTGTTGACCCTTATTATCTCATTCAAAAAGCACAGGTATATGGTGTACTTCCACGCATTATGTTTTCTGCTCGCCGTTTGAATGATGGTATGGGGGCATACGTGGCTAACCAAACCATCAAATGCATGAACAAAAAGGGTGTGATGGTGAAAGATGCCAAGATATTGCTGATGGGGGTTACCTTCAAAGAAAACTGCCCCGATGTGCGCAACACCAAAATTGTAGATATTTATACTACTTTGCAGGAGTATACCAACAATGTTACGGTGTACGATCCTTGGGCCAATGCAGATGTGGTAAAACATGAATATGGCATAGATATAACCACCGAACTTCCCATCGAAAAGTTTGATGCCGTCATCATGGGTGTAGCTCACAAGCAGTTCCTTAGTCTGGATGTAAAATCGCTTGTCAAAGAAGGTGGAGTTATCTACGATGTAAAAGGTCTGTTGCCTCGTGATATTGTGGATGGAAGGTTGTAAACAAATAAAGTTGAAATAATTTAGGGTTCTACCGTAATTAGTGTAAGTTAACAATCTCGAAACGTTAAACCGTTAACATTTTTCAGGCTTCCCTAAAAGAGAAACACCTCAAAAAGCCGTACACGGCTCTATATTTATATCTCTAATGAGGGATGAACTTTAAAGCACTTTATGTTAACTCACACTAAATCCCGCAGAACCTAATTTAGTTATAGGAGATGCGGCTGTCTCTTATACACATCTCCGAGCCCACGAGACATCTCAG
>ENA-OZAV01001005-OZAV01001005.1-human-gut-metagenome-genome-assembly--contig:-NODE-1005-length-10616-cov-10.772843_pt1 | contig 10616 bp, 5 predicted proteins | sample MGYA00243307_ERZ653511 | MGnify/ENA primary metagenome ERZ653511 (study PRJEB26926, sample SAMN06165165) | human gut metagenome | biome: ENVO:00009003; feature: ENVO:2100002; material: ENVO:00002003...
TGGTATTGGTACGGTTGCCCAAACCGATTTCCTGAGCAATCTGAGTTGCATTGATGTAGTAAACAGTGATATTGTTCTGAGCGAAGTATTTCTTCACTTTGTTAGGCAGGTTCTTTGCCAGTTCTTCACCTTCCCAGATAGTGTTCAGCAAGAAAGAACCGTTCTTACGCAAACCACGGGTTACATCGTACATGTGCAGATAAGCCTGTACGTGGCAAGCTACGAAGTTCGGAGTATTTACCAAGTAAGTAGAACGGATAGGAGTATCACCGAAACGGAGGTGAGAGCAAGTGAAACCACCTGATTTCTTAGAGTCGTATGAGAAATAAGCCTGGCAGTGCTTGTCGGTGTTGTCACCAATAATCTTCACAGAGTTCTTGTTGGCACCTACAGTACCGTCAGCACCTAATCCGTAGAATTTAGCTTCGAACATGCCTTCACCGCCCAATGCGATTTCTTCTTCCTGGGGAAGAGAAGTGAAAGTTACATCGTCTACGATACCCACAGTGAAGTGGTTTTTCGGCATTGGCAGAGCCAAATTCTTGAATACAGCGATGATTTGAGCCGGAGTAGTGTCTTTAGAACCTAAACCGTAACGTCCACCTACGATAACCGGGGCGTTTTCTGTTCCATAGAAGCAGTCTTTAACATCCAGATACAAAGGTTCGCCGTTTGCTCCCGGTTCTTTAGTACGGTCAAGAACTGCGATAGTCTTGGCAGTCTTAGGTACAGCAGCCAAGAAATGTTTAGCAGAGAACGGACGGTATAAATGTACAGAAACCAAACCTACTTTTTCACCTTTGCTCATCAAGTAGTCGATAGCTTCGCGGGCAGCTTCTGTAACAGAACCCATTGCGATAATTACGCGTTCAGCGTCTTCAGCACCATAGTAATCGAACAAACCATGAGGACGGCCTGTGATTTTGCTGATTTCGTTCATGTATTCTTCTACGATAGCCGGAACTGCTTCATAGAAGTTATTGCAAGATTCTCTGTGCTGGAAGAAGTGGTCGGGGTTTTCAGCCATACCGCGTGCAACAGGGTTGTTAGGATTCAACGCGCGTTGACGGAATTCTGCCAAAGCCTGTTGATCAATCAGACCTGCCAGATCTTCATTCTCCAGCATTTCAATTTTTTGGATTTCGTGAGAAGTACGGAAACCATCGAAGAAGTTGACGAATGGCACGCGAGATTTGATAGTAGCAAGATGGGCTACAGCAGCCATATCCATAACTTCTTGTACAGAACCTTCGCACAACATGGCGAAACCTGTTTGGCGGCAAGACATGACGTCCTGATGGTCACCAAAGATACACAATGCGTGTGAAGCCAATGTACGAGCCGATACGTGGAATACGCAAGGCAGGAATTCACCGGCAATTTTGTACATGTTAGGGATCATCAGCAACAGACCCTGAGATGCAGTGTAAGTGGTAGTCAACGCACCTGCCTGAAGAGAACCATGAACAGCACCTGCTGCACCGCCTTCTGACTGCATTTCTTGTACCAAAACTGTTTCGCCGAAGATGTTTTTACGACCTGCGGCAGCCCATTCGTCTACGTATTCAGCCATAGTAGACGACGGAGTGATGGGATAGATAGCAGCTACTTCAGAGAACATATACGAGATATGTGCTGCTGCCTGGTTACCATCACAAGTGATGAATTTTTTTTGTTTAGTCATACAATTACTAATTATTAGGTAATAAAATCTATTCTCTATCTCTTAATATAAAAAGCCGAAAAGCCATAATGGGATCATATTTCCGTGTCCTAATTCCAATTTGTGTAGGGCATAATACACGTTTGGATTATTTTTGAACTTGCACCCTTCTGCGCAAATACGGAAATGCAGTCCGTTGTCTACCATAAATGAAGTGCCTTTATCGCCTTTATATAGTTTATGGTCCTTATACAGGGTATTCATGAAAAATGTATCCAGAACATCCTGTTCTTCGACCTTTACCGGATAAATGGAGTACATCAGGTTGGTGTTGTGCATCATCAGTTTGGAAGGTTTCTTGGGAAATTCCTCTCCCTTGGGATAAACCATATTGATAAGACGCGCATCTGCCAGATACTTAATGTAATTCATCACCGTGGCACGTGAGGTTTGAATCTCCGTGGCCAGCTGGCTGACGTTCGGAGCAACGGGTCCGTCCACAGCTAGCAAATATAGTAATTTTTTTATCTTTGAAAGATATTTCAGCTCAATTTGTTTGATAAGAAGTATATCTACTTCTATCATCATATTCATAGTTTTTAGCAGATTCTCCGAAAAGTTACGTTTTTCCAGGAAGAATGGGTAGAAACCGTGATGCAGATAGTCTTGAAAATAATCCAACGGCTTCACGTTGCGCAGGATGGTTTTCGCTATCTGTTCGTGATTCTCCAAAATTTCTTGTAAGGTATAGGCACGGAAACAATTACCGCTTTGCAGATTCAGATATTCGCGGAATGAGAAACCTCTCAGGTAGTATACCTTGACAATGCCGCTCAGTTCTGGATTTTCTTCTTTCAGTCGCATCACGGATGATCCGGTGAATATAATCTTCAGAGTAGGAAACATTTCATAGCAAGCACGCAGGTCGTGGCTCCATTCGGGATACTTAAACACTTGGTCTATCAACAAAACTTTTCCTCCTCGTTTTACGAATTCTGCGGCAAACTCCACTAACGTATATTTAGAGAAGTAAAAGTTATTCATGTTGATGAACAGACATGAGTGATCCGTTCCGAACTTTTCTTTTGCATATTGCAGGAGGAAAGTCGTTTTCCCTACGCCACGAGTACCCTTGATGCCGATCAGTCTGTCGTTCCAGTCTATTTCGTCCATCAAGTCCCGGCGAACAGGAGCATTTGTATGTTCCACCAGATAACTGTGTGTTCTGTAAAAGGTTTCCATGGTTGCTTTTTTATCGGTTGCAAATATAGCAATACTAATTCAAATTGCAAACTGGAGATAGCAAAATATTATTTTTTTTCAACTAAAAGACGAACAAGAGAAATGGTTTGTACTCTAAAACATTTATCTTTGTGTCCGGAAATGGAAGCGCTTTATTTATTCAATCCGGAAAATGATATGGCATTAGCTTGTGGTGATCCTTATTATATGGCACCTGCCAGTGCACGACGAATGGCGGCCGAGTTATCCATGTTGCCTGCATGGTATGCAGAAGAGGGAGGAACTGTGTGGCTGGATTCTGCTCAGCGTATGAAAACAATGGAAAGACAATCTTTTTTGCCGCTTTCGGTCAATTGGGTTTTAGAATTCGTACCCATTTATAATAAGGTGATTCCTTGGGGATGGAATCCGTCTTTGGTGCGTCGTTTGCAGGAAGCTGGATTTCCTGATACAGCATATCCTTCAGTAGAGCGTATGAAGCGTATCCGTCAAATATCCGGACGTCAGACGGCTGTAAAAGTGTTACGACGCCTTTGTAGGCATATAGGTGGGAATATTCCCACATTGGGGGAGGCTTTTGTATTGTCATCAACAGAGAAAGTGAAGGCTTTTGTGTTGTCTCATCCTCGTGCTTTGTTAAAAGCGCCATGGTCTGGTAGTGGGAGAGGGATACAATATGTTTCAGGTAGTTTTACCATCCCTCTGGAAGGGTGGATTCGACACATACTTACCACTCAGCATGAGGTGATAGGAGAGCCTTTTTATGATAAGCTTTTGGATTTTGCCATGGAGTTTTTTGCAGACGAGTGGGGACAGGTACATTTTATAGGGTATTCTTTATTCGAAACAGACAAGAGAGGTGTTTATAAAGAAAACTTGTTGGCTGCGGATCGGGTTATTGAAGAGAGGATATCCACATATGTTTCTGCGGAAATCTTACATCAGGTTGGGAGGGCGTTACAGGTGGAATTGGCGGAAGTGATAAAAGGGAGTTACGAAGGCTATCTGGGGGTGGATATGATGATATGCCGTACCCAAAATAGCGGGTATGCCATTCATCCGTGTGTGGAAATAAATCTTCGTATGAATATGGGAGTGGTAGCACGTTTGATATATGATAACTATGTGTGTGATGGCGGGCAGGGACGGTATGTTATAGAATATTATGCAAAGCCCGGTGAGGCATGGCATTCTCATCTTGCGCTTCAAGAAAAGCATCCTTTATATCTGGAAAATGGAAAAGTGAAGTCGGGTTATTTGTCACTTACACCGGTAGAGAACAATACGTCCTATCAGGCATATATCTTAATTTGATTTTCCGGATAAAGGAAGATACAGAAAAGAGGGGATGGTTACCATCCACCCCCTAATGCTTTATACAATTTTACTAATGTAATCTGTTTGTCTCTTATTGCATTACTTAATCCTATTTGTGCATCGAAATAGCTACGTTGTGCATCCAATACATCCAAATAGCCTATTACTCCATTGATGTATTGCAATTGGGCCAGTTCCATTGTTGCTTTAGAGGAACGTTCCAGTTGCAGACGCGATTCGTAGATATCTTTTATCTTATTAAAGTCCACAATGGCATTGCGGGCCTCTTTGAATGCAGTCAGCACTGATTTTTCATAGCTGTAGCATTCCTGTTCGTATGCGGCCTTTTTGGCCTGTAGGGTTGCTCTGTATTTTCCCATGGCGAAGAGAGGAGTTAGAAGATTGCCACTGATATAATGAATGGGTGATTTAAAGAAATCAGAGAATTCTTCACTTTCTACGCCATATTGTGCTGTGAGGCTAAGTCGTGGGAACATATTGGTATAGGCAATACCTACACTGGCATTGGCTGCTATTAATTTCTGTTCTGCTTCGCGTACATCGGGACGACGTTCCAACAGAGTGGAGGGTAGACCTACTGGTAATGTTTCAGGTAGTTTTACCTCTTCGGGCAGAATGGAACGCTGTATGCGGTGCGGGTATTCGCCTGCTAAAAATGCAATATCATTTTCTTTCAATGAAATTTTCCTTTCTAGTTCAGGAACTAAAGTTGCGGTACGTGCATACTCCACTTGTGCCTGTTGATAAGAAGTTTCTGAAGTCAGTCCTCCTTCAAAACGAAGCTTTGCCAGGCGTACTCCTTCTTTACGGGCATAGAGTGTTTGACGAACGATGTTCAACTCATTGTCTAATGCGACCAATTCAAAATAGGCTTGTGCCACTTCGGACACAATACTCATTTTCAAGGCACGTTGCGCCTCGATGCTTCCCAGAAATTGTGCTATGCTTTTGTCTTTTGCCCAACGCAGGTTACCCCATAAGTCTAATTCCCAAGTCACGGTAAGTTTACCACCCTGTTCGGGGTCATTTTTATAGTTGTCACCACCATAATTACTTCCTTCTTTTTGGGCATAAGCGCTTCCGTTCAGTTGGGGGAAAAGGTTGGCAAAGTCTATGCGCTTCATTGCGGCAAGTTCTTTTACACGTGCCGCAGCTATTTTCATGTCTTTGTTGTTATCCAACGTTTTTTCTATCAAGCTTTGCAAGGTTGTGTCCGTATAGATTTCCCACCACTGCATATCGGCAATAGATAATGTATCCTGTTGTCGTAGCGTATCTAATTGTTGGGGCAGATGCAAGTCGGGACGTGTGTAGTGCTTACCTAATTGGCAAGAAGTCAGCAAAGTCATTCCTGATACGGCTATATATAATAATGTATGTTTCATCATTTCTTTCGTCTTTTTATATCCTTATTTTTGTTTCATTTTCGCTTTCATCTTGTATATCAGTACAAAGAAGAAAGGTACTAACAAAATTCCCACAGTTACAGCAAAGATCATTCCGAAGAATACACCTGTACCAATAGCCTGACGGCTGGCTGAACCTGGCCCGCTGGCAATGACCATAGGTAACATACCTAAGATGAATGCCAATGAAGTCATCAAAATAGGTCGAAAGCGGAGTTGTGAAGCATGGAGTGCAGCTTGTACCACATCTATTCCTCTGTCCACTTGTTCTTTGGCAAACTCTACAATAAGAATTGCATTTTTGGCGGCCAGTCCTACCAACATCACCAATCCGATCTGGAAATAGACATCATTCTCCAGTCCACAGCCCCATACACCTAGATAAGCACCTAATGCGGCTACAGGCAAAGAGAGTAATACTGCAACCGGTACCATCCAGCTTTCGTATAAGGCAGCGAGGAACAAAAATACGAACATGAACACTAATGCCAGCACCATGCCGGTCTGTCCACCTGCCTGTTTTTCCTGGAAGGATAGTCCGCTCCATTCTACACCGATATTTTCCGGTAGGTGTTCGCGGGCTATTTGTTCGATAATTTCCATAGCCTGTCCTGAACTGTAACCGTCTGCGGCCTCACCGAGAATCACAGAACTGTTGAACATATTAAAACGTTTGATGCTGCCCGGACCAGTGGTATACGAAGTGGTACCCAGCGAGGTGAGCGGTATCATGGCATTGTCTGTACCCCGTACAAAAAACAGGTTGATATTCTCCTTATGTTCCCGGTAGGGTGCTTCTGCTTGAATATATACACGGTAGATGCGGTTAAACATATTGAAATCGTTTACATATACCGAACCTGTATAAGCTTTCATAGTCGAGAATACATCGGCTAAAGGTACTCCTGAGAATTTTACTTTGTCACGGTCTACATCAAAATAAAGTTGGGGGATATCCGCTTGTAAAGCCGAAGATAAACCTGATAATTCCTTACGTTTTGATGCATAAAACATCAATGTATCCGTAGCTTGTACCAAATTTTCAAAAGTGGCATCTCCACGTGCTTCCAGTTGCATCTCGAAACCACCCGAACTGCCCAATCCCGGAATAACGGGAGGGGTGGAAAGATATACCTTGCATTCGGGGTATTGCGACATGTCTTTTTTTACCTGTGCCATAATATTGTCAATAGTTTGCGAGTCACGTTCCTCCCAAGGTTTTAAGATGACAGTCAGTTCACTTCGTGCCTGACTGGTTCCTACACGCGGACTGCTTCCCGCCACACTTTGCACATATTCCACTGCCGGATTTTTCATCAGGTATTCCACAGCACGTTCTGTTACGATACGTGTACGTTCCAACGTTGCACCTTCGGGCAGCTCCAACTCTATTTTAAAATACCCTTGGTCTTCGATGGGAAGAAAGCTGGTGGGAATAATGCGATGGATTAACAGGATGGCGATCAATACCATGCCGAATGTGCTCAGTACCCGACGCGGGTGTTTCACAATGTGCTTGATGAGTCCTACATATTTATGATTGCCGATAGCCAGCCACTTATTGATACGGCGGAATATGATATTCTTTTTCTTGTTCGGATCTTCCGGTTTCAGGATAAGCGAACACATGACTGGACTCAATGTCAAAGCTACTACCGTAGACAGCAATACGGATACTACGATGGTTACCGTAAACTGGCGATAAAGTTGTCCGGTAATTCCACCTAGAAAACTTACGGGAACAAATACTGCTGCCAGTACCAAAGAAGTGGCGATAATGGCTCCTGTAAGTCCTTCCATAGCTTTCTTGGTAGCTTGGTAGGGAGATAGTTTCTCCTCTTCCATGATACGCTCCACATTCTCTACTACCACGATAGCATCGTCCACCACAATACCGATGGCAAGTACCAATCCCAACAGGGTCAGGATATTAAGCGAGAATCCGAAAATCAACATAAATCCAAAAGTTCCAATCAGTGAGATAGGTACGGCAACTAGTGGGATAACTGTTGCACGCCAGCTTTGGAGTGAAAGGTATACTACGATAATAACCAGTATCAGGGCTTCAAACAGTGTTTTGTACACTTCATGAATGGATTCCGAAATATACGTAGTCATATCGAAAGGTATCTCGTAACTCATTCCTTCGGGGAAATTCTTGCTGATTTCCTCCATAGCTTCTTTCACGCTTTTTGCTACTTCCATAGCGTTGGCTCCCGGTAACATATAGATGGCCAATACCGCTGCATTTTCTTTGTTAATGGCACTCTCGGTATTGTATGATTGTGCTTCGAGTGAGATGCGGGCCACATCACGTAAACGGATGATGGAACCATCGGCATTGGCACGGACTACGATTTCCTCAAACTGGCTTACAGTAGATAGACGTCCCTGAGTAGTGATGGGAATGGTTACGTCTAATCCTTGTACGGGTTGTTGTCCCAGTACACCGGCTGCTGATTCCCGATTTTGGTCTTTCAGTGCATTCTGCAGGTCGGCTACGGTCAGACCGAAATTGGCCAGTTTGTCGGGCTGTACCCAAATTTGCATGGCGTAATATCGGCTTCCGATGTTTGAAACACGTCCTACGCCAGGGATACGGCGGATTAGGTCCAGTACATTCAGAGTAGCAAAGTTGCTAAGGTATATTTCATCGAACTTCGGGTCGGTAGAGGTAAGGCATAGGGTCAGCAATTGACTGGCAGCCTGTTTCTCTACCGAAATACCATTTTGTATAACTTCTGCTGGAAGACGTGATTCTGCTAACTTGATACGGTTCTGTATTTCTACTGCCGCCAGATCGGGATCTGCCGAGATATCAAAAGTGACGGTGGCTGAAAAACCTCCCGAATTGGAACTGTTTGATTCCATGTAAAGCATTCCTGGAGTACCGTTCAATTCCTGTTCTATAGGAGTGGCTACCGCCTGTGATACAGTCAGGGCACTGGCACCCGGATAGGATGCGCTGATTTTCACTACCGGCGGGGTAATCTGCGGATATTGGTCAATGGGTAGCATCGTGAGACCGATGATACCGACAATGACTATTAATATGGAGATGACAGCTGAAAATACCGGTCTGTCTATAAAGAAACTAACTTTCATAATGTCTATTGTTTTTTTGAATGCGTAAATTTTCCTCCATAGGGGAATTCGTATTCGGGAGTGAAATTATCCGATCGTATCTTCTTCCTCCGTTTTTTTGTCCTCTACGGCAGGACTTACTTTCACTTTCATGCCTGGATTCAGCTTGTGGTATCCTTCTATGACAATGTCTTCTCCGGGGGCCAAGCCTCTTTCCACCACTACTTGATTTTGGAATTCAGGACCTAATTCAATGAAACGTCTCTCTACTGTAGAATCTTTGCGCATTACATAAATATAGGCACCGCCTTTTTCTATGATAACGGACTTTAACGGAACTACCGTAGCTTTTTCTCTGACATCCAATAATAGTTTTACTTTGGTGAACTGCCCAGGAAGTAATACCCGTTCTGGATTCGGCATTTCGGCACGTACGGAGAATGTACCTGTGCGTGGATCAACTTGCGGTTCGGCAAAGTCTACCAGTCCTTTGTATGGATAAATAGTATTGTCTGCTAGAGTAATGGAAACATTGGGTTGCCAAGAGCGGGTAGAGTCTTTTTGACCTAAGTTCACATTACGCTCTTTGCTTTTCAGATAGTCTAGAGCTGTCATGCTGAAATCCACTAATACAGTATCACTTTTTACTACGGTGGCAAGCAGTGATTTGCCACTTGGACCTACCAATGTCCCTAAATCCACGTGACGTTCACTGATATGTCCTGCTAACGGAGAACGAACTATCGTATAACCTAGTTCCAATTCTGCTTGATCAAGGTCGGCACTACTCATAGCTACCGAGGCTTCTGCTGTTTCATATGCAGCAGTAGCATTGTCCAAGTCCAACTGGCTGGCAGCGTTTTGTTCATATAGCGGACGGATACGTTCTAAGTCGCGTTTTGCTTTTTGTGCTTGTGCCTCATCCTTTTTCAATTGGGCGCGCGCTTTGTCAGCTTTGGCCCGATATTGATCTTGATTGATAACAAACAGCACTTGATTTTTAGTGACATATGTACCTTCTGCGAAAAGCATTTGTTCTAAATATCCCTCTACTCGGGCACGTACTTCAACGAATTGCTGTGCACGTACGCGTCCTACATATTCACCATATATTTCCACATCGTCTTGCGTTGCCGGTGCTATGGCAACTACTGGAAGTTCCGGCATCTTTGCCGGTCGATGGGAAACAATCAGGTAAATCCCGATAACTAGTCCAATACCTATTACTACAAGCGCTGTTCTTTTCTTTTTTAGCGCAATTTCTTTGTGTGTAAAAAATAGTTTCATACTTTAGTTTTGTTATTGTTTAAGATGCCATCAGTAGAAATACAAGCAGCGTGCCAAACTATTGTAAATAGTCTTTCCTATTCATAATCAGTGCTTTATTTCTGTCTTTTGTTGATAGGGAAAGTGTGGAAAATAGGCAACAGCTGTAGAATAATTCCACAGTAGGCGTAATTAAATTTAGTAGAGGATTATCGATTTGGATGCAAAAATAGTAAAATAGTGGGTAATCTTAAAATATTTATTCACTATTCATTATAATGAGGAAGATGTTATAGTGTTAGCAGATATGTATGCAATTTAAATTTTGCTTGAGATCGTCGTATCTGCAACCTTATTGTTTTGAAAACACGCCCCCTTTCATTTTGAAAAGGGTTGTGTTTTTCTTTTTTTATGACTGAATATGGTATCTATTTGTTTATCAGGAGATTATAATCTGCTTTTTCATTTTGGCATAGTATTCGCTATATACTTGTCAAATATAAAAGGTATAAAAAGATGGGAGAATTTTATAATCCAGATAAATTATATAAAGGTGGAAGCCGAAATAATAGCTTCTGTCTCTTATACACATCTGACGCTGCCGACGAACTCTAGGG